>Ga0315279_10010812_pt1 | contig 10665 bp, 8 predicted proteins | sample YL17G06_20_MG_FD_203694 | JGI IMG/M metagenome (GOLD analysis project Ga0315279, IMG submission 203694) | Sediment microbial communities from Yellowstone Lake, YNP, Wyoming, USA - YL17G06_20 | ecosystem: Environmental > Aquatic > Freshwater > Lake > Sediment | place: USA: Wyoming | collected...
CTATTTCTTCAGCTTCGGCAGCGATTCCATCACCCGCTCGGTGATTGTCGCTGGCCTGATCCTGTTCGTAGCGGCGTTCATCTTCTCACTGCGCCGCCGCTCCCCCTACGTCGAGAAGCGTTGGCGAGGCCAGACGATGCAGATCGGCCAGCCGGGTGTGGGCGAGCGCCTGCGCTCGTGGTGGGGTCGCTGGCGCTCACGGGGGCGAACCCATCTCTAGCCATTCCTTTGCCAACCCCCTGACCCTTGCCAACTTCACTCCCTCCATATCCCGCTTCTCATTCCTCTGGGCCCTCATCCTCGGCTGCCTCGCCCTGGCGGCCTGCCAGGGCACAGAGCCATCCGCCCAACCCTCCTCGACTGCCAGCCCTACCGCCAGCGCCAGCGCTACCGCCATCCTCACCCCCACAGCCACACCCTCCCCAGCGGCCGTGGCCCCCCTGGTCAGCGGCGACCAGGCCTACCGCCATCTGCTGGTCCTGGCCCAGGACATCGGCTCGCGGCCGGCCGGCAGCGAGGCCGAGCGCCAGGCGGCTCAATACATCTCACAGCAGCTCATCACCTACGGCTATCAGACACAAATGCAGGAATTCACATTGGAATATTATGTCGAGACGGCGACCCTGGAGGTATTGGCACCCACGCCTCTCTCACTGAACCCGCGCGCCCTTCGCCTGAGCGCCGGTGGAGAGGTGACAGCGGAGTTGATTTCGGCAGGTCTGGGGAGACCCCAGGATTTCCCGCCCGAGGGGTTGAAGGGCCGTATCGCCCTCGTCGAAAGAGGAGAGCTGTCTTTTTCGGAAAAGGCGACCAACGCCGCTGCCAACGGCGCGGCGGCGGTGATCATCTACAACAACGTTGAGGGCCCCTTCCAGGGCGAGCTCCCGGAGGAGAGCCCCATACCAGCGCTTTCCCTATCGCAAGCCGAAGGCCGCCAGCTACAGGCCTTGCTGACGGAAGACCCGCTGACGGTGCACCTGCTCGCACAGTCAGGCCGAGAGACGAGGACCTCCCAGAACGTCATCGGCCGCCCGCCGCAGGACGAATGCCAGATCATTGTGGGCGCCCACTATGACTCGGTGGCAGAAGGGCCGGGAGCCAACGACAACGCTTCGGGCAGCGCCGCCCTCCTGGAGATAGCCCGCGTGCTCGACCTGAGAGGCCAGGAGGAAGGGGTGTGCTTTGTGGCCTTTGGCGCCGAGGAGACAGGTCTATTCGGCAGCCGCCACTTCGTCGCCAGCCTCGCCCCCCAAGATCAGCCCAGCCCACAGGCGATGGTCAATCTGGACATGGTGGGGGTGGGGGCCGAGTGGCAACTCTTGGGCTCGCCCGGCCTGGTCGAGAAGATCGATCAAGGGGCAGCAGCATTGGGGCTAGACCCGGTGCCGACCGAGCCTAACCTCCAAAGCGACCATGTCAGCTTCATGGATGCCGGCATCCCAGCTGTCCTTATCCATCGCGTTGAAGACCCCCGCCAGCACACAGAATCTGACCGAGCCGAGTTCGTCCAACCGCAGCTCTTGGAAGAGGCAGCGAAGCTGACCCTCTTGGCCCTGGCCGAACTGTCAAGCCCCTGACGCACAGCGCGAAGGTTCTCTCAACACTTGTTAGGCCAACTCCTTGCCGCTGGCCAGCCGTTATTGTAATATGCCTCTGAAACGCTTGGGCAGGCAGTGTCAGAGGAGGAAAGGACGATGGTGTTTATAAAGTTTCTTTTGCCAGCGCTCTGCGTGGCTGTCATCGTCCTAGCTCTAGCCTGTGGCGAGGAGAACCCGAAGGACGTCGGCGGCACCCAGGGTCTCACCGACCCCCGCACCGTTGCCACGGCTACGCCTTGGGCAACGCCTCCACCCGTGGTCTACGTCGAAGGGGGCGCAGGGGGACCAGGCCCTGCGAGCCCAGCGGGCGGAACGTACACCGTCAAGGCAGAGGACACCCTCTACGACATCGCCCAGCGCTTCGGAGTGAGCGTGGACGAGCTCATGGAGGCCAACGAGATCACCGATCCGGCCAGCCTGTCCATAGGGCAAAAGCTGGTCATTCCCGGCCAGGAGTCCGGCGGGGCACCGGAGGAAACCGCAAGCCCAGAGGCGGAGGCTGCCACTGCCACGCCCACTACCACCGCCGAGGGGGCCTACGTCGTTCAGGAAGGCGACTATCCGAGCTCTATCGCCGAGAAGTTCGGCATCTCGGTCGAAGAATTGATGGAAGCCAACGACATTACCGACCCTACCAGCCTCGTAGTGGGACAGGAGCTCATAATACCCACACCCACGCCCTGACGTTGAGCAGCGCTGAGCCGAACGTCCTTGCGCCATATGCGGAGGCATGCTAGCATCGAAAACTCCATGGGAATCGCGCATTTCTCCTGAGAACCAATGGCCACCGAAGACAAGTTCGCTGAGCTAGGCAAGCTGAAGAAACAGGCCAGCCTGGGCGGCGGCAAGGAACGTGTCGAAGCCCAGCACGCTCGCGGCAAGCTCACAGCGCGAGAGCGCCTCGCCCTTCTCTTGGACGAAGGAAGCTTCGAAGAGATCGATTCCCTGGTTGTCCATCGGGGCACCGAGTTCGGCATCGAAAAGCAGCGCTTCTACGGCGACGCCGTGGTCACCGGCTACGGCAAGATCGATGGCTGCCTTGTCCTGGTCTTCTCCCAAGATTTCACCGTCGTCGGCGGCTCCCTGTCGGAGGCGGTGGCCGAGAAGATCGTCAAGGTCATGAACCTGGCCATGAAGGTGGGCGCCCCCATTATCGGCATCGACGACTCAGGGGGTGCCCGCATCCAGGAGGGCGTGGCCAGCCTCAAGGGCTACGGCGATATCTTCTTGAACAACGTTATGGCCTCGGGGGTCATACCCCAGATCTCGGTGATCATGGGCCCCTGCGCCGGCGGCGCCGTCTACTCCCCTGCCATCACCGACTTCGTCTTCATGGTAGAGGGCAGCAGCCAGATGTACATCACCGGCCCCGATGTCGTCCGCGCCGTCACCGGCGAAGAGGTGACCCACCAGGATCTGGGCGGAGCCAAGGCCCACGCCAGCCAGAGCGGCGTCTGCCACTTTGCCATCGCTGGCGAGGAGGCCTGCCTGAGCGAAGTGCGTCGGCTGTTCTCCTTCCTCCCCTCTAACAATATGGAGGACCCGCCGCGCCTGGAGCCCAGAGACGACCCCAGGCGGACAGCCGACGACATGCTGACCATCGTGCCGACCGACCCTACTCAATCCTACGACATGCACGATGTCATCCGCCGCATCACCGACGATGGCGACTTCATGGAGGTGCACGCCTCCTGGGCGCAGAGCATCATTGTCGGCTTCGCCCGCATGAACGGGTGGCCAGTGGGCATCGTGGCCAACAACCCCCAGGCGTTGGCAGGCGTGCTGGACATCGAGTCCTCCCGCAAGGGGGCGCGCTTTGTCCGCTTCTGCGATGCCTTCAACATCCCCATCGTCACCCTGGCCGACGTCCCCGGCTACCTGCCCGGCACCGGACAAGAGCACGGCGGCATCATCACTCACGGCGCCAAGCTTATCTACGCCTATGCCGAGGCTACCGTTCCCAAGGTCAGCGTCATTGTGCGCAAGGCCTACGGCGGCGCCTACATCGTTATGGGCAGCAAGCACCTCCGCGGCGATATCAACTACGCCTGGCCGGCCGCTGAGATCGCCGTCATGGGGCCCGATGGAGCGGTGAACATCATCTTCAGTCGAGAGATCGCGCGCAGCGAGAAGCCTGAAGAGAAACGCCAACAGCTCATCGAGGAGTATCGGGCCAGGTTCGCCAACCCCTATGTCACCGCTTCCCGTGGCTTCATCGATGATGTCATCGACCCGCGGCAAACCCGCTACCAGATCATCCGCGCCCTGGAAATGCTCCAGAACAAGACCGACACCAACCCATCCAAGAAGCACGGCAACATACCCTTATGAGTCCCGCCTGCCCTCAGTAGCGCTCCGGGATGAGCGGCCAGGGCCGCGGTTCTTGGCAGACGGTAAACCCCAAGGGAGTGGAGAGAGGTTCCACGCAAACACTGAACGCCAAACGGGACTCTAGACCATCTCAAGAGGGTGGCAGATCTTCTGTCTAATGGGAGCTACGTGGGACACCCTATGGAAGATAACAGAGGGGTAACGGCGGCCATCACGGCCGCCGTCATCGCCTACCTGGAAGAGGAAGAAAGGGATCGTTTGGCCATAGCGCCACAGCCCAGACTTCTCGCGCCAATCAGCCACTGGTGGGTTGTTGGCCGACGGGAAGTGATGAGACCGCGCGCCTTGTGGCAGCAAAGGATGGCCTGGAGAAGGGCCGGGAGGAGGCCAGAAAGATGATTCCGGCAAGCGAACTGACCACTGACGAGGTCAAAACCAGACCGAAGGCAAAAGACCCGGTCAAGATCTGTGATATCACCCTTCGCGATGGCCATCAGTCCCTCCTGGCTACGCGAATGCGCACCGAAGATATGGAGTTGCTGGCCGACGAGCTGAACAAGTGCGGCTTCTACGCCATGGAGGTCTGGGGGGGGGCCACCTTCGATGTCCCCCATCGCTTCCTGGGCGAAGACCCCTGGGAGAGGCCGCGAATCCTCAAGAAGCTCATGCCCAACACCAAGCTCATGATGCTGCTGCGGGGGCAGAACCTGGTCGGCTATCGCAACTACCCCGACGATGTAGTCAGAGCCTTCTGCCATGAGGCGGCCGAGGCGGGCATCGACATCTTCCGGGTATTCGATGCCGTAAACGATGAGCGTAATCACGAGATGGCCTACAAGGCTATCAAAGAGACCGGCAAGCACATTCAGGGAGCCATATGCTATTCACTTACCCAGCCCCGCCTGGGTGGACCCGTCTACAACATCGACTACTTTGTCAACAAAGCGCTCATCCTCCAGGAGATGGGGGCCGATTCCATCTGCATCAAGGACCAAGCCGGGCTCATATCGCCCTACGACGCCTATGATTTGGTCAAGGCGCTCAAGGAGCATCTGCGAGTACCCGTTCAGCTCCACACTCACTACACCAGCGGACAGGCCAGCATGGCCCACCTGAAAGCCGTCGAGGCCGGCGTCGATGTCGTTGACACCTCCCTGGCTCCGTTCGCCCACCGTACTTCCCACCCGGCGATCGAGCCGCTCGTGGTGACTCTCTACGGAACAGAGCGGGATACCGGGCTCGATATCGATCAACTGATCAAGTGCGATCGAATGCTCGAGCAGATCGCCCCCAAGTACAGGGACTTCCTCGACACCTCAAGGATGGCGGTTATCGATCCGGAGGTGCTCTCGCATCAGATCCCCGGCGGCATGACGTCCAACTTCATCGCCCAGTTGAAAGCTGCCGGTGCCCTTGATCGACTGCTCGAATGCCAAGAGGAGACGATGAGGGTGCGCGAGGACCTCGGTTCCCCGCCATTGGTTACCCCTACCAGCCAGATCGTGGGCGTTCAGGCAGTGCAGAACGTCCTCGCCGGGCGCTACAAGATGATCACCAAAGAGGTCAAGGACTACTGCTGGGGCCTTTATGGCAAATCACCGCTCCCAATTGACCCCGAGGTGCAAAAGACGGCCCTCAAAGGCTATGAGCGAGGCGAGGAACCGGTCACCGTTCGCGCCGCCGACATGCTTGAGCCGGAGCTGGATAAGGCTAAGGAAGCCACCAAGGATGTCGCCAAGAATACTCCTGATACCCTCATATATGCTCTCTATCCCACCACCGGGATGAGGTTCCTGAGGCTCAAGTATGGCCTGGATACGGAAATCCCCGCCGATTGGAAGCCGCCCAATGCGCCAAAGACCCTGGAGGAAGTGAAGAAAGAGGACGAACTCATCGAGCTGGCTAAAGCGGGCAAGCTGGTGGAAAAACCCGACGTGGCACCGCCTGCAAAAGGCCCTGGCATCCGCACCTTCAACGTGTTTGTCGGCGATGAATACTATCAGGTAGAGGTAGAAGCGGTTGGAGGCTCCCCGGCCACACCTGTCGCCTCCTCGGCCGCCAGAAGCCCTGCGCCCGCTGCGGCAACGCCAAGACCGGCTCCCCCGCCGAAGAAGGAAGCCCCGCAGGCAGCCGCGGCCGCAGAGATCGACGCCGGGGAGGCAGCGATTGTGGCGCCCATGCCGGGGATGATCATTCGCTATGAAGTCAGCGTAGGCGACCGGGTCAAGGCTAACGATGTGGTTGTTGTCTTCGAAGCCATGAAGATGCAGAACAATATTCCCAGCCCCATTGACGGAACGGTCAAGGCGATAAACTTTGGCCCCGGCGATCCCGTACCCAAAGGTGCGGTCATGGCGATAATCAGCCCCTAGGGGTGTTGCCAGGCGAAGTCTGAGAAGGGGGCCCGAACCCTTGGCCAAGAGTCTGACCTACAAGATCCTGGAAGAGCACCTGGCCTCCGGGAAGCTAGAGCCCGGAAACGAAATAGGTATCCGAATCGATCAGACCCTTACCCAGGACGCTACCGGCACCATGGCCTACCTTCAGTTCGAGGCCATGGGTATCCCGCGAGTGCGCACCAAGCTCTCCGTGAGCTACGTCGACCACAACATGCTCCAGGCCGGCTTCGAGAACGCCGATGACCATCGCTTCCTCCAGAGTATAGCCGCCAAGTACGGCATCTACTTCTCTCGCCCGGGTAACGGCATCTGCCACCAGGTGCATCTGGAGCGCTTCGGCGTGCCGGGCCAAACGCTCCTGGGCTCCGATAGCCATACGCCTACCGGTGGCGGCTTGGGCATGGTGGCCATCGGGGCCGGTGGCCTGGACGTGGCGATGGCCATGGCCGGCCAGCCCTTCTACCTGACAGCCCCCACGGTAGTGCTGGTGCGTCTGACGAGCAGCCTGCCGCCCTGGGTCTCGGCCAAGGACGTCATCCTGGAAGTGCTGCGCCGCCGGACGGTGAAGGGCGGCCTGGACAGGGTCTTCGAGTACGGCGGGCCAGGCGTACAGACCCTCTCCGTGCCCGAGCGCGCCACCATCACCAACATGGGGGCCGAATTGGGGGCCACCGCCTCCATCTTCCCCAGCGACGAGCGGACCCGCGACTACCTGCGCGCCCAGAAGCGCGAGGAGGTATGGCGCCCCCTGGCCGCTGACCCCGACGCCGAGTACGACGAAGTGATGGAGATCGACCTCAGCACGCTGGAGCCGCTTGTCGCCTGCCCCTCCAGTCCCGATGCGGTCGTTCCCGTGCGCGAGGTGGCTGGGACAGAAGTGGTGCAGGTCTGCATAGGTAGCTGTACCAACTCCTCCTATCAAGAGCTGATGATGATGGCCAGCGTCCTCAAGGGCCAGACGGTGCACCCGCGGCTGAGCATGACGATAAGCCCCGGCTCGCACCAGGTGCTCACCATGATCGCCCGCGCCGGCGCCTTGGCCGACCTCATTGAGGCGGGCGCTCGCATCCTGGAATCAGCCTGCGGCCCCTGTATCGGCATGGGCCAGGCACCGCCCACCGGCGCAGCCTCCCTGCGCAGCTTCAATCGCAACTTCCCCGGCCGCAGCGGCACCCCCAACGACCGCGTCTACTTGGCCAGCTCCGAGGTAGCGGCCGTCACCGCCCTGCGCGGCGTCATCAGCGACCCGCGCGAGCTGGGCGAACCGCCCCGCATCGAGCCGCCGCGGGAGTTCTTCATCGACGATTCCATGATCATCCCGCCCGCCAACAAGCCAGAGGAGGTGGAGATCGTGCGCGGGCCCAACATCGCCCCCCTGCCGCCGGCAGAGCCGATGCCGGAGGTCATCCGCGGCGAAGTCCTCCTCAAGCTTGGCGACAACATCAGCACCGACACGATTCTGCCAGCAGGAGCCAGGATCCTGCCCCTCCGCTCCAACATCCCTGCCATCTCCCAGCACGTCTTCAGCTACGTGGACCCCACTTTCCCCCACCGCGCCAAGGAGGCAGGCGCCAGCATGATCGTGGGCGGAGCCAACTACGGCCAAGGCTCCAGCCGCGAGCACGCTGCCCTTGCCCCCATGTATCTGGGGGTGAAGGCGGTGCTCGCCAAGACGTTCGCGCGCATGCACCACGCCAACCTGATCAACTTCGGCATCCTCCCCCTGCGCTTCGTCGCCGAGGCAGACTACGAGCGCCTGAACCCCGGCGACGTGCTGGAGATCGCCAACGTGCGACAGGCAATAAGAGCTGGAAACCAGATCACCGTACGCAACGGCACCCAAGGATACGAATTCACCGCTCGTCACGATCTAACCCCGCGCCAAGTGGAGATTGCGCTGGCCGGCGGGCTCCTGAACCAGGTACGCAGCTCCCAAAGCTAGGCCAGAAGAGGAGGCGTGAGCCGACATGCGTAAGAAGGTAACCATCGTCGGGGCTGGGGCCACCGGCGGATCGATGGCCCAGATCCTCCAGGAGAAGGGCTATTGCGATATCGTCCTGCTGGATGTCATCGAGGGCTTGCCCCAGGGCAAGGCCCTCGACCTCGCTCACGCAGGGCCGCTGGTGGGCTCCGACGCCCGCATTATCGGCACCAACGACTGGAAGGACACGGCTGGCTCGGACGTGGTGGTGATCACCTCCGGCTCGCCCCGAAAGCCGGGCATGAGCCGCGAAGACCTGCTGAATATCAACGCCAACATCGTGCGAGACGTGGCCAAGAACGCCGTTCAGCACTCCCCTGATACCATCGTCGTCGAGTTTGCCAATCCCATGGACGCCATGTGTCACGTTGCCAAGCAGGCCACAAACCTGCCCCGCAACCGCCTCGTCGGACAGGGAGGCATGCTGGACAGCACCCGCTACCGCACCTTCATCGCCTGGGAGCTGGGTGTGTCGGTCAAGGACGTCGCTGCCTACGTTCTGGGCGGCCACACCGACGCCACCATGGTCCCCATCGTCAGCCACGCCTTTGTCGGCGGCGTGCCCCTGCGCCAGCTTCTGCCCAAGGAGCGCATCGACGCCATCGTTGACCGCACACGCAAGGCGGGAACGGAGATCGTGGGCCTTCTGGGCACCAGCGCCTGGCACTCCCCCGCCTGGGGCACCATAGAGATGGTCGATTCCATCCTGCTCGACCGCAAACGCATCCTGCCCTGCGCCGTCTGGCTGGAGGGCGAATACGGCATCCGCAACTCCTTCGTGGGAGTGCTGGCCCAGCTAGGCGCCGGCGGCGTGGAGAAGGTGATTGAGGTCGAGCTGGAGCCGGACGAGCTCGCGGGTCTGAGGAAGGCCGCCGACGCCGTACTTGGGTTGGTCAGCCTGGTGAGGCCATAGCCGGCAGGAGGCCGCCGTCACCACCGCCGTCGGCCCATGACCTGATCGGCGTAGATCAGCGGCAGGAGCAGCACGGCGGCCCAGGCATATCCGCCTACGACGTCGCTGGGCCAGTGAACCCCCACGTACACGTTCGCCGGGCCCGAAACGACCAGCATGAAGGCACACCACCCTATGAGCGCCAGCCTCAATACGCTCGGCAGGGCTATCCGTAGCGACAAATAGAGCAGGAGGCCGTAGAGCAGGGCCGCGCTCATCACGTGACCTGAGGGGAAGGAAGGGCTGGAAAAGCCCGCCCGCAGCTCGACAAGGTCCGGCGTGGGGCGCGGCCTATCGACCAGTTGCTTCAGGCCATGCTGGAGAAAGGGCAGCACCAGCAGCCCCAGCGCCAATAGCAGAGCCTGGCGCCGCCAGCCCATTAGCCAGAGGGCGACCGCAACCACCGCTCCCGTGCCCAGCACCACCTCGGTGCTCCCAACCGCCCGCACCAATCGCGACACGCCCATGCCAGGGAACAGTGACCCCTGCACCCACTCGCTGATATCGACGTCGCCCGGCAGCCACGAGTGTAGGCCCGCCAGCACGCTCAAACCGATCGCGCCAGCCAGCAAGACCAGCCAGATGCTGCCCCACAGGGCTGCCCCGCCCCAAAACCTCCACGGACGAACCAGGGCGTTCATGCGGAAAACGAGAGGAGGGGGTCACCCCTACCCCCAGCAACACACCGGCGAAATTATGAGCTTTCGCGCCGAGCCGCCGCCCACAGACCGACAATGCTCTTGGCGTCGCAGATCTCCCCCCGCTCGATGAGCCTCAGAGCCTCGGACAGGGGCAGGCGCACCACCTCGATGCTCTCGTCCGCATCGGACGCCAGGGCACCGGGCTCCAACGCCGTCGCCAGATAGAGGTGCATGTACTCGCCGCAGTAGCCCGGCGAGGCAAAGAAACTGTACAAGCGCTCCAAGCGGCCGGCGCGCTGGCCCGTCTCCTCCTGAAGCTCGCGCTGAGCGGCCTCCTCCGCGCTCTCGCCCGCATCGACGCCGCCAGCAGGAATCTCCAAGAGCGATCGCTCGACGGGCAGGCGGTACTGACGCACCAGAAGGACATTCCCCTGACCGTCCAGGGCAACGATGGCCACCACGGGCGCATGCTCCACAACCTCGCGGACGGCCGAGCGGCCATCGGGGAGCTTCACCCGATCCACGCGCAGGCTCACCACCCGCCCCTCGTATAGCCGATGGCTCTCCACCACCTGCTCCTCGTCCGAGGGGTTTCGGGACGCCTGCACCAGATCCTGCCTCTACGAGGGGGCTAGGCCTTCAGATCGATGATGACCGCCACCTCGTCGCAGTTGGGGAACTTGGGGCAGCGGAAACACTCGCCCCAAACCTTGCGGGGCAGGGCCATCATTTCGGCCTGATGGAAGCCCAGCCTCTCGAAAAA
>Ga0315279_10010813_pt1 | contig 10665 bp, 7 predicted proteins | sample YL17G06_20_MG_FD_203694 | JGI IMG/M metagenome (GOLD analysis project Ga0315279, IMG submission 203694) | Sediment microbial communities from Yellowstone Lake, YNP, Wyoming, USA - YL17G06_20 | ecosystem: Environmental > Aquatic > Freshwater > Lake > Sediment | place: USA: Wyoming | collected...
GTTTGGTGACCTTCCAACAATTCTTCGCCACATTGCAGGCCAGCAACAGTAGGCGGCACGTGCGGCGGCTCTGCTTCTTGGTGCCCGAGTCTCATGTGTTTTGGTGACCACGGGCAGTCAAGCTGGGGCGAGCTATTCCGAGGATGCGGACGCGAAAGCATTGAGTGGCGGCGGCTGGGCTTGCAGGAGCCGCGTGTAGCGTGCTGAGGCTGGCGTCCGCCAGTAGCCTTGGTTAGACGGCGACCAAGGCAAGGGATCCTGAGGCCGCTGCCCCTCGACCGTGTTACGAGCACTACATCTGCCTCGGGAGCTCCGCCATCCGCAGGCAAGACACGGCCATGCTCCAACTGAGGCATCGGCCGCCGAGCGGACGAAGCGGTCCTCGGCGCCATCGCCGACCTGTCCGTTGACCGCGACCGGCTGGACGCAGCCGTGCGATAAGTGGTCGCGGCTCCAGCCGTGGGGAGCTGAAGCAGTTCGTGAAGGTGTTCGTCCGCCGAGTACGAATGGAGCGGGACAAGGCCGGTTGGAGTCGTATCCAGTGTAGCAGTAGGGGGGTTGCAGGTGAACCCGGAAGTAAGAAGCCAACTGGACAGAGCAAGAGAGATGTGCCAGGATCTTGAGGCAGAGTATGCAGCGCGCATCCGGGAAGACGAGGTGCACCCGAGGATCCTCAATCTGGCCGTAGATATCCTGGTGAAACTGCGTAGCGTACTGGACCATACTGCTTCGCGGATTTTTGAGGCCAAGATACAGCCCTGCACCACACGCAAGATTTCGAGTCGCAGGATCCAGTTCCCAATAACCGATAGCGAGACAAACTTCGAGAAATGGCTTAAGGAAAGTGCCTTTGGTCAGTTGGCGGCTAGCTCGCCGACCACCCTTGCCATCATCCGCGAGGTGCAGCCCTTTGCTCGACTTTCACAAAACAAATGGCTCAAGGATCTACGAGACCTCTCGAACGAAGGCAAGCACGTACGCCTTGTTCCCCAGGAGAAGCATGCAAGGGAGCGGGTCACGGTCAAAGCTCCATTTGGAAGCACCGTCTCTTGGTCAGGGGCGACCTTCGGCCCAGGCGTTCGCATCATGGGGGTTCCTGTAGATCCGAGTACTCAGAACATCGTGCCGACGCCTGGCTATACTTCAAGGAGGGATGTACTGGTAGCGTTTCTGTTCACGGAACCGCACCTTGACGCCCTGGCTTTTCTCCGCGACGCGATAGGGAAGATTGAAGGGCTTGTTACAAGGCTTCACAATTCGCTCTAGTTGTGATAACAGGCCTTCGAGCAAGCGCCAGTCACCATGTAAGGAGGGCGGCGGAGCGATCACCGTCCATGTGAGCTGTTGTCGGAAGAGTAGGGCAGGCGGAACCAGTCTCGCATAGCACAGGGTCAGGATCAAGCCGGGAGGGGTGAAGATATGGGCGGGCTGAGACGGGCGCGGATGGGCCACTGCCCTGCCGCCACCAGTGGGTCTGAAGAACCGGCGTTGACAGTGGCGGTTGGACAGCGACGACTGCGGGGCGGCGACAACTGAGTACGCGCTGGAGTACTCCGCCAGTACTAGGTTTGTGATCGAGACGGGCGATTGGACAAGTCGCCCAGCCACATGAGCAGACGAAGAAACAGGGCCGGGATTGTCATCACAAGTATGCCGGCCAGCATGTTGAAGACGACGACTGCAGTCCCGGCTAGCACCGGGTGGGGGTCTAGCAGGTGGCCCAGAATCGAGTAGGGTGAGCCCTGACGAGTGAACAGCCGCACCCCAAAGCCAAGCGTCCAGGCCAGGATATCCATGCCCAATGCGTGCGGGAGATAGATCAGCTTGAAGAATCCCGGCGGCCAGTCCGTCGAGAAGTACCGGACAATCAAAGAGTTGTGAGTCGCATAGTACTCAGGGCAGACCCCGATACTCGCTAGTCCCCATAACGCGCCCACTATGATCCAGCCTATCCAGTATCGCATGCTACTCCTCCCTGTCAGACATACTCTTCGCTACGCCGGATCCAGTTCCTCCTAAGGAGGCAATGCGGCCGCCCGCCTCTGGGCGGCCGCATACCCCGCACGAGAGCGTTAGCTCGCCACGAAAATGGGGCTGCTGTAAATGTAGTCGGTACTGTAGACATAGAGGTAGTAGTAGTGGGAGCCGCCTGGGAATGTGAACGTGTAGTTGCTCGCGGGATAGTACGTGCTGCCAGCGGCATAAGAGCCCGCGGTTGAGAAGACCGTCTGAACCTTGTTGTCCCGGTAAACTTTGATGGTGTAGCTACCGGACTCGACGGGCTTGAATGTGATGTTCAGGTAGAGCACGCCATTCGCGGGACCCCCAGTCAAGCGCTCACCGACCTGCTTCGTGGTCGCCCCGAACTTGAGGCTCATGTATGCTAGTCCGCCCTTTCGGCTGGCGACGGTCTTCCCGTTATACAGTGTGGTGTCCACCGAACTCTTGCTGGTCCAGCTGGACGTGCGGATATAGGTGACGTAGCCGGGGTGGGATGTGCCATGGATGTCGCTGCCGGTACGCGCCGAGGCGAAGTAGCCATACGTAAACGTGTCGGATAGCAGCCGGGTCAACTCATTTCTCCACCGAACCATTGGCGATGCACTGTCGCTGAAGCTCACCTGGGTTCCCGACATGAGCTCCCAACCACGGTATTTCGCGACGTCCCACCGGTAGTAAGTGGGCTCGGGCCATGCGGGAACGCCAGATGGGTGGGCAATTGCCGGAGATGATGGGCCAGAAGGATTACTGTTCAGGATGTTATCGATACCCACTTGAGGCAGGTACAGCTTGTTGTCAAGGCCCGTCAGACTGCTCACCCCGTATGCTAGGAGGTCTCCCATCCTCTCCAGACTCTGAAAATCCCTGACCGTCATTTCGGCGCCCGGGTACAGTTTGATGTATGATGTGGAAGCGGCGCCTATTGCGCTGGCGTAGTTGGTCCAATTGCCAATGAGGTCGGTGTGGTCGGTCACGTACGCGATCTTGTAGCCCATGTCCTGCAGCGTCGACGCGATCGTTGAGGGGGTCATCGTGCCGTCCGACCATGTAGAGTGTATGTGGAAGTCGCCGGGCGACCAGTTGCTGTCGGAGGGCAGCGTCCGAACAGCCATGATGCTCGTGAACTCTTCGACCTGGTCCCCGTGGCGAAGCCGGACGGTCACGGGGTAGTCCTGATGGTCCTTGACCTCGAACGGCAGGTTGGCCGTCTGGAGGGTGAGTTCCAGGGGACGCGAGTCTTTGGGGAGATTGCGGGAGATGAGTTCATTGAGTCGCCCAAACTCATCCGCATCCGTGGGAGCAAGCGTGTCGAGTTCCCAAGCGCGGCGGAGGCTCCGCCACCGATCGAGATCTTGTGGGCTCACGCCCCAGGCGACGGTGATCGGTATCCGCGTGAACTGGCCCGTCTCCATCGCGGAGCCCAAGTCGTGACCCATGCACGAGACTTCTTCGATCGAAGCGTCTGCCATTGCGCGCACCGCGAACACCGAGATTGCGATCCGCCACGCACCCGCCTCCGGAACAACGCGGCATCGCGCGGGCGCAACAACCCAGGCTCGGTAGTTCCCGCCGCCGGCGGCGAAGGCCACGGGTCCGCAGCACGCGAGAACGGCAGCCACCAACGCGATAATCGCGATAGCTCGACGCATTTCGCCAACCCCCCTCTGCATATTCATGGCACCCAACTTTGTATATACCATGAAGCTGGCAGCTACGTCAATAACATGATTCGATGGTCCCCCGGTATAGAGTCCCTCGACCATGGGCTGATCGTCCAAGTATGGGCGTGTGAATGAGCATCGTCATGCTGGACCCCAAGGAGGGGGCGACCGGGGCAGGGCGTAATCTTGGGGGGGCGAGCCCCCTGCGCCCCCCGGGGAGCGAACACGGCCGGGGGTGGTGCACTTCGGCCCGGCGCTCGATATAGGATGTAGGCAGAGGAACCCGGCGCCCGACCAAAAACCGTCTGCCGTGGGAGGAACTGGGAGGCCAACGGCGAAGAATTACTGGGGGCCGCCCGCGCAACCGCTCGCCATGCCAAACTTTCCTTGCAGGATTTGTCCGCGGCGTGGTCGAATACCCTAGCGCAAAACCCAGGGCGGACCTTGTGCCGCGTTTTTTCTTGCCATCTGGCGCGGTCACAGGCCACCGCCCCGGTCCTGAGGTCACCGCTCCGGTCTTGAGGTACGGGGGGTGAAAACGTTGCGGGAAAGCATGGGCACGACCCGGGAGATTCCCCTCCTGCCACTTCGGGGGGCGCTCGTGTTCCCCCACACCGTCGTGCCGCTGAACGTCGGCCGGCCACGGTCGGTCCGCGCCGTGGAAGAGGCCGTCGCGCGCGAGCGCTGCATCGTGCTCGCCTCACAGCGCGAGTTCAAGGTCGACGAGCCCGCCGCTTCTGACATCTTCCCCGTGGGCACGGTGGCGATCATCAAGCAGGTGACGCGCGCCGCCGACGGCACGGTGAAGGTCGTCGCCGAGGGGCGCAACCGCTGCCGCATCCTGCGCTTCGTGCACGAGGAGCCGTACCTCCTCGCCGTCGTCGAGGAGGTCCAGGAGGGCCAGGAGCACACGCGCGAGGCGGAGGCGCTCATGCGCGGCCTGATCCAGCAGTGGGAGCGCTACGTGCGGCTGTCCAAGAAGCTCCCGCCCGAGGCGCTCCTGACCGTGGTCAACGTCGAGGACCCGGGCCGCGTCGCCGACATCATCGCCGCGCACCTGGCGCTGAAGCCCGAGGACAAGCAAGAGGTGCTGGCGGCGATCCCCGTCAAGGAGCGGCTGGAGAAGGTTTCAACCATCCTCGGCCGCGAGATGGAGCTCTTAGAACTTGAAAAGCGCATCAGCGTCAGGGTGCGCAAGCAGATGGAGAAGACACAGCGCGAGTACTACCTGCGCGAGCAGTTGAAGGCCATCCAGCGCGAGCTCGGCGAGCGCGACGAGCATGGCACCGAGGCAGAGGAATACCATGAGAAGATCGAAGCCAAGCAGCTGCCCAAAGACGTTGAAGAGAAGGCCCTGCGCGAGCTCGACCGCCTGGAGAAGATGCCGCCGATGGCGGCCGAGGCGGTCGTGGTGCGTACGTACCTCGACTGGATGCTTGAGCTGCCGTGGACCGAGGCGACCGCTGACAACAAGGACATCCGGGCCGCCGAGCGCATCCTCGACGAGGACCACCACGGCCTGAAGAAGGTCAAGGAGCGCATCCTGGAGTACCTGGCTGTGCGCCAGCTGGTGGAGGATTCAAAAGGGCCGATACTGTGCCTCATCGGCCCGCCGGGCGTGGGCAAGACCTCGCTGGGCAAGTCGGTGGCGCGGGCGCTGGGCCGCAAGTTCGTGCGCATATCCCTGGGCGGCGTGCGCGATGAGGCTGAGATCCGCGGGCACCGCCGCACCTACGTCGGCGCCCTGCCCGGCCGCATCATCCAGGGCATGCGCCAGGCCGGCTCCAAGAACCCCGTGTTTTTGCTTGACGAGGTCGACAAGATGAGCTCGGACTTCCGCGGCGACCCGGCATCGGCGCTGCTTGAGGTGCTCGACCCGGAGCAGAACTGCCGCTTCAGCGACCACTACCTGGAGCTGGCGTATGACCTGTCGCGGGTGCTGTTCATCACCACGGCGAACGTGCGCTACAACATCCCGCGGCCGCTTTTGGACCGCATGGAGACGATCGACCTCCCCGGCTACACCGAGGAGGAGAAGGTCAAGATCGCCGAGCGCTACCTGCTGCCGCGGCAGATCCGCGAGCACGGCCTGGGGGCCGGCGAGGTGCGGGTGTCGGAGGCGGCGGTGCGCCGGATCATCCGCGAGTACACGCGCGAGGCGGGCGTGCGCAACCTGGAGCGCGAGCTGGCGTCGATCCTGCGCAAGTTGGCGCGGGAGCGGGCGACGGAGCTGGGGGCGTCGTCGAACGGCCAGCGGCGGGCGACGGGCAACGGCCACGGCGCCCAGGCTGGCGCGAAGGATGAGGCGGAGGCCGGCGCCCAGGCTGGCGCGAAGGATGAGGCGGAGGCCGGCGCCCAGGCTGGCGCGAAGGCTGAGGCGGGGGATAGCGCGGGTGCCGCCCCGGGCGCGGGTGCGGATAGCGCGGGCGACGCGGCCCCGCCGGCCGCGGATGCAGCCGCCGCGCAGGGCTCCGGCGAAGGCGAGGCGCCCAAGGCCAAGGCGCGGGCGCACCGCTGCGTGCGCATCGCCGCCGCCGGGGTCGGCCGCTACCTCGGCCCGCCGCGCTACCACTTCGGCGTGGCCGAGAAGCGCGACGAGGTGGGCGTGGCCCTGGGCGTCGGCTGGACCGAGTTCGGCGGCGACGTGATGCCCATCGAGGTCACGGTCATGAAGGGCAAGGGCAACCTGACCCTCACCGGCAAGCTGGGCGAGGTCATGCGCGAGTCGGCGCAGGCGAGCTTAAGCTACGTCCGGTCGCGCGCCAAGGATTTCGGCATCCCAGAGGACTTCTACGAGTCGCTCGACGTGCACGTGCACGCGCCGGAGGGCGCGGTGCCCAAGGAGGGCCCGTCGGCGGGCGTGACCATGGCCTGTGCCATGCTGTCGGCGCTGTCGCGCCGGCCGGCGCGCCACGACGTGGCGATGACGGGCGAGATCACCCTGCGCGGGCGGGTGCTGGCGGTCGGCGGCATCAAGGAGAAGGTGCTGGCCGCGCACCGCGCCGGGGTCAAGACGATGATCCTGCCCGTCTCAAACCACAAGGACCTCGAAGAGGTGCCGATGCGGGTGCGGCGGCAGATAAGCTTCGTCGAGGTCGACCACATGGACCAGGTGCTGCGCGTGGCGCTGGCCTGCGCCAAGACGGCGCCCGTCGAGATGCCTGAGGTGCGCGACGAGCCGGCCGTCGTGGGCGGCCAGCCGCGGATCACCCCCCCGGCTGAGCCGCCGCCGCTGGTGTAGCGGGCGGGTTCTGGCGGCGGGCACGGCGCATACGCCGATGCATGGCGCGCACGGCGCGCACGGCGCGCACGGTGGAAGGTGCGGAGGAAACGCGGGCCCCTGCTCCGCGGGGAGCGAGGGCCCGCTTGTCTTTGGGGCCGCGTGGCGGTCGGGGACGCCGCGACCAGGGACGCCGCGGCTGAGGACGGGTCTATACGCGCGCCTTCTTCCAGCGGCCGGTGTTGAAGCGGTACATGATGACCAGGGTGCGCACGAACTGGTCGATGGCCATCGCCGCCCACGCCCCGGGCAGCCCGAAGCCGAGGTGGACGACGAACAGCTCGGCCAGGGCGACGCGGAAGCCCCAGACCCCGACGCTGGTCGCGTAGAGCGGCCAGCGCGTGTCACCGGCCCCGCGCAGGGCGCCGGCGAGCACGAACGCCGCCGCCTGGGCCGGCTGCACGATGGCCATGATGCGCAGGGCGATGGACCCCTGCGACACGATGACCGGGTCGCTGTTGTAGATGCGGATGAGCCACGGCGCCAGCGCCATGCAGAGAAAGCCGATGACGCCCGACACGATCATCGACAGGCGGCTCGCCTCGCGCGCCGAGCGCTCGGCCCAGTCCGGCCGCCGCGCGCCCAGCGACTGCCCGACCATCGCCGTGGCTGCGATGGCGAACGCGAACCCGACGACAAACGACAGGCTCCACAGGTTGATGCTGATCTGGTGTGCGGCGTAGATCGCCGTGCCCAGCGACGATACCACGCGCGCGAACTGCAGCTGGCCGCCGCGCAGGATGAACTGTTCGAGCGCCGCCGGCAGCCCGACGCGCAGGATGCGCGGCGCGAGGTCGAACTTGAGGTTCTGGCCGTCGTGCAGGGTGATGCGGATCGCGTGCTGGCCGCTGGTCACCGCCGACAGCGCCATGGCCGCCGAAGCCACGCGGGCCACAATGGAGGCGACGCCCGCGCCCGCCACGCCGAGGCGGGGCAGGCCGAAGAAGCCGTAGATGAGCGGCAGCCCGATGACGACGACCAGGACGTCGGCCAGGACGTTGATGCGCATGGGCGTCACCGTGTCGCCCGCCCCGCGCAGCACGGCCGACAGGCACATGCCCAGGCCGTTGAAGGCCAGGGCGATTGCCGACAGTACGAAGTAGGACCGGCCGGCGGCCATGACGTCCGGCCCCGCGCCCATGAACAGCAGCACGTGGCGGGCGAAGACGGCGCCGATGGTCGACAGGACGACGGCGATGGCGGCGGTCATGATCAGCGCCTGGCGCGCCGCGGCGTTGGCGTGCTGGGGCTCGCCGGCGCCCACCGACCGCGCGACGACGGCGGTCGTACCGACGTTCAGGGCCATGAAGCCCGCCGTGGCGAAGAATATCGGCTGGTTGGACAGCCCGACGGCGGCGGTGGCCGCGGCGCCGAGGCGGCTGACCATGACCATGTTCAGTATGTGCATCAGGGTGACGAGGATCTGCTCGGCCAGGGCCGGCCCGGCCAGGGCCATGACGCCGCGCCTGATGTCGGCGCGGGTGAGCGGGCGCCCGGCGACGCCCATCAGCATGCCGAGGGCGGACGCGGGGGCGCGGGCGACGGCGCCTGTGCCTGCCTCTGTGCCTGCGTCTGCGCCGGTGACGGGGCCCGACGGGGGCGCGCTGGCCCCAGCCGCCGCGGGCGTGCCGCCGGCCGCAGCCGGCGCGACGGGTGCAGCCCGGCCGCTGGTTTCGCCGGCCTCGTAGAGTCCATCAACGTGCTTGTCCTCAGCCAATAATATCGCCTCGCACCGCGGCCCATCGGCCTATCCGGCTACTGGAAAGGCGCGGGGGCCCCCGGAAGGGAGTCCTCGACGCGCCGTATTCATTGTACATCGTCGGGGGTCAAAGCGTCAAACCGGGGGCGGCGAAAGACCGGGTTGACATTCGGGCCCAAAAGCGTTATAAAGGCTATTGGATGCTTCTTCAAGGAGGGCGGACGGACATGCCGACATACGACTACGAGTGCTCCAAGTGCGGGCGGTTTGAACACTCCCAGAGCATAAAGGAAGACCCGCTGCAGGCGTGCCCCCGTTGTGGGTCGGCGGTGCGCCGCCTCATCTCGGCGACGGCGGGCATCGTGTTCAAGGGCGGGGGCTTCTTCCTCACTGATTACTCCGATGCGCGGTCGTCGTGGGGGACGGGCCAGAAGAAGGGGTCTGACGCCCACGAAGGCTCAGCGAGCGCCGCTGCCGCAGGGGCCGGCGAGACGAAGCCGCCGGCGAAGGCCGAGAAGGCCGAGAAGGCCGAGAAGCCGGCGAAGACGGACAAGGCGGCGACCTAGCCGCCTGGCGCCCGACGGCGTGTGGCCCCCCGTCCGGGCAGAAGCTCGGCCAGGAGCATCCCGGCGATGATCAACGCCCCGCCCGCCAGCGCTTGCGGCCCCATCACCTCGCCCGTCAGCGCGCGGCTGAACAGGGCGCCGAAGACCGGCTCGGTGGCGAATATCAGCGCCGTGCGGGTGGGCGAGGTGAAGCGCTGCATGGCCGTCTGGACCAGGGTCGTGCCCGCCGTCGCCAGCACGCCGGTGAAGAGCAGGGCGAACCACACCGCCGCGGGCAGCGGCAGCGGCAGCAGGGCGGCAAGGCCCGCGCCCCCTGCCCCAGCAGACGCCACGCCGCCCGCGCCCGCCACCGCGCCCGCCCCGGCCGCACCCGCACCCGCCACCGCCACCGTCAGCCCGGATACCGGCCCCGCCGCCAGCGTCAGCCCCACCGCCATGGCGCCGCTGAGCGTGGCCACCGTCCCCGTCTGCGCCAGCGACAGGGCGACGGCGTCAAAGCGCGCGGCGAAGCGCCCGACGATGGCGATGTGGAAGGCGAACGCGAAAGCGCAGACCAGCACCAGGAGGTCGCCCGCTTCGGGCACGAGGCGGCCGCGCAGGGTCAGAAGCCCCATCCCGGCCGCCGCCAGCGCGACCCCGGCCCAGGCGGCGGCGGGCGGCGCCTGGCGCGCCACGCGCCGCGAGATCAGGGGCACGATCACCACCGACAGGCCGGTGATGAACGCCGCCTTGGCCGGCGTCGTGAACTGTAGCCCGACGGTCTGGAAGACGAAGCCGGTGAACATCGCCAGGCCGACGGCTGCCCCGGCGACAAGGAGCGACGGCTGGCCCGGACCACCTGGCCCGGCCGGCTGGCCCGGCGCGCCCGGCCGGCCCCGCCTCCCGGCCCGCCGCCGCGCCCCGGCGAGGACGAAGGGCAAAAGACACGCCGAACCGACCACGAAGCGCAGGAAGATGAAGGGCAACGGGCCGATGCCGGCGGTGGCGTCCTTGACCAGGACGAACGTGACGCCCCACACCAGCGAGACCATGAGTAGTCCGATGTCCACCTGCCACGACTGCAAGGGCGGCCCTCCTTCCGCGGCGCCGGCGCGCCCGGGCGGCGTTTCAAGGCGGCGCCCGGGCGGTGCACTCACCCTTTCAGTATAGCACCGTCTCAGCGAGGGAGGAAGGGCCGGACATGTAAGTAACGTCAGCGGGGGGGTGAAGGAACATCGCTCCTAAGATCACGTCCGCGATCACTCCCAAGGGGCAGAGCATGTTCAACATCTGTGCGGCCGGATGTGCCTAGCTCTGGTCCACCATACCCAGCAGGCCTGGGCCCGAGCCCGGGCCTTTCCCCACACCCTGCTGCGGTTGACACTGCCGCTGGCGCTGGGAGGCATCGCGATAGCAACCGCCACGCTTGCCGCCAGTCAAGGTGTGGCGATGGCAGCTGTTGCCTCCCTTGCGTGGGGC
>Ga0315279_10010815_pt1 | contig 10664 bp, 8 predicted proteins | sample YL17G06_20_MG_FD_203694 | JGI IMG/M metagenome (GOLD analysis project Ga0315279, IMG submission 203694) | Sediment microbial communities from Yellowstone Lake, YNP, Wyoming, USA - YL17G06_20 | ecosystem: Environmental > Aquatic > Freshwater > Lake > Sediment | place: USA: Wyoming | collected...
TCCTGGCGTCCACCCGCTGGATGAGGCCGGATACGATATCGCCCTCGCGGTTGGAGAACTCTTCGTAGACCATCTCCCGCTCGGCCTCGCGCAGGCGCTGCAAAACGACCTGCTTGGCCGTCTGGGCGGCGATACGGCCGGCGTTGGCTGGCGTTACCTCGAACTGCATGATCTCGCCTAGCTGGACGTCGGGCTTGAGACGGCGGGCCTCATCCAGGGCGATGTCCACGCGGGGGTCCTCTACTGCCTCCACCACTGCCTTCTGGGCGTAGACGTGGACGTTGCCGGTGTTGCTGTCGATCCGCACCACGATGTTGCCGGTGGCCTCGCTGTCTTTCTTATAGGCTGAAGCCAAAGCGGTCTCCACTGCCTGGAGGACCACCTCCTTGGGCAGGTTTTTCTCGGCCGCTATTTGGGTTACGGCGATCAAGAAGTCGCTCTTCATCGCTTTCATCACCCCCGGCGTCCGCCAGGCGTGCCTTGAGCCAACAAAAAAGTGGGACGCAACCCACTCTCCTCAAGGGAACTATAGCACTTTTGCCAGGACGATGCAAGGCCGACCGTATGCGATGGTTGAGAGAGATGCTAGAGGAGGCCTTCGGTGATCTTCTGGCGGATGATCCGTTCGTAGTCTGCGCCGCTGATCGGGCAGCGCACAAGATCCCTGAACTGCGTAGTTGTGAGCTTCAGGTCGTTCCTTATGCCGGCAGCGGTGCCGGGGCGCAGGTCGCCTCGGTGCGTCTTTGGAGCGTGGACGGTAAAAAGCTTCTTGCCCTCCAGGATATACCAGGCGACTCTCTCCCTGCCAGAGCGAAAGTCGAGGCCGACTTTCCGCTCGAGGGCACGCGTTACCGCTCCGTAGTCAACGTTGAGGAGGCCCATCCCTCTGGATCAGTTGGCTTAGAACTCTACGCCACTGGCGCGGAAGCTTTCCCAGTTCGTCTTCATCGGTCGCCAGGAGTTCCTCATACAGTTCAACGATCTCTTGTTTGAGGAGCGACAAAGCCTCTCCCTCGGTGGCGGCAGAGGCAAAGGCCTCTACTTCGGGGAAGCGCGCGACCGTCTCCTCGTCATACTCTTCCACCACAACGGAGATCGGGCACTTGAGAGCGTAGTCCTCGTGCCCAAGGTCGCATACCATCGCTTGGCGGGTCACGCCTTGACTGGCGAGCCGCTCCTCCAGGGTTTGCAGTCGTGCGCTAAGGGCAACCACCTGCTCGATGGCGCTCGCTATTGTCCGCTCGAGGGACCCCATGCGCCGGTGCATGCCGGCAAAGCCCCTCTCCAAGACGATGGCATCCAGCGTCTCGGCCGATATCTCGTACATCTCCTCGCCGGTTGCCATCGGTCCCCAACGGGCGATGGAAGACGGGTGCGACCCGGCGCTGATGAGATCGTCGTACAATGCCCGGCCTACCCTGTGTGGGGCCTGGCAGGAGCCGCGCACCAATTCGTGCATGTCAAGAGCCTTGGCAAGATTGACCATGAGCGTCTAGCCGTCCTCCCGGCGGATGAACAGGGACGAGATGCGCACCCCCTGTGCTAGAATCGTGTCAGCTAAGCGCGCCTCGATGCGGCCGGAGTTCGAGAACTGCACGGCGTGCGAGATGGCTTTATTGTCAGGGCGGTCAATGATGATCGAATAGGCCGTCTTGCCCTCCTCTATCTTGACCGCCCTAAACCCGCGAAATTCATCGAATGGGAGATCCCTATACTCCAGTAGCCGCATGGGAAGGGACACCAACGAGCCCCACCCCTTGTCAGGATACTCCAGCGCGACCGTGCAATCAAACTTGCTCTCGCTCTCCTGCTCCGAGATAAGGCTCAGAAGGTCCGACAATGGCCTTAGTTCGACGTTGGGGGGCAACAGTCGACGCCTCGAGAACTCGAAGTGCACGTGGAGAGCCGTTGCCTTGCCCTTTATGGATACCACTGCGGCGGAAGCCAAGTGGCTGGCCCTGCCCGCAGTGTAGGAATTCCCGAAAAACCACGGGAAACCCATGTAGTTCTTGTCATCTCGAAACGCCGAGCTCAACCGCTCGAATTCCGCTGGCTCTAGCTGAAGGTCGCAGCAGAAGTCAACGGATGTGACGTGAAACCTCGCCAGGTTTGGCCGCAAGGCTCACCTCCTAGCCCTGAAACCACTCACCTTCGGTGCAGTCTCGAACAGGCGTTGTCAGTTTAGTTGGGCGCGGCTTCCTCTGTCAACACTCGTGCAGGCGGTCCGCTATCTGTGCCGCCGCTTCGTCCAGGGGCACCAGCGTGCTTTCCTTCTCGGTGCGCCGCTTCACCTCCACGCTCTGCCCAGCCAGGGTGCGAGGGCTCACGGTGAGGCGCAGGGGCATGCCCAGGAGGTCGGCGTCGTTGAACTTGACGCCGGGCGATTCGTCGCGGTCGTCGTAGAGGACGGGGATGCCCGCCTGCTGGAGCTCCTCGTACAGGCGCTCGCAGGCCTGGGTTACTTCCGGGCGGTCCATGCTCAGGGCCACCAGGTGGGTATCATAGGGCGCAAGCTGGGGCGGCCAGATGATGCCCTGCTCGTCGTGGTTGGCCTCCACGACGCCTGCCAGGAGCCTGCCGGTACCGATACCGTAGGTGCCCATAACGGCCGGCTTGGCCACGCCGTCGCGGTCGAGGAAGGTAGCGCCCAGCTTCTCGCTGTAGACGGTGCCTAGCTTGAAGACGTGGCCCATCTCAATCGCCCGCTGCAGTCGTAGGGGCGAGCCACAGCGGGGGCAGAGGGCGTCCTCGCGGGCCAGGGCGATGTCGGTCACGATGTCGGCTGTCCAGTCGCGGCTGTAGTTGAGGTTGCGCAGGTGGGCGTCGGGCTTGTTGGCGCCGCCCACCAGGTTGGGTGAGGAGGGCACGGCGTCGTCTGCCACCACTTTGACGTTCTTTAGCCCGATGGGCGATGCGTAGCCAGCCACCAGCCCGGCGGCGGTGAGCTCGGCGTCGTCCATCATGTGCAGGTCGACGGCGCCCAGGGCGTTGCGAAGCTTGGTCTCGTTGACCTCCATGTCGCCGCGGATGGCGACAAAGGTCGGCTGGCCGTCGGCGGCGTAGAAGACGGCCTTGAGCGTCTGCCAGGGGGCGATGCTCAGGAAGGCGCACAGGTCGTCGATGGCCTTGACGCCGGGGGTGGCGACCTCTTCCACCGGCTGCGGCGACTCCTGGGGGACGGCCGGCTTGCGGAACTCTGCCTTCTCGGCGTTGGCGGCGTAGTCGCAGGCGGAGCAGAGCACCGCCTGGTCTTCGCCGCTGCCGCAAAAGAACATGAACTCCCAGGAGTCCTTGCCGCCGATGGCTCCCGAGTCAGCCTCCACGACGCTGGTGGGAACGCCGCAGCGGTCGAAGATGTTCTGGTAGGCGCGCAGCATCTTGCGGCAGCTCTCGTCCAGCCCCTCCCAGTCGACGTCGAAGCTGTAGAGGTCCTTCATGGTGAACTCGCGGACGCGGATGAGGCCGCCGCGAGGGCGGGCCTCGTCGCGGAACTTGACCTGGATCTGGTAGGGCATGAGGGGCAGCTCGCGGTAGCTCTGCACCTGGCGCTTGAACAGGTCGACGATGATCTCCTCGTGCGTGGGGCCGAGGACGAAGCGGCGATCCCGCTTGTCGGTGACGCGAAAGAAGACGTCGGCCATGGTCTGGTCACGGCCGGAGGCCTCCCACAGTTCGATGGGCAGAAGCGCCGGCAGGAACAGCTCCTGGCCGCCGGCGGCGTCCATCTCCTCGCGGATGATCTGCTCGATCTTGCGCAGGACCCGCCAGCCCAGCGGCAGGTAGCCGTAGATGCCGGCCGCCAGCTGCTGGACGAGGCCTGCCCGCAGGAGGAGCTGATGGCTGGGCGTCTCGGCCTCAGCGGGCACCTGCCGCAGTGTCTTACCGAAGTGGTGAGAGAGGCGCATGGCGTGTTTGACTGTCCTCAGGGTCTGAATCTGGCCTTTGATTGTTTTCGAAAGAGCGTTGCCGGTGCCGATAGAAGCCGATGCGCGCCCGAATATGGCTGCAAACGCATTTGTTTGATTGTTCGGCGCAGGTGCTCACGGGTCTCCGCCTTTGGGTCTGCCTGTGGCTATATAGTAGGGGAAAGGGCGCGCAAACGCAAAGAGGGGGATGGCGGGCGCTGGCGGGGGTGGCTTCTGCGCCGAGCTTTCCTTGGCTGCGCTTGCTGAAGAGGGATAGCCCCGTTGACAGCCTGTGCGGGAAAGACTATAAGTTAGTTGCCCTGACGGCCCGTTGGGATGCCAGCCAACAACCGTCGGCGGGCAAGTGGAGCAGCGATGGAGGTTCAGTCATGAAAGCATGGAGACTTCGTTTTCATCTCGCTCTGGCCTTTGTGGGGGTGACGGGCGTCGCGCTCATCCTGGCCTTGGCCGTCGCCTCGCCGGGGAGCGGCGGCGTGTCGGCGGTAGCTACGTGCAGCACCACGCTGGCCCAGGCGGTCAGTGCTGGCGCCAGCAGCATCGTGGTGGCCAACGCGACCGGCTGTGACATAGGCGACAAAATCGTCCTCAACCAGGGCGAGAGCAATGAGGAGTGCCAGGAAATCGAGCGCGTCGCTGCCGTTGCCCCTGCACTCTACCTGGTGGGCACGCTTGCCTACGGCCACAGTCAGGGTGAGACCGTGGTTGAGGTTACCGTATGCCCTACGGCCACCGCTACGGCGACGGCCACGCCCACGCCGACGCCCACGCCTACGCCCACGCCTACGCCTGCACCGGCACACCCGCCCACGTCCACACCCACGCCCACGCCTACACCCGCGCACCCGCCCACGCCCACACCCACGCCAGCCCCGGCGTACATGATGCACGGCTGCCCGCAGGCGGGGCAGTGGTCGATAGCGTCGTGGGCTGCGATAGCGACGTGGGATGGCGGCGCCGACGGCGTGGACAGCAACGGGGTGGACATCGACGAGGCCCTAGCCACCTGCGGCGAAGGGGCGGTGGACTTCGCCTACGCGCTGGACCCCGACAGCCAGATGTGGCTGCGCCACTTTCCGTGGCACCCGGAGCTCAGCAACCTGGAGAGGGTGCAGGAGAACCAGGGGCTCATCGCCCACGGGGCCCTTACGCCCATGACTGCCTTTAGGCGCATTGCCTTCGCCTCGGACCGCGACGGCAACTTCGAGATCTACGTGATGAACGCCGACGGGACGGGGCAGACCAGGCTCACCAACAACCCAGCAGCCGACAGGGCGCCCGCCTGGTCGCCCGACCGCTCGAAGATCGCCTTCACCTCGAACCGCGACGGCAACGACGAGATCTACGTGATGAAGGCCGACGGGACGGGGCAGACCAGGCTTACCAACAACCCGGCAGACGACGGCGCGCCCGCCTGGTCGCCCGACGGCTCCAAGATCGCCTTCACCTCGTACCGCGACGGCAAGAATCAGATCTACGTGATGAACGCCGACGGGACGGGGCAGACGGGGCTCACCAACAACCCGGCATACGGCGACCACCCCGCCTGGTCCCCTGACGGCTCCAAGATCGCCTTCGTCGGGAGCTGGGAGGGCAACGATGAGATCTATGTGATGAACGCCGATGGCTCCGGGCAGACCAACCTCACCAACAACCCGGCAGCCGACGGCGCGCCTGCCTGGTCCCCCGACGGCTCCAAGATCGCCTTCGACTCGGACCGCGAGTGGGACGGCCTTCATTACGATGAAATCTACGTGATGAACGCCAACGGGACGGGCCAGACCAGGCTCACCGAGACCCCGGGAGCCTTTGACGTCGGGCCTGCCTGGTCCCCTGACGGCTCCAAGATCGCCTTCGGCGGGGCCTGGGAGGCCAACGCCGACATCTACGTGATGAAAGGCGACGGCTCGGGCCGGACCAGGCTCACCTACCCCCCAGGCCAGAACGTGGAGCCCGACTGGGCGCCGCCCACACCCAAGACGGGCCAGATGTACAACTGCCCCCGGCCAGGACTGTGGTCGATACCGGCGTGGCAACGCACCAACGTCGTGGACACCGGCGAGGCGCTCGACGGCGTGGACACCGGCGAGGCCCTAGCCACCTGCGGGGAAGGGGCGGTGGACGCCGCCTACGCGCTCGACGCCGTCAGCCAGAAGTGGCAGGGCTACTTTCCGGGGCACCCGGAGCTGAGCAAAAAGGAGACGGTGCAGGCGAACGAGGGGCTCATTCTCCACGGGACAGCTACGCTCGCTGCGCGCATTGCCTTCACGTCGTACCGCGACGGCAACGGCGAGATCTACGTGATGAACGCCGATGGGACGGGCCAGACCAGGATCACCTACAACTATCCATCCGACGACATTAGCCCCGCCTGGTCGCCAGACGGGACGAAGATCGCCTTCGCCTCGCTCCCCTACCCCTACGCCAACTCGACCGCCGAGATCTTCGTGATGAACGCCAACGGCTCGATGCAGGCCAACCTGACCAACTACCCGGCCGACGACTTTAGCCCCGCCTGGTCGCCAGATGGGACCAAGATCGCCTTCACCTCGGACCGCGACGGCAACGACAACATCTACGTGATGAACGCCGACGGGACGGGCCAGGCCAGGCGCACTAACAACACGGCGAGCGACCGCGACCCCGCCTGGTCGCCGGACGGGACCAAGATCGCCTTCACCTCGGAGCGCGACGGTGGCTGGGAGATCTACGTGATGAACCCCGCCGACGGGACGGGCGTGACCAGGCTCACCAACAACGAGGCCTGGAACTTTCACCCCGCCTGGTCGCCGGACGGGACCAAGATCGCCTTCAGCTCCTTGCGCGACAGCAGCAATGTCAACTCGTCCCCCGAGATCTGGGTGATGAACGCCGACGGCACGGGCCAGACCAACCTCACCAACAACCAGTGGTCCGGCGCATATGATGATAGCCCCAGTTGGTCGCCCGGCGGCTCCAAGATCGCCTTCGTGTCGGGTTTGTTATTCGCCTACGACATCTACGTGATGAACGCCGACGGGACGGGAAAGACCCGTCTCACCACCAACGATGCCGACGACTTGGAACCCGCGTGGTCGCCGCGGTAGGGAGCGGGCCGGAAGGGCGCTGGGCTTGGGCGGCGGCAGGGCAACGACGTAGGCGCGGTTCGCTACGCTTTCTACGACTGTGGGCGCGGCAAGCGGCGCCGCTACAGCTGTGGGCGCGGCAAGCGGCGCCCCTACAGGATGGCCCGCTTACGCAGGCAGGGGATGGCCGCCGCCGCCTGCTCTTCGGGCGTGCGCTGGTCGATCTCGCAGAACGTCAGCCACGATTCACATCGGATTAGGGCGGCGGCGCGATAGCCGTAGGCCCACCAGGGATAGGGCCAGCCCGCCCAGGAGAGAGGCACCGACGCTAAGGATAAGGGCCAGCACGTCCCTGAGTCCCACCGCTGGCACGAGAACGCCGCCGCCAATGCCGCCGGCGATGGCCAGAGGCAGCGCTATCAGCACCCCCCGACCACGACGGCGTGCGGCCAGCACCAGCCAGGGTATGAGGCCGAGGATCGCCCATATGGTGAGCAGCAGGGCGAGGAAGATGATATCCAGGTCGATGGGCATTGGTCAGGAGGCGGCCCACTTCTCGGCGATGACCTTTTGCCCCTCCTCCACGAGGGCGGACAGGTAGTCCTTTTCCTCCACCACGCGCACCACCTGACCGTTGCGGAAGATGGCCCCCTTGCCCTTGCCGGCGGCGATGCCCACGTCGGCCTCCCTGGCCTCGCCGGGGCCGTTGACCACGCAGCCCATGACGGCCAGGGTGATGGGCTTGCCCAGCTTGCGGAAGTGCTCCTCCGCCTGGCTGGCCAGGGAGATGATGTCCGTCTCCATGCGGCCGCAGGTGGGGCAGGCGACGATGGTCGGGCCGCGCTGGCGCAGGTTCAGGGCGCTGAGGATGTCGTAGGCCACCGGTATCTCTTCCTTGGGGTCAGCGGTCAGGGAGACGCGGATGGTATCGCCGATGCCCTCGGCCAGGAGGAGGGCGATGCCGACTGCATTGCGAATCGACCCGCTGCGGGCGGGCCCGGCCTCGGTGATGCCGATGTGCAAGGCATAGGGGGTGAGGCGGGCGATCTCGCGATAGGCGGCCACGGTGGTGGGCACGTCGAAGGCCTTGAGGGAGACCTTGATCAGGTCGAAGTCTATCTCCTCCAGGAGGCGGATCTCCCACAGGGCAGCGTCCACCATGCGTTGCCACTTGGGCGGCGGCGGCTCGCCTTCGGCCAGGGCCGGCAGGGGCGGCAGGCTGCCCTCGTTGACCCCCACGCGGATGGGCACCTGGCGCTCCTTGGCTGCTCGCACCACCGCTCGCACCTTCTGGGGGTCGCGGATGTTGCCGGGGTTGAGGCGCAAGCCGTGGACGCCCGCTTTCAGGGAGGCGATCGCCAGGCGATAGTCGTAGTGGATGTCGGCCACGACGGGAATCGGCGAGTGGCGGACGATTTCCGGCAGGGCGGCGGCGGCATGGCGGTCGGGCACGGCCACCCGGATGATCTCGCAGCCCAGCTCGGCCAGCTCGTAGGTCTGGCGGAGGGTAGCCTGGGCGTCGGCGGTATTGGTGTTGGTCATCGACTGGACGACGATGGGGGCGTCGCCGCCAACCTGAACGCTGCCCACCCACACGGGTTTGGATGGACGGCGGCGTATTTGCATCATCGGAAGAGGCTCTCGCCCCGCAGCACCCTCAGCACGTCGAAGTAGGTGATGACGATGGCAAGGGCGATGATCAGCGTGAGGCCAATGAAGTGAACCATGGCCTCCTTCTCGGGGGCGATGCGCTTGCCTCGCCTGACGACCTCCAGCAGCACGAACACGATGCGGCCGCCGTCAAGCATGGGCAGGGGCAGGATGTTGATGATGGCCAGGTTGATGCTGAGAAGGGCGGCGAAATCCAGCAGGGGCCGGTATCCCTCCTCTTCCACCACTTCGCCGGTGACCTGGGCTATGCCCACCGGCCCGGCCACCTGTGGTGTGCCACCTCCCTTGAACCAGGAGATGACGTCGTTACGGGCCAGGGCCAGAACCTGGACGGTCGTATCAATGCTCTTGGGGAAGGCTTCCCACAAGGGGAAGGATTCCGATTCGGTCATGCCAGGGTAGAGAGAGGCCACTATGATTCCGGTCGGTCCCTCACGCGCTTTATTGCCCTCCTCGTCGATATACGAAGGGGGATCCCAGCGGGCGTGGGCTCGGACTTCCTTGAACTCGCCGTCGCGCTTGACCAGCATGGTCACTGTCTCGCCCAGATTGAGGCGGATCTGAGTGCTCACCTCCTGGGTGTTGCGCACCTCGTGGCCATTGATTTCGAATATGATGTCGCCCCCCTGAAGGCCGGCCTCCTGAGCGGGAGAGTTATCCATGACCTGAGCGATCTGGGTCAGGCCGACGGGCACGTCGCGGGGGATCATGAAGCTGATGGTGAACAGAACGAAGGGCAGGGCGAAGTTCATGCCGGAACCGGCGCCGAGGACGAGCAGGCGTACCCAGGCGGGCTTGGCTGCCAGGCTGTCGCGATCGCTGGGGTCCTCCTCTCCCAGCATGCGCACGAAGCCCCCCAGGGGGAGGGCGTTGATGGAGTAGATCGTGCCGCGGAATTCCTTGCCCCATATGCGGGGCGGATAGCCCAGGCCGGCCTCCATCACTCGCACGCCGGTGAGCTTGGCGACGACGAAGTGCCCCAGCTCATGCGCTACGATGAGGCCGATGAGGATGCCAACGAAGGGCAGGATCGCCTGTAGGAACATGATCAGGCCCTAGCCCTGAGCCAGTCCTCCGCCCACTGGCGGGCCCAGGTGTCAGCAGCCAGCACCTCCTCTAGGCTGGGGTCGGATGCCCCTGGGTGGGCGGAGAGAGTGGCCTCTATCACCTTGGCGATGTCCAAAAAGGTGATGTGGCTGCCCAAGAAGTGGTCAACGGCCACCTCGTCGGCGGCGGCCATCACGGCAGGGAAGGTGCCGCCGCGACTACCAGCCTCCAGGGCTAGGCTCAGGCAGGGGAAACGCCGCGGGTCGGGTTGGGAGAAGCTCAGGGAGCCAAGGCGGCCGAGATCGAGCCGCTTCGGCCTGCCCATCGGCAGGCGCTGGGGGTAGGTCAGAGCGCACTGAATCGGCAACCGCATATCGGGCATCCCTAGCTGAGCCTTGATCGAGCCGTCGCAGAACTCCACCAGGGAGTGGATGATGCTCTCGCGATGGAGCACCACTTCAATCTTATCAAAGGGAACTCCGAACAGCCAATGAGCCTCGATGGTCTCCAACCCCTTGTTGAGAAGGGTGGCGCTGTCCACCGTTATCTTGTGGCCCATCTGCCAAGTAGGATGACGCAGGGCCTGCTCGGGCGTTACACGCTCCAGCTCGTCCAGGGGCCGGTCGCGGAAGGGCCCGCCGGAGCCGGTGAGGATGATGCGGGCGATGTTCGTGCGGTCTTCCCCCCATAGGCACTGCCAGATAGCGCTGTGCTCGCTGTCCACAGGCCGCAGATCGGCTTTGTGGAGGCGGGCCTCGGCCACCACCAGGTGGCCGGCCATCACCAGCACCTCCTTGTTGGCCAGGGCCACCGCCTTGCCGGCCTTGACGGCGGCCAGGGTCGGCAGGAGGCCGGCCTTGCCGCCGGTGGCCACCACCACGATGTCCACATCAGGGTGGGCGGCCATCTCCTCCATCGGCGTCCAGCGGGCGGCTATGGCGCCTCTGACGGTCTTCTG
>Ga0315279_10010816_pt1 | contig 10664 bp, 15 predicted proteins | sample YL17G06_20_MG_FD_203694 | JGI IMG/M metagenome (GOLD analysis project Ga0315279, IMG submission 203694) | Sediment microbial communities from Yellowstone Lake, YNP, Wyoming, USA - YL17G06_20 | ecosystem: Environmental > Aquatic > Freshwater > Lake > Sediment | place: USA: Wyoming | collected...
CAATATCTTCTCCTGCTGCTCATACTTCTCCAGCCGCACCAGGCAGTCTCCTTCCAGTTTCTTCAAGGCCTGGCGCACCGCTCGGGTGTCTTTCTTCGGCTGTATCCGCTGGCGCAGCTTCTGGTTGATCTCCTCAATCTTTCTCTTCAGCGCCTCGCTGTGGATATCCTCCTTCCCGCTGCCTCCCATTTCTTCCAGGTCCTCGTCTCCATATTCCTCCTGCTCTTCGGCGTTCACCTCTTCAATGTGCTTGAGCAGCTCCCGGATTTGCTCTTTCACTCGCCGCTGATAGTTCTCCCGCTTCTTGGCCCACACCACCTTGTGCTTGTTCGCATCCGCTTCGATCTTCGTCCCATCCAGAAAGTAGTGCTCCAGCTTCACTTGCCCCGCTCCTACCAGATACTCCAATACCCCCGTGAATACCTCCTCGATCACTCCCTTCATCCGGCTGCCCCGAAACGCATTGATCGTACGAAAATCCGGCCGGTTGCCCCCGCTGATCCACATGTAATATATATTCTCCCGCAGCCCTTTGGCGATCCGCCGCGATGAATAGATCCGCTCCGCATACGCATACACCAACACCTTCAGCATCATCTTCGGATGGTAACTCGATGTCCCTCCCCCCTTATACTGCCCAATCAGTGCACTCACATCCACCTTCTCCACAGCCTCATTCACCACCCTCACCAGGTGGTTGGTAGGTATCAGTTCTTCATAACTGGGCGGCAGCAGGGCTGCCTGGTTCATCACATACGGCTTAAATACGGGCGCGGCTGGTTTTTTCTTCATGCCCCCCATTGAATCACGATTCCTTAAAAAAGTGAAGGGCTGCCCATTACTTTTTGGACAGCCCCATCTGTTTTTCCGGTTAATATCCCCCTTCCGAGCGCAGCAGGCGCATGGGAGGGGGACACAGGGGGTGGGTTCTCAGGATGACGCATTCCGAATATTAAATTTGGGATGAGTCATGTGGGTGTATTCCGCTGCTATGGTTAGAACTTAAAAGAAAGTTCACACCATAAACTACGGAGCTGTCGCGTTCTAGACCATAAACTCGCAGCAGCCCTGTGATTGGGTATGATTTATAGACCTTTAACGATGGTTGCTATCAACAAGAGTGCTGCAGCAACCAGGGCAAGCCAGAATGCATAAGGGTTGAGTGCAGCGATAATACTTTCATGCCCGAGCAGTGCGAGTACAGCTAGCGCTAGAGCTACGAACCACGTAGCCTGTTTCGGTGGGGATAGTTTCATCTTGTTCCTCCATTTGTCGCAAATCGTCTTTAATTCTAATCGTGCAGTTAACTTCAGCGGTCTGCAGACCAGGGATCATCTTGAAATTAGCTGCTTTGAGGAGCATGTGGACATAGCCTTCTAGAATCCATTTGCTCCATTATGTTAACCCTGAAACCGGGTGCAAGATGTTTATTTTCGATTCAGTCTTCGAGAATGAATGTCACCTTCATCTGAACCCGATACTCGTTGATTTGTCCTTTCTCATCTACTAGAACTTCCTGATTCTCGATCCACGCGGATTTGACGTTCTTAAGAGTTTTATGGGCGCGAGCAACTCCTGCCTCGATTGCATCATCGAAACTCTTTGTAGAAGACGCTTTGATTTCAGTGACTCGTGCGATTGACATTGGCGAACTCCTTTTGTTGAGATTTAGCTAGAAAATATTTTTGATTTAGAGATGAAGGTATCTTTCTATCGGATCTCGAGATTCAATGCTTAGCGTCGCCAGCGTCTTGAAAAAATGCCGCCAGTTCCAACGCTAAAGAACAACACCAATCCCAGTATGAAACCAATGTTATACTGGTTCCCATTGTTGTGTACATCGTACATCTGTACGTCATTATTAAAAAGGGATACGACGAAGGTCACAGGGGCGATGAAACCATGCCAGATTCCTAACCCGAGACCACCGATACGACCCTGCTTGTCTGGGGTATTGGCCAGTGTGTTAGGGCCAGCCATGCAGCCTACCATCATGAAAAGCATTATGGCAGTTAAACCTAAGGTAAATACTTTCTTCATTTTCAATATCTCCTTTCCCGACCAATCTGAACTCCGTGTTCGCATCCAGGCAGTAGTGACGAGATAACTCCACCACTGCCTGGATGGTTGCCTAAGAATTACGATCTTATCTTTTACGGAGGATTTACAGTAGGCATTGGGAAGCCCACGAAACCTAAAACCTATCCCGTTTTTTTGTTTGGCAGAAAGCGCGTCACCTTAGTCTTGCACACCGGACAGGTACCCTGGGCTATCTGCCGACCGTTGGTTGTCTCTTTGACGGTCCCATTCTTGATCATTTGTTTCTTGCGACACTTGACACAGTAACCTTCGTAATCCATGGTAATTTCTCCTTGTATGATTCAGAATAGATGGAACTTATCTTATCTTCTTAGCACCGCCGCATCAACGCGAGTTGAATGGGCGGTCACTACACACAAAGTTTCGATTTACCTCGTCGCCTGTGCTCCACGCCTCCCGCGAAATATAAAGGTCAACCCAAATCCCGCCACAAATCCGCCGATGTGCGCCATGTAAGCAACGCCACCCGTCTCCACTGTACTGGCAATGGACCCAATGCCGCTAAAAAACTGCAGAACGATCCAAAACCCAATGACTATCAGAGCAGACATTTGAACCACTCGCTGGCCCTGCAATACTTTGACCTTTCCCTGGGGGAACAGCAAAATATAAGCGCCAAGCACCCCCGCAATCGCCCCCGATGCACCCAAATTCGGTACGTTAGATCCGGTGCTGAACGCCAACTGTGCAAAAGTTGCTGCAAGCCCACAGAGTAGGTAGAAGATTGCGAATATGATATGCCCGAAACGGTCTTCCACATTGTCACCGAAGATCCATAAGTAAAGCATGTTGCCTCCCAGGTGAACCCACCCGGCATGCATGAACATGGAAGTGAAGAGGGTCAGAAAATCGCCAGTGGGATTGGCAAGGAAGCGGCTGGGAACGAAAGCCCATTTCATAATAAAGGCATCACCCCCACTCAGCTCTATAAAGAAAAACAGAACGTTCAGAGCGATCAAAGCATACGTGATCAGCGGAAAAGTTCTGCGAGAGGTATTATCATCACCAATTGGGAACATATGATTTTTTCCCTTTACTCTGGTTGGATTTGCATCAGCTTCACGCCAAAATGAGACTGGCATTTTTCAAAGAAAGTAATTAACTCGCACTCACCAACTACATGCATCCTAAGGACCATCTTACTATGGCACACAGGCCGGTTGTTCCGCACAACTCTGAATTCTGCAAATGGGTTGCAACGGTGGCAACCGGCCTCGTTACCATGGTAACCTTTCGATCATATGGCAAAGCCAACCGTCAACGCGTGCTGAACCTTCTCTGGCGACGGAAGAGATTGACGACCGCCAGCAGGATGACCGCGCCTCCCAGTGACACCGACAGAGACTCGATGCTGAAGTTCCCCTGGTTGATCGTGCTGATATGGAGCAAAGGTGTCAGCACATAACCTGCCACGAATGCGCCCACAATGCCCACAACGATATTGAGCAGCAGGTTCGATTGGTCGTGCATGAGTGAAGTAGCTACCCAGCCAACGATAGCCCCAGCGATAAGCCATACTAAGATGGTCATTTTGTACTCCTTCTGAGTATTCGAGTTACACGGGTTGTGCTCGTGTTTGTATACTTATCCGTTTTATCGGAAAAGCTGCCCCGTTTTGGGAAACGGGCTGAATTGGTTATCCTTGCTCAGGTACTACAAATGTATAACCCCGAGCAGCTGCAATATGACGAGTATGACGGCGATAACGAGCAGTGTGTGAACCCAACTGCCTGTTTGCGGGAATCTTGGACTTATGTTCCGGCCGAAAAAGCCGAGTAGCCACAGTACGAATAGTACTACTACGATTGCCCATAACATGAGATTTCTCCTTTTGATGATCTATTGTCTGATTTATTGGAACCCAACTGGTCGGTATACATACGAGCCTGGGGAACCAGGTGTTTAGGTTTTCGTACGTTGGGTGACGGTCGTTTGACTGGTACCTACCGGTGCTTGAGTCGTTGTCGTTTGGCTAACGCCCACAGGTGCTGGCAGAGGGGTGTGTTCGGCAACAGTCGTCTGCCTAACGCTCACGGTTCCTCGCTCACGGTAGAAAAGCACATACACAATCCGTTCAATACCCCAGGCGATCAGCAGGTACACGAGCATGGCAATGATGGAAGTAATTTCCAATACGTTGTTGCCAGATGTCGGGTTTCCCACCAAACTCTTAAAGGGAGCCACGAAAATGTTGGTCACGCCGTAAAGGAGCTTGGCGAATTGATTGGCCGCATTGACCGCGATCAACTTGAACACAACCCGCAGTGCAATCGAGGCTTCGAGTAAACCCAGCAGCAGCCAGATCATTTGTGTGGCTTTGAAGGTAGCGACACGCTGCCCTCGTCCCTGTTCATGTTCTGTAGTTCTTACTTCTCGGTAATCTGTCATTTTGTCCTCTTTTGGTATTCTTCTTCAGCTTGCTGCTTGGTGTAGCCGTACTTCTCCTGGAGCAGGCCGATTAATTTATCGTACTTGCCCTCAACTTTATCCAGGTCGTCATCCGTAAGTTTCCCCCACCATACTTTCGCCTGGCCGCGCATTTGCTTCCACTTGCCTTCGAAAATATCCTTGTTCATTGTGATCTCCTAAATCCTTCGGAACAGCTTCCCCTGCTGTTTTTACCGGCGCTCTGGGAAGCATAGCGCGCTGGCTTTTAACGGTTATCATCCACCAACACTGGAATTCAATGTCCACTCGAAGAGCAGCTCCTGGTTGTCCGGGATCGGCATTGGTTGCGCGAATTGCTCATACCCGGCCAGGTTGATGCCGTGCAGCTTCTGCAACCGCTCTCGGTACCAGACATCAAACGGGATCTCCGAAGCGATGATCTGCCCCAGCACCCGGTCCACGTCAGGGGCTTCCAGGGTGGTTACAGCCGTCGCCCCAAAAGCGGTTTCTACCAATGCCAACCGTTCGCGGGTGATACCCATCCGTTGGCGGGAGGCTTCGTATAGCTGTCGTCGAGAGCCGGATAGCTCCTGGCAAAACCGCCGCCAGGCTTCTACCTTACCGGACAGGATGGGGAATGTTAGAACGATACCAGACATCGGGGGCCTCTTCCAGATTATCACTCTCTCAAGTTGAAACTTTTTCTTTTCATTAACCTTTAGTTTTAGTATAATGATTGAGAGTCTCAACAGCGTCACATGGAATCATAGGATGGCAGACCCAACTCTACCGTTACGCCTTTTTACACTTGGACCGCCCGAAGCGCGCCTGGGTGAAATCCTGCTAACCTTTCCTACGCGCAAAACGCTGGCGCTGCTGATCTACCTGGGGGTGGAAGCAGGCTTACAACCCCGCGAGCAACTGGCCGCCCTGCTGTGGCCAGAAGCTAACCCCGAGCGCAGCCATGCCAACCTTCGTAGTACCCTCGGACACCTGAAAACAGCCCTTCGCCAGGCAGAAGGCCAGACTCAAACTTCCTACCTGTCCGTTACACACCAATCGCTGGGTCTCAACCCAGATGCTAATATCGAATTTGACCTGCAGACAGTAGGGCAAGCGTACGCCCTGGCGCGCGCCGACCGTGCGAGCCGGACGCTGCCGGAGGGTTCGGCCAGCTTGCCTTTACTACGGTCGGCAGCCGCCTGCCAGCGCGGTGATTTTATGGCCGGATTTTCCCTGGGCGATGCGCCAGGCTTCGACGATTGGGCAGCTATTCAGCGCGAAATCTGGAATCGTCGCCTGGGTTTGATCCTCGACCGGCTGTCGGAAATCCAGTTTGCGAGCGGAGAGTTTGCCGGCGCCGCGGAGACCGCCTCCCGCTGGATTGCCCTGGATGCACTCAACGAGGTGGCTTATCGGCGCAAGATACGTGCGCACTTCGCGGCTGGCGAGCGCGGGCAAGCGTTGGATACTTATGAAGCTTGCAGCGCTATATTAATGGCTGAGTTGGGCGTTGAGCCAGAGCCGGATACAGCTGCGCTGGCAGAGCGCATTCGCACACAAGCCCTCCCCATACCTTCTCACGCCCGGCGCGCCGCGCCTCAGCCACGCCGGCCGGATACTTCGGTCGCTTTTCTGGGTAACCTGTTTGCCGGGCGCACCCGCGAATACCAGCATCTCGTGAAGAGTTATGAATTCGCCAAAGCAGGCCAGCCTCAACTGGTGGTGCTGCGCGGCGAGGCGGGGATAGGCAAAACCCGCCTGGCCAGGAAATTCATCCATTGGGCCAGCGCCCAGGGAGCAGAATTACTGCAGGGAAGCGCCTTTGAGAGCGGCAGCCATTTACCGTTTCAACCGCTGGTGGATGCGCTCCGGCTGCGGCTCGACGGCGAAAACTCGCCGAAGGAATTATTGGATGAAGTGTGGTCCTCCCCGCTAAGTCAATTGCTGCCAGAGCTGCGCCAACGCAATCCGCATTTGCCTGCCGTTCCTGTGGAGCAGTCTGATCCTGATGAAGTAAGTAAAACGCAGCTCTTCGAACCCCTGGTGCAATTAACTCTGGCTCTGGCCAAACGGGCACCGCTGGTGCTGTTCGTGGACGATCTGCAGTGGACGGATAGCGCCACGCTGGATCTGCTTCAATATGCTATCCGGCGCTGGCAATCCCACGGGGCGCGGGTGTTGTTGTTGGTCAGCCTGCGGTCAGAAGCGTTGCATCCGATGACCCAACCTCAACAAACAGACGGACCGCAGGGGTTGATCCAGTGGCTGGCGCGCGTAGAACGTGAGTTGACGCTGGTTCATCTCGAGCTAGCGCCATTGGATGAGCACGAAACGGTGAAAATGGTGCTATCCATCCTGGCACCGCCCGATGCCGATTTCGCCCAGTGGTTGTACGACGAAACGCATGGGCAGCCTTTTTACCTGGTGGAGACCTTGAAGGATTTGCTTGAACGGCGCGTGCTTCACCCCAAACGGCGTGCGGAGGGGCAATGGACCTATTCCGTGGACGCTGAGCACAATCTAGGGCAAGCGGTGCGCGTCCCGTCTACCGTGCATGCCGTGATCCGCTCGCGCTTGAATCGCCTCAGTCCGAATGCCTTCAGCCTGTTGGCAGGAGGAGCCGTACTCGAGCAGCGTCTCACCTTCGAGCGCCTGTACGCCATCTCCAACGTGAGTGAAGACCTGGCCTTACCCGCCCTGGATGAATTGATCAGCGGCCGGCTTTTGCTGGAAGCCGCGCAGCCGAGTGCTGCCAGCGCGTACGCCTTCACCAACGATATGCTGCGTGATGTGGTGTATACCGAAGCCGGGGATGCCCGCCGTCGGCTTTTTCACCAGCGTGCGTTGGAAATCCTCGCCGCGGCTGGAGACTCTGCGGCGGTGTTGGCTCACCATGCGCTGGCCGCCGGGTTGATGCAGGCCGCTTTCCACCATAGCCTGGCTGCCGGCCGTGAAGCGCTGCACCTTGCGGCGGTGAATGAAGCCATCGTTCATTTCGAACGTGCCCGCCAGATCGTGACCGGAGCGGCGCTGTCTGAAATGCCAGACGAGGCAGAGTTGCGGGATCTGTATTTGCAGCTAGGCCGGGTTTATGAATTGGGCGGCCAGACAGAAAAGGCTTCGGTTATTTTTACTGAACGGGATCGATTTATTCAAGCACACAAGTATTTGCCCGACTCTCGATGAACGCAGGATACTGTCATCAGCAACAGTAACCATTTTCCCGTTGAGCACGTCATTGTTCTCATGCTCGAGAACCGTTCTTACGATCATATGCTAGGCTACCTGCCCAATGGTCATGGACTGGCGGGCGACGAGTTCAACCTGGTCGATCCGTCAGACCCAAATTCTGAGCGAGTCCGTGTAAGCAACAGGTCCGGCTATATTATTACAGTCGACCCTGCTCATGACTTTGTGGGTGTCGAAAAGCAGTTGTTTGGCAAGTCAGGGCACGTTGTGAACCCAGCGCCAATGAATGGCTTCGTTGCCGTCCACATCGAACAGGCAAAAGGCGATGTAGAGATGGGTAAGAAGATCATGGAATGCTTCGACCCGGTCAAGATCCCGGCATTGACCACCCTCGCGCAGGAATTTTGCGTCTGCGATCGCTGGTTCTCTGCAGTTCCAGGCCCTACGTGGCTGAATCGCTTCTACGCTCATGCCGCAACGTGTGACGGCATGATTGTGGACACTGCAAAACACAATTACAGGATGAAAACCATTTACGATATGCTAGAAGAAAATGGGTTGTCATGGAATATCTATTATGGCGACATTCCTCAAAGCATCATTTTGGAGCATCACTGGCGGTCGCCGCACCACTTCAGGCGATTCGAGACATTCTACGCCGATCTAGAGAAGGGGGAGCTGGCTGCCTACACCTTCATCGAGCCTCGCTACCTCAACTTTCATCAATGGAAAGCGAATGACCAACACCCGCCGCACGATGTGAGGCTGGGTGAATACCTCATTGCTGAGGTTTACGATACCCTGCGCAATAGTCCGTTATGGGAGAAGAGCTTACTTATCGTGCTTTATGATGAACATGGGGGCTTTTTCGACCGAGTTCCCCCGCCAGGCTCGGTGCCAAGTCCGGATGGAAAAAAGAGCAAACATCCCCCCTTTGATTTTACACGTCTGGGGGTGCGTGTCCCAGCCATCCTTATTTCGCCCTTTGTGGAAAAGGGGCAGGTTGATTCAACCATTTATGAGCATTCCTCCCTGCCGGCTACAATCAAAACCCTGTTCAGCCTTCCCGAAAGCCTAACGGCCAGAGACAAGGTGGCGAACACGTTCGAAAAGAATCTCTCTCGAAGCATTCCCCGCAGTGACACGCCGCTAACGCTTCCCGTACCGGGTGAATCCGAGGAAGCCCGCCGTCATCGTGAACTGCTTCGCACGGACGCGCTGGAAAAATGGCGCCGAGGTGAGGTTGAGCAGGCAGAAGTATCACAAGAGCCCCTTTCCACCTTCCAGGAGGCGCTCGTAGGTCTTGCACACCGGCTTAACAAGAAGGCGCGCGGAAAAGCACGCGCTGCCCAGATTCAGACGGAGCACGAAGCTGCCGTTCACATCCACGAAAGCCTGGCCCGTTTCCTGGAACACTAAACTATTGCCTGGCTGCGAGCGCGGAGTTCCGAGATGTTCTGGCGCAGTTTGGCCATGGTGACGCGTGATGTGGTGGGGATGGTGCCTTCGGCCAGGACTTTCTGTCCGAGTAGAGCTGGGCATCTCCTTATCGATGCCGATTAAATGACCTCACTCGTCTTCTAGTTCGTCTAACTCTTTGCCATTCCTGGACTGCCATCTTTTATAAGCAGTCTCAACTTCCGCTGCTGTGTGGGTATTGCAGGCAACCAGCGGCCGTTGTTCATCCAGCACGCGGTGACCGCCGGGGCTGGTCACGGCACAATCCACCAGCCTGCCGTCCGGGGTATACACGGCAAGAATGTTGAATATCCTGGCACAAACGATACAGCCATGCATCTCGACCACATTTTTATTTTCGGACTGGGTCACGGCTGGCTATCTCCCGTTCGGAGCCAATGTCTCTGCTTCCAGGAAGCCAAATATCTGGGTTCCGGCCAGACTTCACCGGGAATGAAGTCAGAACATTCAACGGGAAATATGCGCCCACCACGGTTGGGTTGTGACCAGCCAAATTCGATCTCCCGATCACAGCTTTCGCAATTCACATAAAATTCGTCACTTTCCGGGTTGTTTTGCGGCTCGAATATTTCATACTCTTCTGGTTCTGAAGCAGAGTCATCTTCTGCCAACTCGCGTAAATCCTCCCTCTCAACTTCATCGTTTGGATCTTGCTCGATCTTTTCCTCATACTCGTAGTGCCAGAGATGATCCGCCTCGAGGGGTCCCCATTCCTGCCAGCGTTCACTGACGGGACCGGCCAGGATATTCCAAACTCGAGTGACGGTTAAGTGATGACCACCGCATGTCTTACAGGTAAACTCCCAGGGTTGGTTATTATTCATGGCTATACTCTTTAACTATCAGGCTCAGTGCCTGTGCACTGGGAAGGACGACAAAGACTCGATCTGGTGCTTATTGAGCTTCAGGAACAAGGTATCGTCACGAGTATCACCCATCGCTGAAAGAGGAATGATTACATCCTTCCGTCCCCACAGATGTCCTTCCCGCATCACCAAATGGGTAATGTGGTCGTTCTCCGGGTTGACCACGAATTCGTCGACGTGACCAACATAGCCATCTGTGGCCTCTACACGGGTACCACGGCGCACAGCCAGTTCCCCCGGCGGGATCTGTTGATATTCCACGGACTCGTATATTGTTCTTGCAGGAGTATTATAGGGTAAGGAGGAGTATGAACCCATTCTGTACATTCCACTATATGCGAAATTCTCCCCATGCACCTTCTCACCGATATACCTCGTTTTGTTGAACGGATCCATCTTCTCCAACTCCGCTTTACTGCAGCGCAGTTGGATTGTATCAGTAATCGTTTCGACAATTAAATCAACCGGTACAATGTATTCTGTGTTGAATGAGGTATTTTCCTTCACTACTAGATGGGTCACCTGGTCGATCACCGGGTTTATCAGCACATACACGGAGTGCCCACATACACCATCCGTGCACTCAACTTGAGCGTTTAAGGGAATTTCCACTCTAACCTCCATTCCTTTATGTTATGT
>Ga0315279_10010817_pt1 | contig 10662 bp, 8 predicted proteins | sample YL17G06_20_MG_FD_203694 | JGI IMG/M metagenome (GOLD analysis project Ga0315279, IMG submission 203694) | Sediment microbial communities from Yellowstone Lake, YNP, Wyoming, USA - YL17G06_20 | ecosystem: Environmental > Aquatic > Freshwater > Lake > Sediment | place: USA: Wyoming | collected...
CCTTCCTCGACATAGATCTTGGCCACCTTGCCGCCGATGTCCGGCATGATGTTGATCTTTTGCCAGGCTTCCAGCGTCCCCGTATACGTGAGCTTTTCCGAAATTTTTTGTTTGACGACCTGGGCCACTTTCACGGGGATCGCGCTCTCCGCGGCCGCGGCCGGGTTCTCCTGTTTCGCCGTTTGGCAGGACACGAGCATCCCGAAGACGACCGCTCCGGCGAGTCCCGTCATCATCCATATCTTTTTCATTGTCATCCTCCGTTATCGATTGACGTCCTTATCCCCGCCGGCGCCGATGGCTTTTTCAAGCTGGGCCAAAGCTAAGGCATAATCATAAAGGGCTTGGGAATAATTCGTCTTGGCCTGAGTCAGGGCCATCTGGGCGAAACTGACATCCAGGTTGGTGGCCAATCCTTCCCCGTAGTTGAGATCGGCGATCCTGACCGCTTCCTGGGCCTGCTCTACGTTTTTCTCCTGGGAGAGGAGTGACTCTTTGGCCTGTTGCAGGCTGAGAATGGCCTCCTGGACCTCGAACTTGACCATTTCCGAGAGGCCTTTCCGACTGTAATCGAGCTGCCTGAGCATGGCTTTTGACTCGCCGACCTTGGCTGAGTTGACGAACCCGTTGAAGAGCGGGATGTCCAGGACAAGGTTGACGGAATAATAGCTCTCCCAGCTATCCTTCGTGAATTTGAACCGGTTGCCCCAGTAATTGTACGCGCCCCCGATGGCAAGGGTCGGCAAGTATGCTCCGCGCGCCATTTTGAGCATCTCAGCGGCCATCTGCTGTTGGAACTTGATCTGATTCATTTCCGGCCGGTTGGTCAAAGCCTGGGCTACGTCGGCATCCACGTTGGCTTCGAATTCCTTGTAACTGAGCTCGCCCTTCACCTCGATCGGCTGTTTCAAGTCCAGCCCCAAAAGCGTCTTGAGGCCGAGTTCGGCCGTGCTCAAGCCGTTCTTGGCCCGGATGAGCTGAGGCTTTAAGTTGGCCACTTGGACCTCGGACCTCAGCAGGTCGAACTTGGAAGCCATGCCCACGTCATACAAGCTCTTGACGTTCTTCCAATGCTTTTCCGCCAGGCCGACCGCCTCTTCGGACACCTCCACGAATTTCTTGGCCAGGAGATAGCCGTAAAAGGCTTTTTTGACGTTGAACACTGTTTCCTGCATGGACTGGCGGATCGCCTCTTTTGTGGACATCAAGTTATAATTGGCCTGCTTGTATCCGGAGACGAGCCGCCCTCCCGCAGAGAGCGGCAGGGAAAACGACAGGGAGAACTGATAGTTCCGAGTGAAGTCGAGCTTGATCTTCTGGGGCGGCATCCCGGGAACGAAGGACGGCATATCGATTGTCATGACTTTTTTATCCAGGATATGCATCCCCTGGGCGTTCAGCGCGGGGAAAAAACTCGAGACTGCTTCCCTGACCATATAAGAAGCCTGGTCTTCCTTAGCCTTTTCGGCCAGGTAAAAGGGATTCTGCTCAAGGGCCAGCTTGATGCTGTCCTCCAGGGTCAGGGTGATTTTTTCCTGAGAAAAGGCCACGGCATACAGGCCGAACATCAAGGCCGCGACAAGAATAAACGTTCCCGCTTTCTTCATGATGTTTCTCCTCTTGAAACTTTGATATTCTCAATGGCGTGCAGGATGAAGTCTTGGATATGGCCGGCGTCTTCCTCGATATGGACTCGCCTGTCATCCCAGAACCTTTCGACGAAATAGCCTTCGATGACGGCCTCGATGAACGTCTTGCCGGCTTCGAGATCCATCGGCCGGAATTCTCCAGAAGCCATGCCGTCCCGGAGAAGAAATCGCGATCCCTCAAGCATTTCCTTTCGCTTGGCCTTGATCTTCTGGAGGAACCGCCTTTCCTCGTCCGTGCCCGACCGGCTCTGCTTCCCGACGAAGATCTGGAGGAGTCTCATGAAGGACCGGTCCAAAAGGAAGACCCGGGTGAGATTTTCATTTTCGAACAGGAAGCGAAGGGAAGAGGCGATCCATTCCCCCAAGCGCTCCCGGGCGCTGGCCGGCCGGTTCAGGACGTCCCGGAGCCGGCCGTTCAAGTCTTCGAGAAAGTGGGTCAGGATCTCGAACACGAGCTCGGACTTACTCCGGAAATATCTGTACAACGTGGCTTTGGAGAACTGGGCCTCGGCGGCCACATCGTCCATCGACGCGGCGCTGAATCCCTTGCGCAGGATGACAGCCTCGGCGGCATGGAGGATCGTTTCCCGGTTCTCCTCCCGGCGCTGTCGCTCCCGCGCGCTGCGCAAATCTTTCTTTCTCATGGCTGAAACCTTCCGGTTTAAAATTAAAACTCTCTCGTTCAATGATTAAACCAGAGAGTATGCTCGAATACCCTAGCAGGATTCATCGCCCTTGTCAAGATTGGAAATTGGCGGCGAAAAGCGATAGAATAGAATCGCTCATGCGATACGGGACGAGAATTTTTTTGGGAGTGATCCTTTTTCTTTTTCTCCTTCTTTCCCCTCCCTCATTCGGAAAGCCAACGGACGCCCCGCTGTCGTGGAAGGTCGCCATGACCGTCGAGGTCCGCGGTGAATACAAGATGGAATCGCGCGAAGCGAAGGTCGCCGGCACATATGCCTTCACGTTCCGTTGGTCTGGGACGATGGAAAGGGACGACGAGGATTATCTTCTCGTCCACAACAAATGCGATCTTGCGAAATGGGAGGTTGAGGAGAAGGCCGAAGCCCGCGGCTCCATCAGCGTCCTGACCGCCGACGACTACCCCGCCAAGCCCGAACTCAGAGTCAATTACATCCTGAAAATGGAGGACGGCCTTCATGTCGACTTTGCCGTCGAAGGCTTCGAAGTTCCGCAAAATCCTTCCTCCGACTCCTTCTATCTATGCCTTCCTGCCTCCGAAGAGAATGCGGCACACCTTGGAGGAATTAACTACAACCTCTTCGTCAAAACGGGTTCCAACAAGGTTATTATGGACGAAGGCCAGATCCTTCATGGTCCCGCGGAAAAGACCTTCGCCTGGACATGGAAATACCAGACCTGGGTTCAAAAACAGGAGCTGACGATTTTCGAGTCCGGCAGCCACGCGACGAAAGTGAAGATGGAAATTATGCCCGCGGATGAAACTTATCGTAAGCCCGCCGCAGCCGCTCGCGGCTGACATGCGTGTAAATCTGCGTCGACGTGATCTGGCTGTGCCCCAACATCAACTGGACCGACCTGAGGTCCGCCCCCCCCTCCAGAAGATGCGTGGCGAAGGAATGGCGAAGGACATGAGGGCTGATCTTCGCCGTCAAATGGGCTTTGCGGCCATACTGACGGAGCATTTTCCAGAATCCTTGCCGGGTGAACGGCCCGCCGCGCCGGGTCAAAAAAAGAGCGTTGGTGAGCTCCTTCAAAAGCCGCGGCCGCGCTTCGTCTAAATATTTTTCGACCGCTTCGACGGCCGCTCTTCCCAAGGGAACGATCCTTTCCTTGCCTCCCTTGCCCCGGCAGAGCACGAAACTGTCTCTGAGATGGATGTCGTCATTCTCGAGGCCTGTGAGCTCGGAAACCCGAAGCCCGGCCGCGTACATGACCTCGAGCATGGCCTTATCACGGACGCCCCGGATCTCGTCCGACGCAGGCTGGCGGAGAAGGATTTGGACTTCTTTGACCGTCAGAAATTTCGGCAGTGAAAGCCAGGCTTTGGGTGAGGACAAATGGAAGGTCGGATTTTTCTTCGTCCGCCCATCCAGGATGAGATATTTGTAAAAGGATTTCAAGGACGAAATGAGCCGGGCGAGAGATCGCGGCGATAATCCCCCCTGGCTCTGGAGATGGATGAACCGAACAACGTCCGCTTCGCGGCCTTTCTCCCAGGACAGCTTTTCTTTCTTTAAAAACAGTAAGAACTTCCCTATGTCCCGTCCATAGGCTTGGACGGTGTTGTCCGAAAGGGTCTTTTCCGCCCTGAGAAAGACCAGAAAATGAGACAGGATGTCCTCGGACAGAGGCTGCGGAGGCGTCATGTGATGAAGGGGTTGTTCACCCGCTCTTGGCCGACGGACGTGAGCGGGCCGTGGCCGGGAAGGATGACGGTCTCATCGGGCAGGGTCATGACCTTTTCCCGGAGGGACTGCTCGAGCTGTTTCTGCGAACCGCCCGGGAGGTCCGTGCGGCCAACTCCTTCGAAAAAGAGCGTGTCCCCGGAAAGAAGAAAACCGTCGCCCAACAGGCTGACGCTTCCGGGCGAATGCCCCGGCGTGTGGAGGACGCGGAGGACGGAATTCCCAATCTTGATCTCCTCGCCGTCGCTCATGAGATGATCGGCGGGCGGAGAATCTTTGGCCCCTAAAAACAGGCTGAGCTCGAGCTGTTGGATCTTGCCCAGCATCGGGCTGTCCGCGGCATGAATATAAAGGGGAACGCCGAAGTGGTCCTTCATATCCCAGTTGGCCCCGATGTGGTCGACATGCCCATGGGTGTTGATGATGACGACCGGTTTGAGCTCCGCTTCGGCAATCTCAAGGAAGATACGTTCCGGTTCGGCGCCCGGATCGACGACCGCACACTGAAGGGTTTCCTCGCAGTACACAAGGTAGCAATTGGTTTCGAGCGCCCCCACAACGACCTCTTTATATTTCATCTCTCTTCCTAGCGGTTATCATAAATCGTTAAAGCGATTTTAGTCAAGCGTCTCGATTTTTGATATAATCAGCCCAATGGACCTCTTATCCTGGCAGCTTCAGATCGTCAAAAGATCCCTCAAGAAAAAAGAAAAGATCGACCTGATCCATAAACACATTCCCGTCGCCCCATCCGATGTCCTGCTCGACCTCGGCTGCGCCCAGGGGATCCTGAGCTATTTTCTCAGGCGGAAAGGCGGGTTCTGGGTCAGCACCGATCTGGATTTCGTGAATCTCGAATCCAGCCAAGCCCTGCTCGGCAAGAATCTTGTCCAGATGGGCGAGAAAGCCTTGCCCTTCAAAAGCTTTTCGTTCGACCAGGTCGTGTGCCTCGATTATCTGGAGCATATCGATGACGACGACCTCACGCTCGAGGAAATCCGAAGAGTGCTGAAGGCCGGAGGCCGCCTCGTCCTCGTCACGCCGCACACCGGAAAATTTTTCCTCCTCCAGAAAATCCGGCCCCTGCTCGGGCTGAAGATCGAACTGTACGGCCACAAGCGCGAAGGCTACAGCCTCCGGGACCTCAAGATGAAACTTCAAAAAGCGGGATTGCGGCCGGTCAAGCACAAGACCTACTCCCGGTTTTTCACCGAGCTCCTCGAGCTCATCCTGAACGCGGTCTATGTGAATATGCTCTCCAAAAAGCCGCCGGCTAAGCTCCGCGACGGACACATCCGTCCTTCGACGTCCGAAGAGTTCGCCTCGCAGAGCAAAGCGTTCAAGCTCTACAAATTCGTCTATCCTGTGGTCTGGCTCGTCTCCCGCCTCGACAAGCTCCTCTTTTTCCAGCGCGGCAACGCCATTATTGTCTGGGCTATGAAAGATCAAAATAAAGGATAAGGGCAAAAGAAAAATAACCATGGATCATGAGAAAAATCATTCCGTCTTGTCCGGGGTGAAGGAAATCCTGACGTCTCAAGAGGAGCAGTTCGAACGAGGGAGAAAGAGCATCGGTTTGTTCCTCGGCCCGGCGGCAGCCGTCGTTCTCTTCCTCCTCCCCTTATCCTCTCTCAGCCGCGAAGCTCACACCTTGGCGGCGATTATCGGCTGGGTCGTCGTCTGGTGGATCACGGAGCCCATTCCCTTGTCCATGACCGCCCTCTTGGGCGCCGTTCTCTGCGTTCTGTTGGGTGTGACCAACGCCAAGGCAGCCTTCGCCGCCTTTGCCGACCCCATGATCTTCCTCTTTTTGGGGAGTTTCATCCTAGCTGAAGCCATGGCCGTCCATGGCCTGGACAAGCGCTTTGCCTACGGCATCATGTCCATCCGGTGGGTCGGCAACCGCGCCGGCCGCATCCTGTTCGCTTTCGGCTTCATTTGCGCTTTCATCTCCATGTGGATCAGCAATACGGCGACAACGGCCATGATGTTCCCGATAGGTCTGGGGATCATCTATACCATGGCCGACATCACGGCCAAGAAAACGGGCAAGCCGGTCGATCCCAAAAAACTCCGCTTCGGCACAGGCATGATGCTCATGGCTGCTTACTCGGCCTCGGCCGGAGGCATCGGGACGCCCGTCGGCACGCCCCCGAACCTGATCGGGATCGCCCTGATCGAAAAATTCACCAAGGTCAAAATTCCGTTTTTCCAGTGGATGCTCTTCGCCGTTCCTCTGCTCGTCGTCATGTATGTCCTTCTTTATTTTCTAATGTACGCCCTCCATAAGCCCGAGGTCAGGGAAATCGAGGGGAGTTCAGCGTTCGTCAAAGGGGAACTCAAAAAATTGGGAAAATGGACCCGGGGCCAGAAAAACGCCTTATTGGCTTTTTGTGTGGCCGTCATCCTGTGGATCACGCCGGGATTCCTGGCCCTCATCTTCGGGACCCAATCGGCTCCGGCCAAGCTCTACAATTCCCGCTTTCCGGAAGCGATCGCCGCCCTTATCGCCGCCCTGCTGCTGTTCGTCCTGCCTGTCAACTGGAAGGAACGAGAATTCACCATCTCCTGGAGACAGGCGGTGAGGATCGATTGGGGCACGCTGCTGTTGTTCGGCGGCGGCATCACGCTCGGCGAACTGATGTTTCAAACCAAGCTGGCTGATGCCGTCGGCAAAAGCCTGCTCCATTTAAGCGGCGCTACATCCATGTGGGGAATCACTTTTGCCGCGATCTTCATCGCCATCATCGTCAGCGAAACAACCTCCAACACGGCATCGGCCAACATGGTGGTCCCGGTCATTATTTCGCTGGCCATGGCCGCCGGCATCAATCCTGTGCCTCCGGCCATCGGGGCCACTTTGGGGGCCAGCTGGGGGTTCATGCTGCCCGTATCGACGCCGCCGAATGCGATCGTTTATGGATCGGGGATGGTCCCGATCACGAAGATGCTGCGGGCGGGCATTTTTTTTGACATTCTCGGGGGCCTGATCCTTTGGCTGGGCCTGCGAATCCTTCTCCCCCTGGTCGGTTTAGCATAAAGATACATAAATAGGAGACACAATACCCATTTCCCTATTTTCTTTAGAACTTATTGATAGCTTAATTCTTGAGGAAGAATAGGGAGACAGGTATTGTGTCTCTCTTTTGGTTAATTTGACAGTATTTCTCTTTATTGTTATTCTTTAGCCACGTTACCCAAAAGGGAAAAGGGATATGAAATGCCCCAAATGCGATTTTGATAATCCCTCTGATACTCGCTTCTGCGGCAACTGCGGCTCATATCTTCATCCCTCAGAAAAAGTCTCTTCGCCTCCAGCAGAAACGCTTCAAATGCCTATAAAAGAACTGAATACGGGGACCATTTTTGCCCGAAGATACGAGGTGATTGAAGAACTGGGCAAAGGGGGCATGGGAAGGGTCTATAAGGTCTTCGATAAAAAAATCAAAGAAAAAGTAGCTTTAAAGCTCCTCAGGCCTGAAATTTCCTCGGACGAGGAGACGGTCGAGCGCTTCTCCAATGAGCTCAAGTATGCCCGGAAGATCATCCACAAAAATGTCTGCCGAATGTTTGACCTGGGTGAGGAAGAAGGGACGCATTACATCACGATGGAATATGTATCCGGAGAAGATTTGAAGAGCATGATCCGGATGATGGGGCGGATGAGTCCGGGACAGGCGGTTTCCATCACCAGGCAAATCTGCGAAGGGCTGGCGGAAGCCCATAAATTGGGGGTCGTCCATCGCGATCTAAAGCCGCAGAACATCATGATCGACCGGGAGGGGAAAGCGCGGATCATGGATTTCGGGATCGCCCGCTCTCTCAAAGCGAAAGGGATCACCGATGGAGGAATCATCATCGGCACTCCTGAATACATGTCCCCGGAACAGATGGAAGGCAAAGAGATAGACCAGCGAGCCGATATCTATGCCTTGGGCGTCATCCTTTATGAGATGCTGATCGGGAGGGTGCCGTTTGAAGGAGATTCTTCTTTGAGCATCGCTGTGAAGCACAAGACAGAGGCGCCCCAAGACCCAAGAAAGCTCAATGCTCAGGTGCCTCTGGATCTCAGCCAATTGATTTTGAAATGCCTGGAAAAAGATAAAAAGAAGAGGCCTCAGAACGCAGAGGAAATTCTGTCTCAACTCAGCAAGATTGAGCAAGAAGTCCCCGCCGCTGAAAGGATTCTTCCGCAAAGAAGGCCTTTCGCTTCGAGGGAAATCAAAGGCGCTTTCAGCAAGCGTTGGGGATTGATCGCCGCTCTTTTATTCGTGGCCATTGCGACCGGATTGGCCTTTATTTTTCTCAGAAAAGAAAAACCGATTCCTCCCCCGGCAAACAAGAGGATCGTTGTGCTGCCGTTTGAGAATCAAGGAGCGCTTGAGGATGAATATTTTGCCGACGGCATGACGGATGAGATCACAGCCCGGCTCAGCAGTATCAGCCGGCTGGAGGTCATCGCCCGAACGAGCGCCTATCAGTATAAAAAAACCAGCAAAACCCCTCAGAAAATTGGTGACGAATTGAGTGTAAGCTATATCCTCTATGGCACCGTGCGCTGGCAAAAGCAACCCGGGGGAGCGAGCAAAGTGCGGGTGACGCCGTCCCTGGTCAGGATCTCAGACGCCACGCAAATATGGGCAAATCCATATGACGAAACGATCGCGGAAATATTCCAGGTACAATCCGACATCGCCAAGCAAGTGGCCAAGGCGCTCAACGTGGCTCTTCTTGAACCCGAGCAAAAAGTGCTGGAGGCCAAACTCACGAACAATCCGGAGGCCTACGACTACTACCTGCGCGGTCAGGATTATTTAAATCGAGGCAGTGAAAACACGAAAAACCTCATGTTATCCATTGAAATGTATGAAAAGGCTGTTCATTTTGATCCTGACTTTATTCAGGCTTATGCAGGGCTTGCCAGCTCTCATGCCAGGATGTATTGGTATCACTTTGACCATACAGAAGAACGAGCGGCAAAATCCAAGGAGGCTGCAGATAAGGCTCTCCAGCTTGGCCCCGATGCACCTGAGACTCACTTTGCCTTCGGGGTTTACTATTATTTTTGCAAACTAGACTTTAACCATGCCCTTGAACAGCTTGACCTTGCCCTGGAAAAACAGCCTAAGAACAGCGGGATATTGGCAGCAATCGCCTATGTCAAGCGTCGGCAGGGAAAACTTGATGAAACAGTTTCCTATCTGAAAAAGGCTTTAGAAATCGATCCCCGATCCGTCGAGTTCACAGGAAACATGGGCGAAACATACTTCCTTCTACGAGATTATGTTGAGGCAGAACGTTATTTTACGCGGGCCATTTCACTCTCTCCTGATTATCTCATCCACTATATCTCTCCTAGTGCTTCGCTTGGTAACCTCTATCTTTATGGGCTGGGAAATGCGACAAAATTAAAAGAAGTCCTCAACGAAGCTTCTAAGAAAATCGCTTCACCCGATGAAGAAATTTACCTTCACTATTTCTGGGTTATAGTAAGTATCTTCGATAAAACTTATGGGGAAGCATTGAGGCATATTCCTTTAATGCCCTCAGAAGCTTTAGATCATCTATTATTATATGTGCCAAAGAGCCAACTCTATGCTCAAATCTATGGGTTGATGGACGAAAAACAAAAGGAGCGAGAATATTACAGTTCTGCGCGTCTCTTTCTTGAAAATAAAGTCAAAGAACAGCCGGAAGATTCTCGATTCCACAGCGCCCTGGGAATCGCCTATGCCGGTCTCGGACTAAAAGAGAAAGCAATTCAGGAGGCCACGAAAGCAACAGATCTTCTTCCTATATCGAAAGAATTTTGGCGAGGGACTTTTCGAGTCAAGGATCTTGCTCAGGTCTATGTCATGGTCGGAGAATATAACAAGGCCCTTGATAAGATTGAATATCTTCTCTCCATCCCTGGAGATCTGTCCATTCCCTTGCTTAAAATCGACCCGGTCTGGGCTCCTCTGCGAAACCACCCCCGTTTCCAGAAGCTTCTAAAAAGGTAATGTCCACGACGGCAAGCCGCGGACCTTCCTCCCTTCTGCCGCGCTATGCGGCTAGACGATGGGGGCGAGTGGGTCCGGAAGACACTCTTTTTTGACCTTCCTCCCCGTCAGGTAGTCTTCGCTACTCCCAAGAAAAGTCCTATGTCATCGAACACAAAAGGAAATCTTTATACCCAACCCTGCCCCTCGGGCCTTGACAGATGTACCCATATTAGGTACAATTGTACCCGAAATGAGTACAGCGAACCAGCCGACGGGCCTGGCTGCGGCGCTGTTTGGGAAAACCCGCCGCGCCATATTATCGCTGCTCTATGGCCGAACCGACGAGGAATTCTATACCAGACATATTCTTCGGATTGCGAAAACAGGCCATGGAGCTGGGCAAAGAGAATTAAAGCATCTATCTGAGGCGGGAATTATCCGCCGCAAGGTTCGCGGACAGCAAGTATATTTTCAAGCAAATCCTGACTCGCCTATTTTCCATGAGCTAAAGAGCCTGATCCTTAAAACGGCGGGAATCGGCGATGCCCTGCGCAACGGACTGGCTCAGAGTGCCGACCATATTAAGGTGGCGTTTATCTACGGTTCTATAGCCAAGGGAGAGGAAGGTCCCAGAAG
>Ga0315279_10010818_pt1 | contig 10662 bp, 10 predicted proteins | sample YL17G06_20_MG_FD_203694 | JGI IMG/M metagenome (GOLD analysis project Ga0315279, IMG submission 203694) | Sediment microbial communities from Yellowstone Lake, YNP, Wyoming, USA - YL17G06_20 | ecosystem: Environmental > Aquatic > Freshwater > Lake > Sediment | place: USA: Wyoming | collected...
ACACAGGAATGAACAGCATCAATCGATATGTATGAAGCAGCGCGCGCTTTCTCTTTTGAGAACGCGAAAAAGTTATTCCCACCCCCAACACACTTTATGTTAAGCTGTTCAGTGCCTGAACGTGCACGTGAGTGTACCAATAATAGGTGGAAAACGTGTCTAAAACTCAGAAAAACCCCATGGAAAAGGCTAATGATATTTTAGATAGTTATCGCGAAATGACCAAGAGGCAGCAAGAAGCTATTACAGAGGCTCTTGCCAATTTAATTATTAGACTCAAACCGCTTTATGAAAATATTGGGCTCATAAGTCAGCGACTTAAGAAACTTTATTTCCAATATAAGACAGCCTTCACCGAAGGCATTAATAATTTCGAGCCACCTGAAACCTACACTCCAGCACAAACTAAACTTCATCTCTGGGCAGAAGAGCTTGCTAGGCAAGAGGGTTTTGATTTATTAGAGCAACTCGAAACAGGTACTTTCTCATTTATGCTAGATCGATATCGGAAAGGATTCGAGGCTTATCTTCAAGAGGAATACCAGCTCGCTACTTTTACATTCATTTCAATGATCGATGGGATGATCAAAAAATTTTATGAAATGCACAAAGGCATAGACGTATCTTGCTCAGATAAACGTCCAACTTTCAAATCTGGATTGAATCACCTAAAGATGCATTACAAAATGGATGTATTCGTTGGCAAACCTGAGTTCGAAATCAGGCTCCGTGCTCTCTTTAAGCATCGGAATGAAATAATGCACGGCGGACAATACTCTTATTTTGACAAAAACATATCCTCAATAGCTCTCCTTTTCTTAATCGTTACGTACGCTTCAATAAGCAGTGCCGATCAACCAAAATAAGGCGCGCGCGGAATATCGTTTGGATGAAAAAAGCATATCTACGATTTGGCTTAACTCTTAGAAGGGAAAACGCGTGAAAGATCGTAAGGCTGCCGGTTCGACTATTGACAAACTGACACTTTACGAAACATGTATGGCTTATGAGCAGTCAATACGGACTAGTTATCAAGCTTTGCTGGCGACTCTTGTGGTTGCCATCTTTGGTTTGACTCTAGTTTTGGTTGAACTGCAGCGAACAGAGCGTCTTTGGATGTTAGTTGTCGGGACAGTATTGCTTTGCCTTATTTTTACACCGGCATGCGAGTTTCGAGCAAACAACGTTGATTTTTGGCGTAGAAAGATGATTGAATTGGCTAACGGAACAGAACTGCTGGAAGTTTTCAACGGAGCAAAATACGGTTGGATTCCGCTCGGGAAAGCAGGACGATTGGGAGAGAGACTTGCTGGTCACTGGTTCGAGAGAGTGTTGGTCCCGTTCATGTGCGTCGCGTTGGTAATATGGACCTGGATATTGACTGCATAGATTAGAATCCAAAGAGACTTGCATTTGTGGCTCGGCGCGCGCGCTCCACATTCACTATTCGGTCTTTCAGTTTAGGAATGATCAATTTCAAAGCACTTACCAATTTCTTCCGTTCCGACTCAAATTCAATTAGCCTTTTCTCTTTCCATGCGGCACCTTCTATCTGTGCAAAGACTTCACCGATTTTGTTTAGATCCTTAGATTCTTCCTGACCCATGATTACTTTAATTTCTGGGCTTTCCAAATCAGTCATTGTTTTTCGGAAGAAGCTCAAAGGGGTCGATCTTTTTAATATGGCTTTTATGAATCGAACAGTTTCAATAGGCATCCCATGCTCTGAGAGGAGAAAGTAGGTCTGTCTAGGATCTCTGTTCTTTACTTCTGGATACAATTCATTAAGTTTTGATTGTGCAAGGTCGTATACTCCTCTTTCTGCTCTTGCAAGTAGATTCCGATACTTCAAAAGCCCATCGCATATTTTGCAAAGTTCATTCTTCAGCTCTTCATCTACAAGTAGATACAGGTGGTTTTCCATTACTTCATCTATTTTCTTCGGAGGGTTTTTGTCGTATGAAACCTCAAGCGGGTCTGTAGCGTCCTCAATCCGTTCAAGAGCCTGATTTAATGCTTGAAATAGAGGACCGTATATAGTATCTCTCATCAGAATCCCATGTTCTCTGGCGATTCTTCTTTTCTCATTTTCGATCTGGAGTCTATGTTGAATCAGGTATGTGGAAAAGGAACCTGCCAAGAAAGAGAACATTAATTGGATGAAACCTATGTTCCATAAGTAACCAATAGTAGCAGCAAGTGTTGAACCAATTGCTCCGATTCCACTAATCACATCCTCTTTTGTCAAATCAAGCCCCTATTAGTTATTTGAGAAGTTCGATCAATAAATGCTTTATAGCGCGCATGCGTGTTCCTAAAATGGTTAAACTATATTTTAACCCATGGAGACAGTCCCCTACCCTTCTATACCCTAGTGCAACCAGCAGTTATATAGTCCCTGTCTGATTATATGATACTATGTAGTGGGAAGTTAGGCTTATGATTAACACTTTCTGGTACATGGTAATTGAATTCACCTGTTTTCTTGTCTTCGTACTGTTCCTTCAGCTTGACTAGAGCCTTTTCTATTGTTTGAAAGGAAATATCTCTTCAAGTTTCTCCATTTCATAACCAAGTAGTCTTCTCAAATTCTCTTGATATTTCATAAGTGCATCGATGACAAGAGTGAATTCTCGGTCTGCTGGTCGTTTCCCTTCTGATATTTGAACAAGAATCTTGTCCAAACGCTCTTCAATAGGAGTGAATACCCAAGGGGAAATAGGAAATGGAAAAAGAAGATTCATCTGTGAATAGTTTAGATTGTAAAATTTCTGTAGTTTCTGTTCAGCGTTTTGTGTTTCCAAAAGCAAGTCTTTCAGAGTCTTTCTTTTCACAATCGAAGATTTCATACGGACAGATTCGCCCAAGTTTGCTAGACTTCTCCATAATTCCTCTATGAAATGGAATAGAGGCTTGATAATGTCATCCATATGCTTGGCTAATTCCTTGCGATACTCCATCTCCATCTCATGTTTTTGTCTTTTCGTTTCAAGGTGCGAACTGGTCCAATATCCCAAAACTAACCCTAGTGTTGTTCCCCCTAGCGTCCCAAGCACGGAAATAGCAATATCCCATTCACTCATTTTTGAACCTCTAGTTTGTCTTCTGTTGCCGTGCAGATTAAAGGATTTCTGTAGGTGAGGTTTCATCCATTGAAATGCATGAAAGTTTAAGAGCAAGATTTGACCTAACAAAACTGAAAAGAAATGGGGAAAATGCATCATTTTCGAACTTACCTTATGGAGAAACTGGGAAAGTTACGAATACCAAACAAATCGTTTCAAGAAATAGTCGCAACAAATTTGTATAACATTTTTCAATGGAATCTGATGGCTCTGTTCATTGCATTGCTTTTTGCGATTGTTCTTTTCTCAGGAGCAAAAGTCCAAGGCGAATTAACTCAGATAAGTTCTTACTATCTAGTCTTTTTTGCGATATTAATTATAGCCAATCTCGTTTTCGTTTGTTTCTATGTTCCAAGGCGAATCATCTCCAGAATCGAAGGATGCCCCTCAAAAACTCGATATGATATTCTAATACTTCACAGAGCAACCGTAAGATTGCTCTTATTCGGCGTAATTGTTACGTCTTTTGCCATTGGTCTTGATTGGTTAGCAGAAACAATAGGACAAGGTGTAGCACAGAATTTGCTTCTTCAGAAGGCATATACTTTTATTACCTACGTAGGCATGGCAACATTTGTGCTAGGTTTTCTATATGTGTTTCCTGTCTCTGTAGGAAAAGAGAAAGAGGCACAATTGAGTTTTGAAACCATCCAAGATTTTGAAAATATCGCAGGAGATAAGAACCGTCAGTCGATGTCAATATACTGGTCAATCAATGTTTGGAAGTTTCTAATGAGGCAAATTGTGTATGCGACAGAAAGTACGGTTCGTGAATGTCTCGAAACTTCCGAGGAATTTCATTCAAATTTCTACAAGCCGTTCAATACCATAAGCCTAGCCGTTATCCTTGGGAACAGTGAGCAGAAGAGAAAGGCAAAGGAATGGGTTGCCAAGTTGGGTAACATTGTCACGGAAAACGAAACAGAAGATTCTGCAAAAACTGAATTGATTATCGAGCACTTCGAACAAGTGGAAAAAAACGAGTGTTTTCGAGGTTTTCAACTGGCTCATGACAAATACGGCTTTCAATACGATTTTGAATATGGATGGAAGAAACTAGGTGCGACACTTGGAAAGACTGGGCAAATAATTGCTGTTCTTTTTGGCATAGGCGAGTTTATCTTTTTGGTCGTGAGATTCATGTTTTTCGGAACATGATTTTTCTTTTTGAGCGTATAGCCTATGAACTAGTTTCTTCACGGTTTCTCTTGCGTTAAATATGGAAGTGAGGAAAAATTAACTAGGTGGTTAATTTTCTGTCCAAGAACGGTTAAACTGATTCACTTATTCACGAATATTTGTTGTGTAAAACCATTTTTAACCATTTTCGGAACAGGCATGCGCGCTATGATGGCTGACTTCTCCGTTCTCTTTCAATGATAGCTCTGGTCATGGCTTGAAAATCGCTTGAGTTCAGGACCTCTCTGATTAGCTCCACAGAAAGGGCCGATGCCAGGCCAGAATTCTCTTCGAAAGTGACTCTGGCTTTGCCAGTCTGTTGACTTATGGCTACATCCGTGTAAGTGATAAATGAGGTCACTAATCCTATAAGCTTAGGAGGTCTTAACGTCCCTAGTCTCAAGCCACTTGAACCAAATTCAAAAGCGCAAGGTTTGAAGAACACTGGACTTCCGCTGTTCCCAGGGAAAACATTCGCATCGACCAAGAAGCTCCTATCATCATTTCTCAACGCTACTATTCCAGTTCTGACAATTGGAGTTATTCTAGCGCTTGCCGAAACACCTAACTTGAGAGGAAAACCCAAGATGAACACGTCGTCGCCTTCTCTGATATTGGAAAAACTCTCGAAGAGGTCGATTGAAAACTTCTTAATATCGTAGGTATTATCCGCAGGCATGAGTGTTGCTGCGATATCTGATCCTACGGTCTTCCATGAGATGCCAAATGCAGCTGCCATCTCATCCAAAGAAAGGAAATTTCCTCCCCCACCGACACGGTTTGAAAGAACATATAGCCCGCTTCTTGGTTTTCCGCTCTCTTCACGGATAACATGTTTTGCGGTGACCAGACAATTGAGACCTTCGTGGTCAATCAAAAAAGCAGTTCCAACAGAGACGAAACTCTCTCCCGCCCGGATAGCCAAAGGGAGTATGGCCTTCGGCCAGTCTGTAGGCAACCAACCAGCAATACTCAACTACGTCCCGCCTTTGCTCTTCATAAGCCACGATAGCGTATAAACTATACCAGTCTGGAGGGCGCGCTCTCTCTCTATTATTCTTTGATGCCTTTCTAACGCCCAAACGGCCACAGATTCGACGGAAAGAAAAACGAGGCAAATTAGCAGAACAGCACGCGTTATTCTCTAACAGTTTTCAGAAGTTGTTCTTGGCTTACTGCTCTTAGAACTATCTTGCCGTCTGGTTCTTCCAAATACACAACCATGTCTCCGACTTTGACTCTTAATCTCTCTTGAACATCTTTAATGAGCGTAACCCTATGTTTTGGTCCAACCTTACTCGTTCCTAAGATTTTCCCTTCTCTTATAGTCAGTATTAGCACCCTTTGTAATGCTACTTTGGCGCTTTGGAGATAAGTTATGGTGAGGAAGTAGCACAGTAGCGCTTTTAAACTAGAAGAATAACATCTAACCAGGACTGAACCCGTAACAAGTGACTTGGAGCAGAACAATACGATGCTATCCAAAAGGTGGTAATGCTGGGAACAGAAACACCAAATGAGAAAATCGCCATAAGCAAGAGAAAACTGTATGGAATCGGTTTGATTATCATGGTCGTAGCTGTAGCTGTTTTCCTCCTCTACTACCGCAATGTTTCTTTGATGAATAAGCTGGAAGTCACGGAGCTTTCAGCAAGTGGATTCAAATTGCCTCTTACGACAGTCTACGGCTGGGATGTCACATTGAAGATAAGAAATGTTGGAAGCAATGACGTTGAGGGAGTTGAAATCAAGTCTGAACTTGTGTGTGACGGTATCTATCTGGAAACGAAAACAAAAACCATCGACAAACTTTCCGTAGGATACGAAACAACAACAACTTTATCGGTCATGGCTGACCGAACGACAACAAATGTCCTAAGCGCAAATCAGAGAAAGATAATAGTCACAATAACCTTGAATGGCGTCGTTCTTGACCAACAGACTCTGAACCTTTAGTCTGATACTGAATACGCGTTCGGCGTCTAACTAAGTCAGAAGGCTTTGCAGAGCAGCAAACAATGAACCTACAAGAATGTCCCACAAAATCGCAGCTACGAAGAACCCTATCGCTGATAGAGCGACGTTTCCAGAAAAATGCCATTCAATTCCTCCTCTCAGTCAATTCTAAACTCTCCCCGTGCGCGCGCTCCTCACAGCCTTAACAGCATTAAGACTGAACAGACCGGAAAAAGCCAGATCCATCACTATGCTCGCAAGATAAAGGGAGATTAACACAAAGAAATCGATTTAGCAACAGGCTGGCGCGCGCTAACTAAATCATGTAGCTTCGTCCAAGGTTAATGGAATTGGACTCATCATATCGCGCAGGACGCGTTCTCTTTCTTTCAGGGCATCACTACCTTGCCTAATCAATCTTCTACTGTCTGTGAAGAAAGTCTCGAGTTCCTTGAGAACCTTCTCATAGTCTTTTGTTCTATTCAAATTCTTCATTTTCAGATAGGTCTCGCTGCAAGCATAATCAAGAGCCCGGGTGAAGTTGATTTTCCTAATTTTGCTCTTGACAATTGCTTCTTCAAGTAAAGTGGTGATCAGTTCGTCTGCAAAAACGTCGGCAAAGAAGGAAATAGGTCTTCTTCTGTTATCAAGGTAATAATTCGACCATATTAGGCTGTGAATCAGTTCGTGGCACAGCATCGATAAGAGCGTTCTTTGCGTATCCTTCTTGCGGGCGTAGAGGGATATGCTCGTTGGTTCAGTGGGTGCTATCGAGCCCACCAAGTCGCCATATTTCTTGGTTGAGTATTTGGAAATGATAACGTTTATTCCTTTTACGACAATGTCGCTTGGAAATGATAGGTTGCATGCTTTCATAATTCTACGAATGAATCTCTTGCCAAAGCTATTTTTGTGCCACTTTTTCTCGAGTTTATCTTTCTTTTTCAGGAGCCATTCTGGAGCCTTGTTGCGAGGATATACTTTGAAAGTTATCTTGGGCATTTGACAGTTTTTCATAGTGACCGACCTACAGCTTGGCGTTGGCGCTCAAAGAATAGATGAGCGAATTCGGAGTATAAAAAATGTGTGCGCTTGGAGCAAAATAGAAAAAGAAGGGTAATTAGGCATTATTGGTGGATCAAATTCACCCTGTGGGGTTCAATTCCGGTCCGGCCCACCAAAACCAAAACATAGACTTGAACATTTACTGTGATGTGGTTTTGTATTTTCTTTCGAATTGTCTTCTTAAGGCTATGTAGAGCTGTCCCATGAGCAACAAGCTCAGTATTCTTATTGCCAGTTCTATTGTGTTGTCTGTTTTTAGTTGAAAGAAGGCGAATATATAGTTTCGTAGGTTTTGTTGGAAGTCTGTGGTGAACTGGGCTAGGCTGGATAAGGATGTCTGTAATAGTGTTGTTAGGAAGGCGGCCAGGAAGGGTGTGCCGATAATCCAAGGGATTAGTCTTTGGTAGCTTTCTCCGTAGTTGCTGAAGTATTTATACCATGCTAACGTTGAGAAGACGTTTGTGCGTAGCCATTTCAACACGTGGTTTTTGTTTTCTACATCTTTTCTCTTACATTCCATTTCACCTGTGAAAAATCGTCCAGCCTCTGTATATCGCATTTTTGATTCAAGGTTTTGTCTAAGTCTACGATAAACAGTCGCAACTTTTCCGTAGGGAAGTTTTCCCTCATCTGCAAGCCTCTCATCATACATTTTTTCGTTCGTCTTCCATTGTATTCTTTCACCAATGTCAACTCGGCTTACATCTGTGTAGGCAAAAGAGGTATTGCTTAAGTCAAAATAATCAAAGTGTGCTTCTTCTGGATTACAAAAGTCAACTGATTTGAACTTGAGAATAGGGTCATTTCCATATATAGAGTTCTCTCTTTTCCTTCTAAGGGCAAAAAAGTATGCCTGGCTAAATGTTGCATTGTTGAAGCATACTTCCTCGTTGAATTCTGTAGAAACAAAATCTGCTTTGCCAAACGTTGCATATATGAAGTCTGCTATGTTAAATCTTGCCCGCCTGAAGTCTGCTTTCTCGTTAAATTTCGCACCTGTGAAGTATGCCTCGTTGAATGTTGCGTTAGCGAAGTATGCCTCGTTGAATATTGCCTCCTTAAAGACTGCCTTTCCGAATATCGTATTGCAGAAATTGGCTCTACCGAATGTTGCCTTGGAAAAGTATGCTGCGTTGAATGTCGATTTATTGAAGTCTAATTCCTGTTTGAATGTTGCCCCACGAAAGAATGCCTTATTGAATGTTGCCCTTTGGAAGCATGCTCGGTTAAATGCTGCCCCTTGGAAATCTGTTTTTCCATGAAATCCTGAACTATTGAAGTATACCGGTTTCTCAAACTTCATTCTTAAAGTCAATTCAGGTAAATTGAAACCAATGCACAGAAGTTTCTCGTTGTTTTGTATGGCTGATTCAACCTTCTTGTAGAATTCATTAGCAACTTTTACTGGATACTCCTTCCAACAGTTTGGGTGATGAAAAATACAAAAGCCATCTTTCACCGCTTTCTTCGTACATTCGAATAAAAGAAATTTTCTTGCTTCGTAGTCCCAGTATCTAATCTTGTATTTGCACATATTTTTCTCCATTATTAATGAGGTTAAAAGATATTTTATTAACTGCTCCTTCTTCTTTTTTCTGTCTTGACTATACGAAAGTATTGAGGATCGATCCGTTGCACCACGCTTTTATTCGGTCCAGGATTCTGGGTTATGATTTCATGGGGTTTTGAATTTTGACTCCGTATTCTTCGAGTTTTTTGAAGTGGTCGCGCGCTTCATAGTTTTCGTTCGGTCTCTTGCAACAGCCGGAACCATGAGCCTGTGGGTTGAAGGCTGATTTCTCCGCGCACGCTAGACTAGCGAAATAGCACGCAGTCGTTTTCCCAATCTGGGATGGTTTTGCCAGACCACATCCCATCTATGGTGAACTCTTTTCTCTTGCCCAAGTAATTCGCTACCATTCTTATACTATCGAAGTTGATGGCCGCGGCTATCACCAATTCAGCAAGTTGAGGGATTTCTCGTTCCATCGAGTATTTGGTTGCCTCCTCACTTCTTGAAAAAAGCAACGTTGTTATGTCTTCAGCTGACGCAGCAAAGGCATTCATTAGGTCACAAGTCAAGAAGATGGATCCGTAAATCCTTACAGGTGCATCATCCGGGCCAACAATCGCGCCGTGATGCGCGTCCAGATTTTGAAACGTGTGGATTTCTCTCCTTATCCAAGCATCGGTATTCTGGTCACCTGAAATCCTTGAGAATCCTTCAAGAAGAGAAGAATCAGTCTCATCAAGAAGAGTTGCGCCATGGTTTTTTAGAAAAAGCACCTCTCTTGCGGTGCTGAATGCCAGACGTCTTTCCCTTGCTGCTTGTTCTTTCTTGTCCTGCTTGTTTTGGCTTCCTTTGCGGTGACGGTTATATAACCTTTCAATCTCAAGCAAGACTAGTCTGGGGAGTTTGATGCTGAGCTTTCTTAGTCCTTGCTCGCCAATCAATGGAAAGAAGAGGTTGGAGAAATAGTGTCTGCGCAGAAAGTTTGTGTCAGGAATCATATGAGTTACATCTCCTTCCAAGGATAACACTTCGGAAAACCAGTTGAACCAGTCTGCTGATCGTGTTCTCTGCGTCCTCTGTAACTCGGTTCCTGCTTGAGTTTTGACGTAGTCAGGCCCTACTTCAGTGACTCTCGTTTTGCTCGACGGAGAGAACTGGATAGTTATGTATGCTGCGCCTGCACGATCTAGGCACTCCACGACCTCACTGCGCATCTCCGCGTTCGTTGCTGTTATCTCCAATTGGGCTGGGCTAGTATACTTGAAGAGAGATTCCGAATTCCTGAAGAATTCCAACGACAGTTTCACAAGGCCAGCAGATCCTGGGTAAGATTCGTATTCGAGAGTCCTCAGCTGTTCGATTAATCTGGGCTTATCAATAATCGTTTGCACACTAACCACATTCCTAGTTGTCGGTATGATTGATTAAGCTTGCTTTGAAGAGATCCTTCAGTCTAAAGCATAAATAGGAGAACACGCCAAACTCTCGTGTCATGAAGAAGGGATTCTTCGATCAGAACGACGATCATTGGATCGTGCCAATAGCTGACAAGCATGGGAACAATCTCAATCTTCATAAGAACAGGGTGCATTCAGCTAGACACAAGTACGATAGAGAGAAGAAACTGCAATTCAACGTCAAAAGGCTAGTTTGGTGTCAACAATCAAATGCTCCAAGTAAGATCATCGTTTTGCAGGAGATTGAGTGGGAGTCAGACAAGAGAACTGAACTCAGAATGGCGTACTATACAACTTCAAAAACAGGGCATTGGTGGTGGGGACAGTTTGCGTTGATGATTCCCAGAAAAGACTTGGAGGAATTGCT
>Ga0315279_10010820_pt1 | contig 10658 bp, 4 predicted proteins | sample YL17G06_20_MG_FD_203694 | JGI IMG/M metagenome (GOLD analysis project Ga0315279, IMG submission 203694) | Sediment microbial communities from Yellowstone Lake, YNP, Wyoming, USA - YL17G06_20 | ecosystem: Environmental > Aquatic > Freshwater > Lake > Sediment | place: USA: Wyoming | collected...
GCGAGGTTCTGTCCCGGATCCGCAGCGACTACGTCGAGGAGCCGGACCTGAAAAGCGTGACCGTGGGCGCCTTGCACGGCCTGCTGGAATCGCTGGACCCCTTCAGCAGCTACCTGAGCCCCGAGCAGTACGCCCGGTATCAGAAGCGCAAGACGCAGGGCAACGCGGACCTGGGGCTGGTCCTCTCCAAGAGATTCGGCTACGTGGCCATCATCAGCGCCATCCCCGGCGGGCCGGCGGCGCGGGGCGGCCTGCAGAGCGGGGACATCATTGAAGCCATCGACGGCGATTCCACCCGCGAAATGTCGCTGGAAGAGGTGAAAACGGTGCTGGCCGGCAAACCCGGCTCCAGCGTCACCCTGTCGGTGGTGCGCGTGCGCCGCGGCGAGCCGCAAAAGATGGTTTTGAAGCGGGAAGTGGTGGCCATCCCGCCGGTCACGCGGAAGGTGGTCGAGGCCGGCATCGGCTACCTCAACATCGACGGCTTCCCGCAGGGCCGGGCCAAGGAAATCGCGGCCCATGCCCAGCAGTTGCTCAATGCCGGGGCCGAGCGGCTGGTGCTGGACGTGCGGGGCGCGGCCGAGGGCGAAATTTCGGAGGGGATCGCCGCCGCCAACCTGTTCATCGACCATGGCCTGATCACCTATCTGCAGGGGCAGAAGTACCCGCGGCAGAACTTCCCGGCCGATCCCGCGCTGGCGGCGGTGCGCGTTCCCATCGTGGTGCTCGTCAATCGCGCCACGGCCGGGGCAGCCGAAGTCTTCGCCTCCGCCATTCTGGAGAACGGGCGCGGCGACGTGGTGGGCGAGAAAACCTACGGGGTCGGCTCGGTGCAGAAGCTGATCCCGCTGGACGACGGCTCGGCGCTGCTGCTGTCAGTGGCCAAGTACTACACGCCAGGCGGCAAAGCCATCCAGGACAACGGCGTGACACCCAACGTGACGGTCACCGACACCGAACCCGAGGAGGTTGCCGCGCTGCCCGAGGAAGAGCAACCCCAACCGCCCCCGGCGCAGCCGCAGGCTCCCAAAGAGGACGCCATCCTGAAGAAGGGAATCGAGATCCTCAAGCACGCGGCGCAGAAGAAAGCCGCCGCGTAACAAGTTGAGAGTCAAGCTTGGTCTCCCAAAAGTGTGACCACGTTTCTGCCAATGAATTCGGCCCCTCGCCGAGGAAGGCGACCAGCGCGTTGCTGCCAGGGTCGGCGTGCTTGTGTAGCGGGGCGCAAAAAGCCAGTTGGTGAGTGGCGCTGCTGGCGAGAAGGCGGGGGCCCGAGCCCGAATTCGGGCGAGCCCGCGAAGCGGGGTGCTGCAGTTTCTACATTTTTCCGCCAATCGAAGACCTATCATTCCACCGCCGGTCGAGAGCCCAAAGCCCGCTGGAAGCGGGCTGTGGCCATTCACCGCCGTGTGCGTATCTCAACGAGCGCTGAAATGTAGAAACTCCAGGCGTCGCGAAGCGACGCCACGATACCAGCCCGCCGTTTCAACGGCGGGGCACTGCCAGGCCCCAAGCACACCTCGCGAAGCGACAGGCCGTCCAGCACTTCCAGGCGATCAGCAAGAACCGATCATCGGCTGGGAGCCTCAGTTTTTCGGCAACTTGGCTGGCCGGCGAATGGGTAGGGTCCAGATCACAACACGAAAGCGTTTCCGGCGGACCCCGGCGGTTCGCACCCTACCATCACCAGCAGCGGCTGCCTCATGTTTTTGGCCCTGTAAAGGCTGGCCCTCAGCCGGTAGACCGGCTCTGAAACACAGCGCCATCCGGAAACGGGATGGCGGTAAGAACCCCGTGCGCGATCGATTTCTCGGAGGACTGTCGCGGCGCTATGGCGCCAGGGCCTGCACGCCCTGGTTCGGCTTGCGTTGCCCGTATCTGACCGTAAAGCGCTCTGTCACTTCCCATAAATCCTCGGTCAGCAGTCCCTTGACCTTCTTTTGAACGGCCGGCGGAACAGGACCGTAGAAGGCCTCCGCAATGCCCCCGGCAATGCACGCCAATGTGTCACTGTCCCCACCCAGGGAAACCGCGTTTCGCACCGCATCTTCCCAGGACACCGACTCCAGGAAGGCGACCATGGCTTCGGGCACGGTCCCCTGGCATGACTCGTCGAACCTGTAGGTTGGGCGTATGCTTTCGACGGTTCGGCTCAAATCGTATCCGAAACGCTCCTCGATTTCTCTCTTGATCTCGGCTTTGGTTGCGCCGCGTCGCGCAGCGAATACAGCCAACGCCGTTGCCTGCGCTCCCTTGATGCCTTCCGGGTGGTTGTGGGAAAACTCCGCGGTGGCCGCAGCCTCGCGCAGCACATCCTCTTTCGTCTCGAAGGCAAAGCCTACGGGGCTGACCCGCATCGCCGATCCGTTGCCCCAACTGTGGTACGGATGTGGGTCGTCAGCCTGAAGCCAGTGGAAGAAAGAACAACCGTAGCCGGCCCCCGGATACCGCCGTCCCATCTCTCGCACAGTTTCCGGATAGGGACGGCGACCCAAGATAGCCTGGGCGATGGCAATGGTCAGGACTGTATCATCGGTGAAGTGGCACTGCGGATGAAAAAGAGGGAACTCCTTGGTCTTGATTGGGGAATACTCGTACACCGATCCAATAATGTCCCCTGCAATGGCTCCGATCATTTGTTTCTCCAGTCGCAGATTGGAATGGCAGCCGGCAGGCAACAGGCCAACAGGAGAGGCAAGCCGGTGATCGCGACGCGAAGGATAGCCCGTTCGCTAAAGGTCATGCCCGACCTCCGATGAAGGCCAAGTCCGGAGTCTTGTGGAATCAAACTACCACTTGCGTACGTAGCCGTCAACGATTCACAGGCCTTGAACCACGTTCGAACGCACGAGAATGCTTGCCACACAGCACATGCCACATGATTGACTTCGCTTGAACCGGGGATTACCATCTCTGGCACAGGAAGTTCCTCTGTGCTCGGCAAGACCATTTCGCATTATCGCGTCCTCGAGAAGCTGGGGGGCGGAGGGATGGGTGTCGTCTATAAGGCCGAGGACCTGAAGCTGAAGCGCCTCGTGGCCCTCAAGTTCCTGCCCGAGGAGCTTTCCCGCGATAAACACGCGCTCGAACGCTTCCAGCGCGAGGCCCAGGCCGCCTCCTCGCTGAACCATCCAAATATCTGCACCATCTACGACATTGATGAGGCCGAGGGCCGGCACTTCATCGCCATGGAGCTGCTGGAGGGCCGCACGCTCAAGCAACGCATCCTGGGCCGGCCGCTGCCGGCCGAACAACTGGCGGAGCTGGCCATCCAGATCGCCGATGCGCTGGATGCTGCGCACAAAAAGGGCATCGTCCATCGCGATATCAAGCCGGCCAACCTGTTCGTCACCGACGGCGGGCAGGCCAAGATTCTGGACTTCGGCCTGGCCAAGCTGAAACCCAGCGGGGCCGCCGAGGCCGCGGCGGCTGCCGATGCGGCCACGGCTACGCACCTGGAAGAGCAGTTGACGAGCCCCGGCACCACGCTCGGCACCGTGGCTTACATGTCGCCGGAGCAGGCCCGCGGCGAGGATTTGGATGCCCGCACCGACCTGTTTTTTTTCGGCGCCGTGCTTTACGAGATGGCCACCGGCCACCTGCCGTTTAAGGGCGCCACCACCGCGCTGGTCTTCGACGCCATTCTGCACAAGCTGCCGGTAGCAGCGGGGCGGCTGAACCCCGAGCTGCCGGTCGAACTGGAGCGGATTGTCAACAAGGCGCTGGAGAAGGACAGGGAGGTGCGCTATCAGTCGGCGGCGGATCTGCGCGCTGACCTGAAGCGCTTCAAGCGCGACAGCGATTCGGCGAAAACCTCGGTGGCCAGCGCGGCTGTCCCAGCGGCGGTCCCCGCGCCCATGCCGGTATCCGCCGGCTGGCGGAGCTGGACGCTGCGCGGGGCTGCGGTGCTGGCCGGCACCATGCTACTCGTGGCCGCGTGGTACGTGCTGCGGCGGCCTGCTCCGCCGGTCAAGCCGGCGCAACCGGCGGCCATCGCCGCCACCTTCACCCAGCTCACCGACCAGCCCGGCGCCGAACTCTTCCCCAGCCTTTCGCCGGACGGCAAGTCGCTGGCTTATGCCGCGCAGACGGCCGGCAACTGGGATATCTATTTTCAACGCGTGGCTGGCAAGACCGCGATGAACCTCACCCGGGACTGCCTGGCGGATTATTCGCAGCCGGCCTTCTCGCCCGACGGCGAGCAGATCGCGTTTCGTTCGGATCGCGACGGTGGCGGCATTTTCGTCATGGGGGCTACCGGCGAATCCGTTCGCCGCCTCACGGATTTCGGCTACAACCCGGCCTGGTCGCCGGATGGGAAGGAAATCGTGTTCGGCGCTGCCAACGGGTCGGACCCGCGATCCTGGGTAGGAGCCAGGCACGCGCTGTGGCGCGTCAATGTGGCCACCGGCGAGAAGCGGCAGATCGCGGCGGAAGGGGCGGCACAGCCGGATTGGCGGCAGGTTGCGCCGCTCGGGGCCGTGCAGCCAAGCTGGTCCCCCCACGGCTACCGCATTGCCTTTGGGACGCAGAAGGAGGGACGACGCGACATCGCCACGATGACAGCCGATGGCCGTGAACCGGTGGCGGTGACCAACGACACTGCGGTGGACTGGAACCCGATCTGGTCGCCCGACGGCAACTACCTCTATTTCCTCAGCGATCGCAGCGGCAGCATGAATGTCTGGCGGATCCCGCTCGAGGAGAGGACGGGGAAAGTGCTGGGGGCGCCCGAGCCCCTTACGACGCCCGCTTCCGACACCGCCTTTCTGAGCATGGCGCGCGACGGCCGCCACCTGGCCTACGCGCAGCAGGTCCGCTCTTTGAACATCCACCGCATCGCGTTTGATTCGCGGGCGGGGAAAGTAATGGGCCAACCCGCTGCCCTAACTTCCGGGTCGAGGGCCGCCGTTGCGCCAGACGTGTCTCCGGATGGCGAATGGGTCACTTTTCATTCGCGAACGCCGCAGGAGGACATTTTCATGGTTCGCCAGGACGGCACAGGCCTCCGCCAGCTTACCAATGATATTTACAAGGATCGCGTCCCGCGGTGGTCGCCGGACGGCAAGCGGATCGCTTTCTATTCCAACCGGAGTGGCAAATACGAGATTTGGAGCATCCAGGCCGATGGTAGCGGCCTTCAGCAGCTCACGTTCAATTCCCCGGCGATTCCCGTTTATCCTGTCTGGTCGCCGGACGGCGCACAACTGGCTTATCACCTCCAGGGCAAAGGAGCATACATCATCGAAGTTGGAAAGAGCGGGCCGGGGTCTTCGCCGCGCGCGCTGGCGCCGCTGCCCGGTTCCGAGGGCGTCTTCTTGGCCTGGTCCTGGTCCGGCGATGGCCGCCGAATTGCCGGCTTCGAGCAGCGCCCGGACGGCAGCCCGGCCGGCATCTGGGTTTACTTACTGGACAGCGGGCAATACGAGCGCCTGCTCGATTTCGGCACGTTCCCTGTCTGGCTGAATGACGGGCGCAGGCTGCTTTTCGTCCAACAAGGCAAGCTTTACCTGTTGGACAGCCAGACGAAGAAAGCGCAGGAACTGCTTTCCGCTTCCCCGCATTCAATCGCCGCGGCCACATTGGCGCCCGACAACCGGGTCATTTACATGGGCCTCTCCTCCACCGAATCCGACATCTGGCTGGCCACGCTGCAGTGACCGAACTCCGATGCTCGTTTGAGCAGGAAGGCGGCAGTCAATGCGAATCCGCGTAACGCTTCGAACGGCTCTTGTCGTTCTCTCGCTGGCCGTGGCGCTGGCGGTGGCCTGCGCCGGCCAGGGCAATCCCGTCGTCGAGTGGATTCGCGCGCACGCCATTGCGCTCAAAACCGCGGAGGCCGGTCACGGATTCGCCGACATGCAGCCGTTGAAGAAAGTGGTGGGCAAGGCGCGCATCGTCTCCCTGGGAGAGGCGACCCATGGCACGCGCGAATTCTTCCAGCTCAAGCACCGTATGGTCGAGTTTCTGGCCAGCGAAATGGGCTTCACCATTTTCTCCATCGAAGCCAACATGCCGGAAGCGTATCGTCTCAATGACTTCGTTCTGACGGGGCAGGGCGATCCCGCCAGCCTGCTCAAGGGCATGTATTTCTGGACCTGGAACACCCAGGAAGTGCTGGACATGATCCTGTGGATGCGGGACTTCAACAAGTCGGGCAAAGGCCGGATCGAATTCACCGGCTTCGACATGCAAACGCCGACGGTGGCCATGGAGATCGTGGGCGACTTCATCAAGAAAGTGGAGCCGGAATACGCCGAGCCGCTGCAGCTCACCTACGACGAGGGCAGAGCGGCATGGAAGTCGAGGGATTCGGGCCAGGGGGCGTTTGGCGTGGCGACCACGACCTTTCCCGTCGAGCTGGCCGCCGGCAAGCGCGTTCGATACAGCGGCTGGATCAAGACCGAGGGCATTAGCCGCGGCTATGCCGGGCTCTGGTGGCGCGTGGACGGAGACGAGCGCAAGGTTCTGGCCTTCGACAATATGCACGACCGCGGCCCGAAGGGAACCACGCCCTGGACCCGTTACGAGGTCGTGCTCGACGTTCCGGCCAACGCCACCAACATTGTTTTCGGCATATTGCATCCGGGCGATGGCACGGCCTGGTTCGATTCTCTCGCCGTCGAGTTGGACGGCGCACCATTCACCGATAAGGCGCCCGCCGATTTGGACTTCGAATCAGCCTCGACGCCGGGCTTTTACACCGGCGGCGCCGGCTACCGCGTGGAATTGGACAAGGAAACTGCCCACACCGGCAAGCAAAGCCTTCGCAGCAAGTTCATGGGAGCTGACCAGCCAGTCGAAGAGCAGAAGGCGGTTGATCCACGCCCGGCGGCCGCAAAATGCAGGGAGGTGGTCGAACACCTGGAGAAGTCCCGCCAGTCCTATGAAAAGAAGGGCGCGACGCCAAAAGAGATCGAATGGGCGGTGCAGAACGCCAGGGTGGCCCTGCAGTGCATGCAGGGGCGCGCCGGGCAGGTCTCGCGCGACCGCAGCATGGCCGAAAACGTGAAATGGATCCTGGACCAGGCGCCGGGCGCGAAGATTGTACTATGGGCCCACAACGGCCACGTGGCCGCCGCCGGCCGTGGCGCGTACCAAACCATGGGCAAACACCTTCGCGAAATGTACGGCGGCGAAATGGTGGTGTTTGGCTTCGCCTTCAACCAGGGGTCGTTCCAGGCGGTGGAGCCGGGCAAGGCCTTGCGCGATTTCACCGTCCCGCCGGCGCCCGAGGGAAGCCTGGATGCCATGCTGGCTGCGGCCGGAATCCCGCTGCTGGCCATTGACCTCAGGCTGGCCCCGCCAAGCGGGCGTGTGGGCGACTGGCTCCGGGCGGCGCGAAGGACACGGAGCATCGGCGCCCTGTTCCAGGAGGGTCCCCCAGACGCTTACATGATGAACCTGAATGCGCCGCAGAGCTTCGACGCGCTGTTGTTCGTGGACAGAACGACCGCCGCGCGCAAGAATCCGCCATTGGCGGGCACCCCGTGAGGTGCGCCAGCCTGCACAAATCGGGCAGCATACGTTGATGTCGCAAGTGGCCAGGGGTCAGCTCGTAAGCGACCCGGATAAGGTCGCTGGCGGCTGTGGAACAATAGATCACCGGCCTTACCTCTGAGCCGAACAACCGGGATAACTTGTGGGCCAAAGGCGGCTGCACGCCCTGCGGTGCAGCCGATAGTCGGGCTGCGTTCTCCCTCATTTGTCCGAAGGCTCTGTTACAGGCGTCACCGTGGACGCGACCACCAAACGGAGCTCGTCTTCCGCCTCCAGAATCTCGTAGCTGAGAATGAAGCGCCGGTTCTCCGCAAAGTACCGGAGCTTGCGTTCCACCAGCTCATGGACGATCCGCTTGAAGTCAGCGAGCCCTGGTGGTCCGCCGGCAATCCCCGCCCGGAGCTTTGCGGCCAGACGCCCGACCAGGGAGCTTCCGCCAATTGCCTTTGTTACCGCCTCCGCCAGCGCCGACTCTCGTTCCTGCTCAGGCAGCAGGGCGAGATTCCAGGCCACAGCGCCCGCAGCCACAAGGCTCCTTGTCAACTCCGGCGCGCCGGCCAGCGCCCTGTAAGGTTTGATGAAGTCGAGCAGGACCGTTGACATCTTGTGAGGGGCGGGTTCCCAGCCTCCGGGAATGGACTCGCCGCCCCACCCGCCATGTCGGCGATTCCGGCGCTTCTTTCGTGGCCGCTTGCTGCGCGCCATGCTTCGAGCATCCTCCGCCGGACGCGAGAGTAATCCAAGCGCCTCGGCTAATGCAAGAGCAAGCCGCGTGTTGGACCGCCGGCGTCCTCGCCGGCAATCCTGGGGCGACTGGCGCCGCATCGAGTGTGCCGGCGAGGCCGCCGGCGCTACAACCGGCACGCCGAAAAAGCGCAGAATCAAGCGGTCAGAGGCCTGGCCCTCACGGAACCGTGCGGATCACGTTGCGCGCCGCGTCGAACAGCGTCAACTGTAGGCAAGTCGCTCCGAAGCTGCCGAACGTCCCCTGGCCCGCAGCCTTGATATGCACCTCCTGCGGCTGTCCAATCGAGAAGGCCACGAAGTTGCCCACCCCCTGGGCGGCAAACCCACCTGCGATAAGTGAGGGCCCAAACTGACTGTCGCTCAAACCCATCTCGAAGTAGGCCCCCGGCGATGCCGCCCCCGTCTTGACCTCGACGATGTAGAAATCCGGTGGGAGCGTCTGTCGAAACTCAATATAGCCTGTGCTGCACCGGTCCGACCCGATCTGCTGGCGTTGGCTGTTCAGCAACCGAGCGCACGCCGAGAACTGCCCTGGGTCGCCACCCGGAAGGAGCCGGGGGTTGAGTTGGATAGAGACCGGTTCGAGAAAGGGGATCGAAAAGGCCGCGAAGAACGGTGTTGCTCCTTTCCCCTGAACTGCGCCGCCAAAAATGAAGCCTCCGGCGCGCTGATCCTGGCGCGGCTCCACACCCATCTCCCAGTAGCCCTCTGTCCCCTGCGGCAGAATCTGAACAGCGGCAACGTAGAAGCCAGGAGTCAGCATGACGCTCAGTTCCGGTTCAGGCCCTCCACAGAGAGAAGGCGTTATAGTCAACAGTTGTTCTTGTAGCGAGGTGATCGGAGTGCCCCCAACCCCCGGAGACCCGTTCTGCCACGCCCAGAATAAGTACTTGTAGGTTCCGGCACTGTAACGGGAAGAGTCAAACGTGAAGCTGGCGCTGAAAGTCCGTGACTCTCCCGGAGCCAGGTTCTGCCCCTGCGCGCTGCCAAAGTCGATCCGACCGCCTGGGTTCAACGGTAGTTTAGTCGAATCCATTGTCCGGCCATCTCTGGTGGCGATGTCCAGGCCAAGCCACAGGCTGTTGATCGCCGTGCTTCCGGCATTGGCTATCACCACCTGAATGTTGACCGTGGAACCCTGTGTGGCCTCAGCAGGCGAGACGGTAAGGCCAGAGTCCGGAGTTCTGCCGACGCTCAACTCTACAGTCGCGCTGCGGACCAGCCGGCCGCTTGTGCCGCTCACGTCAAATGTGAAGGTTCCGACCGGCGTGCTACTGGAGGTGCTGACCGTCAGTGTTGCGGCTCCGGGCTGGGTCGAAGCCGGCGAGAAGTTGCAGGTTACGCCCGCTGGCAGCCTAGCGCAGGCCAGGTCCACAACGCCATTGAAGGTACCGACCGCCCCAACCGTGATGGCATAGGTTGCCGCGCCTCCCGGCGCCACCGACTGCGTGGCCGGAGTCACGTCCAGCTTGAAATCGGGGACTGCGGTGACTTCCAGGCTGGCCGTGGCCGAGTGACTGAGCCTTCCCGACACGCCGGTGACAGTGAACGTCACGCTGCCGGGCGGCGCTGCGTTGCTCGTATTGATGTCGAGCGAGGCAGTGCCGGGCGTGGCCGGGTTGGGCGTCAGCAGGCAGTCCGTCCCGACGGGCAGGCCCGAGCAGGAGAGCGCCACTGCGTTGTCGAAGCCGTTGATGCCGATGATGACAACCGAGTAACCGGCGGTGCTGCCCTGGACCACCGACTGGGTCGCGGGCGACAGGCGAATCGCGAAGTCCGGAGGCAGCACGGGCCCACCTCCGCCGCCACCACCGCCACCACCGCCGCCACCGCCACCCCCGGTCGCGGTGTAAGTAACCGTGATCGTCTGGGGCGTCGCGTTCTGGTTGGAACTGGCGTCCTTCGCCACCACCGTGATCGTGTTCGACCCCGCGTTCAGGCTCACCGGCGCGCTCCAGTTCGCGGTGTTCGAACCAGCCGCCGTGCCGCCGTTAGCCACCGCTCCGTTGACCGTCACCGAGGAGATGCCGTTGTTCCCGTGAGCCGAGTCGGTCGCCGTGCCCGATACCGTGATCGGGCTCGTCGTTACCGTCGCCCCGTTGCTTGGGCTGCTGATCGTCAGGCTGGGCGGGTCGGTGTCCGGCGGCGCGTAGGTGACGGTGAGAGTCACCGGGATGGTCTGCGGTGAGCCCTGCGCTCCGGCGGCTGTAATCGTGATGTTATCAGTGTAAGTGCCCGAGGCTAGCCCCGCGATGTTCACGGATACACTGATGGTTCCAGGAACGGCGCTGCTGGCCGGATTCAGCGTCAGCCATGCCTGGGTCTTGCTCGCCGTCCATGAGAGCGTGCCCCCGCCGCCGTTTGTAATTGAGAGCGACTGGGCAGCCGGGTTGGCCCCGCCCTGCGTCCCG
>Ga0315279_10010821_pt1 | contig 10657 bp, 9 predicted proteins | sample YL17G06_20_MG_FD_203694 | JGI IMG/M metagenome (GOLD analysis project Ga0315279, IMG submission 203694) | Sediment microbial communities from Yellowstone Lake, YNP, Wyoming, USA - YL17G06_20 | ecosystem: Environmental > Aquatic > Freshwater > Lake > Sediment | place: USA: Wyoming | collected...
CTGGACGACCTGGTCGGGAGAATCAATCTCGCGTCTGCCAGATATCTGATCGCAACTGGCACACACCGTGCCCCGACCGAGGAGGAGTACAGGTTCATCTTCGGTGGTCATTATGAGAACCTCATGCCGTATGTCCACGCCCACGATTCGAAGAAGGACAGAATGGTATACCTGGGGAGATCTAAGAACGGCACCAGCATGTGGGTGAACGAGATGGCGGCGGACGCGGACCGTTTGATCGTCATAACGAGTGTAGAACCGCACTACTTTGCGGGATACACAGGCGGAAGGAAATCGTTCCTTCCAGGCGTCGCATCTTATGAGACGGTCGAGCAGAACCACCGCCTGGCGATGATGCCGGAGGCTCAGGCGCTCAGACTGGAGGGAAACCCGGTGCACGAGGACATGGTTGACGCTCTGGAAGTAATCAAGAAAAAGCCGATATTCTCCATACAGCTCGTCCTGGACCGACACCAGAACATCTACAGGGTCGCGGCTGGTGATATTAACAAGGCGTTCGAGAAGGCGGTTGAGTGGGCCAACGAGGTCTATTCGGTCGAGATAGGCGAGAAGGTGGACGTAGTCGTCAGCGTCGCCCCGTACCCCATGGACGTCGACCTTTATCAGTCGCAGAAGGCGCTCGACAACGGGAAGTGGGCGCTCAAGGAAGGCGGCACGATCATATTCGTTTCGAAGTGCAGGGAGGGTATCGGGCACTCGACATTCCTGCAGCAGCTTTCGACATCGAGCGACCCTACTGTGGTCCTCGAGAGTCTGGCGAAGGAGTACAAGCTGGGGTATCACAAGGCTGCGAAGATGGCGGAGATCGCAACATGGGCCGACATATGCGGTGTGACAGGGATAGATCCCGAGGTGCTCAGAAAGGCTAGTATCACTCCTTTCGTTAGCGTACAGTCCGCAGTCGACGCTGCGTTGGCAAAGAACAAGGACGCGAAGGTCCTTGTGCTGATGGAAGGCAGCGTCACGCTGCCGAGAGTTGATTGACATGACGACGGAGTACATCGAAGCGAAACACCTGAAGGATGTCCAGAAGACGATGATGACCTGCACGTTCTGCGGGTTCTGCAAGAGCGTTTGCCCCGTTTTCGAGGACATAGGCTGGGACTCGAGCGTCGCGAGGGGAAGGATTATCCAGTCGTACGGCCTGCTGCAGAAGGAGCTCCCCGCCGATCCATCCGTCGTCGAGAACATCTATCAGTGCACGACCTGCAAGGACTGCGAGAGAAGGTGCCCCTCAAGCATCGAGGTGGTCGATGTCGTCGAGAGGTGCCGGAAGGACCTGGTCGAGAACGGCATCATGCTCCCCCAGCACAGGAGGGTCGTCGAGAACATTCTGACGTATGGCAATCCTTACGGGGAGAAGAAGAGCGTGGTCGAGACTCTCGGTTTGAAGCCGAGGAACGCGGAGGTCGGATACTTCGTCGGTTGCACCTCGGCTTACAGGAACAGGAACATCGCGGACGCCACGTTGTCGATTCTGAAGAAGCTAGGCGAGGATTTCACTCTAGTGGACGAGTCCTGCTGCGGAAGCGTAATGCAGAGGGTCGGATGGAACGATGAGGACGTCGTTGCGATCATGGAGAAGAATGTCAAGGCGGTGGAGGACACCGGGGTGGACGAGATGATCTTCTCCTGCGCTGGCTGTTATCGAATGTTCAAGGAAGAGTATCCGAAGTTCGTCAAGGTCAATTTCAAGGTGCGCCATGTCTCGGAGTTCCTGGCAGACAAGGACCTGAAGCTCGCACCCCTCAAGAAGACCGTCACCTATCACGATCCATGTCATCTTGGCAGACACTGCCATGTCTATGATGCGCCGAGGAAGGTTCTGGCGAAGATACCCGACGTGAACTTTAGGGAGATGGCCAGGTATGCTGACACGGCGAGGTGCTGTGGCGGCGGAGGCGGAGTGCGCTCAGCGTACCCCGACCTCTCCGGGAAGGTGGCCGGGAGACGCGTCGCCGAGGCGGAGTTCGCAGAACTGCTCGTCACTGCCTGCCCGTTCTGTGTGAACAACCTGAAGGTCGGGAAGGACGCGATCGGGTCAAAGGTCGAGATCAAGGATCTCGTCGAGATTGTCGACCCGCTCCTGTCAGGCTGATATGATCGCCAGGGTGCGTTCCTATTCATCGTTCGAAGAAGCTGTCGAGGAGTGGCGCCATTTCGGGATGAAAGGCGTCGTTCACGACGCCATCGAGATGGCCGGGACGCTTTTCGTTTTCGTCGAGGGGGACAGCGATGCGATGCTCAGCGTTCTGGCGGACACGATCAAGAACCTCGGCGGGATCGCTTCCAGAAGCGATTCTGCCGACACCAAGAGGCTGATGATCGCCGGCGGTCCCGCGCTCTTCAGGAAGCTATCGGAGCGCGGGTCCGTCCCAGCGGCGAACCTGGTCGCGGCGGCGCTCGAGAACTACTACTCTCCTGAGACGACGAGCATCGAGACTTCAAGCGGCCCCATCTCATTCGCGAGAACCAGAGTCATGGGCGTGCTGAACGTGACACCAGATTCCTTCTCCGACGGCGGGACCTTCATCAAGAAGGAGGACGCCGTCAAAAGGGCGTTCGAAATCGCGGATCAGGGAGCGGATATCATCGACATCGGTGGCGAGTCCACGCGCCCCTTCTCCGAACCTGTCTCCGAAGAGGTGGAGATGCAGAGGATGCTGCCGGTCCTCAAAGAGGTCGCGCCGTCGCTGTGCATGCCGATCTCGATTGACACCACGAAGCCCTCTGTCGCTAGAAAGGCGGTCGAGCTGGGCGCTCAGATCATCAACGACGTCAGCGGTCTCAGAGATTCGAGGATGATCGATACTATCGCGGAGCTTGACGTCCCGGTCGTTCTAATGCACATGCGCGGGAACCCGAAGACGATGCAGGTCGACGTCAAGTACGACGAGGTGGTAGGGGACATCATGCTCTACATGGCGGAGCGGATGGGGGAAGCGATCGAGAGGGGCGTCAAAGAGGAGAAGATTATGCTCGACCCCGGGATCGGTTTCGGTAAGGAACTGCAGCATAACCTCGATATCGTCCGGAGGCTTAGGGAGTTCCGCTCCATGGGGCGCCCGATCGTGATAGGTCCCTCAAGAAAGGGATTCATTGGGAAGATCCTCAGTCTTCCGGAGGAGGAGAGATTGGAGGGGAGCCTCGCCGCTGTCGCCGCTTCCGTCCTCAATGGTGCGAACATCGTTCGGGTCCACGATGTGAAGGAGACGGTCAGGGTATGTCGGATGCTGGATGCGGTGCGTCTCGGCAAGGAACCCTTATCGCAGGGGTCTTCCCGCAAGATCAGCCGAGAATGAAGCTCACTACCGCTATCACGACGATGAGGACGATTGCTGTGATGTAGAAGTAAAGCATCGTTCTCTTGCTCTTCTTGATCTGTTTGTCGTAGGACGCCTTGCACGCATCCGAACAGAAGCTCTCCGTTTCAGGGATCGGTGCGTCACACGTCAGGCAGTGGGTGTGAGGCGGCAGTGGCTCAGGCATTTTGCTCGTCACTCGAACTGTTTTGTCGTACTTAAGACTGTTGGGGAACGCTATCTCAGGAAGTCGAGGACGGTTGCTCGGAGGATCTGCGCGCACTGGACGACGCTGTCGATATCGACGTACTCGTCGGCCTCGTGACCAGTGCAACCCTTAGGACCGAACACGACGGAAGGTATCCCAGCGAGATTGAGAGGTCCTGCTTCGGGCCAAGCGGCCATCCCGCCTACAGGGCATACGACGCCGATCTCCGCCGCCGATCTCAGCAGGGACTTGACTATCCTCTCGTTGGGAGATATTTCCGTGGCGGGTCTGAAAAAGCGCGTCTGGGTGCTAGTTTTGATGTCCTCCTTCGCGAGGCGGTCCACGATCGCCTGGAACTCCCTCTTGACCTTATCTTCCGTTTCCCTCGGAACTGTCCTCCTCTCGACCGTGAGCGTGCAGGTCGCAGGATACGTTGACCAACCTTCCCCTCCCCTTATCTGCGAGGCGTGGAGTGACGGAGGCCCCAGCACTGGATGGACGTTCTTCGACAGTCTCTTGCTGAGGGATGACAACTCCTCGAGCAGTCTCCCCGTCTTGATGATCGCGTCGATGCCCTTGGCGAAGTCGCTCCCGTGGGCGGGCCTTCCAATCACCTGGAACTCCTGCCACGCGAAGCCCTTGTGCGCGATGACAGCCCTCATCCCGACCGGCTCCAAGTCCACGGCCGCGTCGGCCCCGATCAATTTGACAAGGGTCTCTACGCCTGCCGCCTCGTACTCCTCATCGACGGTCGCAGCGATGATCAACTCTCCTTTGAAATCCTCGCACTTCAGAATGAGTTCTTGCGCCATTGCGATGGCGGCCGCGAGCCCCGCCTTCGTGTCCGAGGATCCCCTACCGTACAGTCTGTTCTCGACGACGACCGGATCAAAGGGCGGAATCGTCATAGTGTCCACGCCAACGGTGTCCATGTGTGCAAGGACAAGTAGCTTCTTGTCGCCCATTCTTCCCCGGAGCCGGGCGATGACATTATTCCTGCCCTCGGCGACCTTCTGCAGCTCAACGTCGAGTCCTATGTCTCGTAGCAGGCCTGCGACATGTTCCCCGATCTCGCCCTCCCCCTTATGGGACGGCGACAGGCTGGGGTTGACGCTATCTATAGCCACGAGCCCCTTCAGCAGCTCAATGATCGAGTCTTCCTCTATTCCGAGCATCTCATTTCTCCTTGAAGAGGTCGGTGGAGAAGTAGCGCATTCCTGTGTCTGGTATCAAGGTGACGACCCTCTTTCCTTTCCCCAACCTCCGTGCAACGTTGATGGCGGCAGCGACATTCGCGCCGGATGATATGCCACCGAGGATTCCTTCTTCTCTCGCAAGCCTTCTTGCCATGGTGATGGCGTCACAGTCGCTCACGACCTCAACGTCCGTGATGAGGCTGGTGTCGACGATCTCTGGCACGAACCCGTCCCCTATGCCCTCGATGCGGTGCGGACCATTGCGTCCGCCGGACATGACCGCGCACTCAGCGGGCTCGACCGCCACGATCTTGGCTCTGATTCCCTCTTCCTTGAAGCATCTCGCGACGCCCATGAGCGTCCCCCCGGATCCAACTCCGGCGACGAACGCGTCTATGTTCCTTCCAGCCTGCCTTAGGATTTCGGGTCCCGTTGTCCTCTGATGTGCGCGAACGTTGTCGAGGGACGTGAACTGCCCAGGCACCCACACCTTGCTGTCCGAGTCCCTTATCTCCTTGACCTTCTCCATGCATTTGTCGACCTCCGTCTCGGACCCGGAAGTGAAGACGATGTCCGCCCCGTACGCCTTCATTACCTTCTTCCTCTCCTCGCTCATCCCCTCGGGCATGACGATCGTGACCCGGTAGCCCTTGACCAGTCCCGCCAGGGCGAAGGCGATGCCAGTATTCCCGGTCGTCGCCTCGACTATTCGGTATCCCGGTCTGATATCCCCTCGCTTTTCCGCTTCCTCGATCATGAACGCCGCGATGCGGTCCTTCACGCTGCCGCTCGGGCCGAAGAACTCTACCTTCGACAGTATCTCCGCGAAGTCCTTCGGCACGACCCTGCTGAGCCGGACCATCGGAGTGTTGTATCTCGTGTCAAGAATGTTGTCCGCGACCTTCATCCGGGCCACTCTCTGGGCTATCGCTTTCCATTAGAATAATCTTAGCCCCTTCGGGAGAATCTCTCAGAATGCCTAAATATGGCATGCTCTTGAGAAGGAAAGGGTTAAACAGGCCTAATCCAATTCACCCGGTCAATACGCCGACTATCAGATACTCGAGAGGAAATCGACGTTCTGTCAACGGGGGTGTCAGTCGTTGAAGAGAATCCTGATCAAGTTGGACAAGTGCATCGGTTGCAGATCTTGTGAGCTTGCTTGTGCCGTTGAGCACACTCCTCCTCAAGACCTTGCCGTGATGAATCCAAAGGAGCGGCGGTCGTTGGCGAGAATGAGGGTCCGTAGCGGATCCATAGAGATCATCAATGATCAAGAAGGCAAGCCGGTCTTCGGACAGCCGAGAACCAAGATACCGAAGGGGATGGCATATCCAATTCATTGCCGTCATTGTGACGAGCCGAAATGCGTCGAGGCGTGCATGTCAGGCGCCTTGGTGAAACAGGAAGACGGGGCGATACGCCACTACGGAAGTGGGTGCGTCAGGTGCTGGATGTGCATAATGGCATGTCCGTACGGCGCCATACTCATCGATCCCAAGGGCAAATCGATACTGAAGTGCGATTTGTGCCCGAGCAGGGAGGTCCCAGCCTGCGTCGAGGCCTGCAAGACGGGTGCCCTGGTGGTGCATCTAGACGACGATCGGGTCATCGGCTATGAGACTGAAGTGATCATCGAGGGGCTTGATTGATATGGAGTCGTGCAAGTACCTGATTATCGGGAACAGCGCTGCTGGAATCGGCACCTGCGAAGGCATCAGAAGGGTCGACAAGGAGGGAAGCATCGTTGTGATCTCTGACGAGAACATGCCCGCCTATTGCCGTTGCCTGACTTCCTATTTCATCGGCGGAAAGGTGACCGAGGACGGACTGCTTTTCCGGCCAAGGGACTACTACGAGAAGAACAAGATCACACCCATTCTCGGGAAGAAGGTACTCAAGATCAATCCCGCCGAGAACTGCATCGAGCTGGAGGGAGGTAGGAGAATAGCCTATTCACAGCTGATGCTGGGCTTGGGAGCCAGTCCTGTCATGTATGATATCCCTGGGAAGGAGAAGCCTGGTGTTTATGTTCTCAGGACATACGAGGATGCGAAGAAGATATCCCTCGCCGCAAAGCCCGGAAAGAAGGCTGCTGTACTCGGAGGCGGGCTCGTCGGACTGAAGTCCGCGGACGCGCTCCACCACAGGGACATGGAGGTCTGGATCATCGTCACATCCCCACAAATCATGTCCCAGACGATGGACCGTGACGGCGCGGACATTCTCAGGAAGCAGCTCGAGGAGAATGGCCTCCACGTGATGACCGAGATGGAGGTCGTGGAGATTGTCGGGAAGGACAGGGCCGAGGGCGTCAAGCTGAAGGACGGGGAGGTCCTCCCTGCGGAGATTGTCATCTTCGCAAAGGGTGTAAGGCCGAATGTCAAGCTGGCCAAGGAAGCGGGGATCGCATGCGACTACGGGATAACGGTCGACGCTCACATGAGGACCAGCGTCCCGAACATCTACGCCGCGGGGGACGTGGCGGAGGCGAAGGACTTCATCAGCGGAGCAAAGTACATACATGCCATCTGGCCGAACGCTGTTGAGCAGGGCATAGTCGCGGGGAAGAACATGACGGGTCAGGATGTCGAGTACGAGGGCGGTATCGCCATGAACTCCGTGGACCTGTTCGGTCTTATGTCGATCGCGGTAGGACAGACGAGGGTCAAGAAGGACACCGGGTTCGAAGTGATCAGCCTCATCTCGCCCGAGCACCGGTACTATCGGAAGATCGTGCTCAAGGACGACGTGATCGTAGGGTCGGTCTGCATCGGCTGCATAGAGAGCGCTGGCGTGTTCTCCGGTCTCATCCGCAAGCGGGCGAACGTGGCGAAGATCAAGGAGGCCATGCTGCGGGACGACTTCGACTACGCCAAGGTCGTGGCGCAAGGCGTTGTGGAGGATAAGGAGCACTTCATCAAGTGCGGCTGATCTGCCCTGTCGAACATCTGCAATCGGTCAATCTGATTCATGTAGTCCGCTGGGACCCTGCGAACCGGACGGCCGATTCATGTTTGCCACAGTTTAATTAATCGATAGGCAATCTCTGGTCGTATGTGGAGAGTGCTCGGGGTCGAGACTTCGATATTGAAGGCCGGACAGGTCTGGAAAGATCGGGTCCTCCAACTCTCGAAGAGAAAGAAAGGGCGAGAGAGGTTCCTTCAGATCCTCGCCAGGGCGGACGTGAACCACTGGTTCGACGCCCAGGAGGAACTTCATGTTCTTTATGTCCAGTTCCCTCAGAACATAGAAGCCGATGATCTGAAGTTCTTCAAGGATTTCGTCGTCAAGGTAATGAAAGGCGTCCCCGAACCGGTTATCGAGTACAACGGCATACCGCAGCGCTTCACCATTGTGATGACTTCCGAGGAAGAGGAGGACGTATATCAGAGCACCAAGACATCCAAGTACTGCGACTGAGTTCCTCGGCACTTCATGTCGCGGTGCAGTTACCCTTCTCTATGATTCTAGTCCTTTGAGCGCTTCGATGATATTCTTGAAGTCCGTGAATTCCTCGTGAGGTATCTCGTGCTTGTTCATGAGACCGGCTAGTTTCGACCCAGTAACCGCAAAAGAAAAGTTGGCGATCTTCGCGGCGTTGAAGTCCGTTGTCCCGTCCCCGATGTAGACGACCGTCTTTCCTTGATTCCTGTGGTGTCTAACGAGGTCGTCCTTGAAGCTGACAGAAGAAGGATCCCTCAACCTGGGGAAGACGAATCTCACCCCGTCCGACGTCACGCTAACACGGGGAACGACCAGGCCGACCTTCTCTCTCAGCCCCCGTTGGCTCAGGAAATGCCGGATGTAGAAGTCGAGCCCTGCGCTTGCGATCGTGAGTGGGATGTCCTGCGACTGGCAGTGTTCCACGAGGTCCTCGAATCCGGACCTGACCTGAACAATGGAGTCTAGTGCGTCTATGATGCGCTTCCGCGACACCTTCACCATCATGAATTGCCGTCGCATGCAATCCTCGAGGGGCATCTCCCCACTGTCGAGCTTCTCGTCCAGCGTCTTCCAGTCTCCCTCGGCGAACTTCTCCAGGATGTATTCGGCAGTGTCGATGTTCACGATGGTGCCGTCGAAGTCGCATAGAACGATCAAGTCCATCGATGATTCCCAAGCGTACGGGATGGTTCGCCGGTCTCAAATCGATTTCGCCGGTCCTATTTGACGCAAGCATGGTTCGTTCAACGAGACTTATAGTATGAGTAAGGAGAGTAATGACTCGGATCATGCGAGGTGATGGCGTTCGACAAGAGGAGAACGAAGTGGTTGCTTTCGACCCTTGTGGCCTCAGCAACGTATTCCTTCTTCATCAGCTATGATTACTCCTGGGTGGGAAATCTGCCGAACTACATAGCGATTCTCCTCTCATTATCGGTCGTTCCCATTGCATCCTTGATGTTGCTCTGGGAGGCGGCGGACTTCTTGGCGGAGCGGTCGAGAATCTACGTTTCCGTCCTCCTGGCGATTGTCGTTCTCGCATTCCTCTTCGTGAGTACTCTCGACCGCCCCGAGAACTACTTCTGGCTTATCATAGCCTGGCTCGCCGCGGTAGTCCTCATGTGGGAATGGTTGCTGAGTGGTCTGTACGGTCGGATGATTCCCAGGATGGCGTTCGCCTTTGCAGCCCTGATTGCGACGGGGATGACGGTCTTCCTCACCGATGTGCATTTTCCTATGATATTTGTCGGATGGACAATCCCAGTGGTTCTCCTGTGGGAGGCCGCGCTGTAAGGTTACCAGCCCTCCGATGGACTTCGGGCGAAAAGTCAGGATCGGAAGACCTGGATCGAAATCTCAATATCGGCAACGATTCTCATGCCAGTCTCCTTCGTCCTATTTCCGTTCTTCTCTAATATGACGACGTGGACCTAGTCCTTTGACATCGTGGGACGGTGATTGATATTGTCTCAGGCTTCATCCAAGCATACTATATATTACTGGAGTCCCATTACGACCGCTAAACTAGGTAAGGGGAGGAGTTTCGGGCTACCTGGGTACGTTTCTGGAGGAACCGGCAATGAGTAATGACAAGACGATAGAATCAGTGATGGAAGAGCACAGACGCTTTCCACCTTCAAAAGAGTTCAGCGAGCGCGCGCACATCAAGAGCATGCAGATGTACGAGCAGATGTACAAGGAATCGATATCGAACCCGCCGGCTTTCTGGGAGAAGTGGGCCAAGGAATTGGACTGGGTCAGGCCTTGGGAAACGGTCTTCGACTGGAACGTGAAAGAGGCGAAGTTCACTTGGTTCAAGGGCGGGAAACTGAACGTCTCATGCAACTGCCTTGACAGGCACTGCAGGGGGACCAGGAAGAACAAGGCCGCGCTCATATGGCAGGGGGAGCCTGAAGAGGACGTGAGGATTTTCACATACCAGCAGCTCCTCTATGAGGTCTGCAGATTCGCGAACGTCCTGAAGAAGAAAGGCATCAAGAAGGGTGACAGGGTGTCGATCTACCTCCCGATGATTCCCGAGTTGCCGATCGCGATGCTCGCCTGCGCCAGGATAGGGGCGATACACAGCATCGTCTTCGGAGGGTTCAGTTCCGAATCGCTGAGGGACAGGATCGCGGACAGCACATGCAGGCTGCTGATCACATCGGATGGCAGCTACAGGAGCGGTAAACTTGTTCCGCTGAAATCGAACGCGGACGTGGCGTTGCAGAAGGGAACTTCGGTCGAAAGCGTCATCGTCGTCAAGAGGACGGGCGCGCCTGTGGAGATGAAAGAAGGCAGAGACTCCTGGTGGCACGAAGAGGTTGAGAAGGTCCCGTCGGTCTGCGAGCCCGAGGTCATGGACGCGGAGGACCCGCTCTTCATTCTGTATACTAGCGGGTCGACCGGCAAGCCGAAGGGAGTGCTGCATACGACTGGTGGCTACCTGCTCTTCGTGATGTTGACTTTCAGATGGATCTTCG
>Ga0315279_10010823_pt1 | contig 10656 bp, 8 predicted proteins | sample YL17G06_20_MG_FD_203694 | JGI IMG/M metagenome (GOLD analysis project Ga0315279, IMG submission 203694) | Sediment microbial communities from Yellowstone Lake, YNP, Wyoming, USA - YL17G06_20 | ecosystem: Environmental > Aquatic > Freshwater > Lake > Sediment | place: USA: Wyoming | collected...
CATGCGGACCTCCGCCTCGCCCATTTCCGGAGTCCGACTCGTGATGACCAACTCCTCCTTCGAGAACTTGAGCATGACGCCGCGCGATTCCTCGTTCGTGAGAAGCGCTGCCTTGCGCACCGCCGCCGCGAAGGCTTCCACCTTCACCGTCGCCTTCTTGTCGAAATCCTTCGGAATCACATCCTCGTACTTGGGGAAGTGCCCGTCAACCAGCCGGGAGTACACCATTCGCCGTCCGCCATCCGATGGCGGCGTCTCCAAGAGGATGTCCTTTTCCCGGAGCACCACGCGAACATCTCCCTGGACCTTTTCCGCATCCGTCAAGCATCGCTCAATCAACTGCATTGCCTTGCTAGGCACGATCGCGGATATCTTCTCCTTCGGACCATCCTTGCACTTGCCTCTGGCCAAACTAAGCCGCCGGCCATCCGTCGCTACCATCGTCAGACTATTACCCTCCACCTCCCAGAGGACGCCGTTCAGCGCATACCGCGTGTTCTCCTTGGCTGTGGCAAACAGCGTCCGTTCCGCCAGAGCGAGCAGATCATCTGCTCCGACCGTCAGGGCGCCCGCATCAGGAAACTCCGGCACGGCGGGGAAATCATTCGGGTCGCTACCCAGAACGGTGAAGTGCGAACCCGGCGCCACAATCTTTGTCTCTTCGGCCGTCGCGGAAATCGAGATCGTGTCGTCCTGGAGTTCCCGAAGGATCGCGTGGAACCGATCCGCCGGCACCAGCGCCACTCCAGGTTCCTGCACGTCCATCTTATCCAGTTCGATACGAATACCAACCTCAAGGTCCGTCGCCAGAAGGATCATCCGATTCTTCTCGGCTTCCATCTTGATGCAGCCGAGAGCAGGCTTGGGACTCCGGAGTATAGCCACCCCTGAAGCCACCTGGACCCCGCGGGTTAGTGCAGCGCGATCGCAGACCGCTTTCATTTCGGAATCTCCTTTGCCTATCCGTCCTCTTTACAATTCGCTATAAAGAAGTAGTAATCCCTCATATGTCTGTGAAGAAATCTGCGCCAGGCGCCGGGTGCCTGTAACGGGTTGTCAGATAAACACTTCGGTGCGGCGCAGACTCGACCCCGCCGTGGAGAACCGGTGCAATTCTTTGTGGCGCCCGCCAAGCACTCCTGGTGAGGAGCAGTTGTCAGAATCGTCTGTGCTGAAGGGCGAGGGCAAGCGCCACGCCGGCGCCACAGGTTCTCCACACTCCTTATGTTCGAAGAACGTCCCTCTCAATCGCCTCAACAAGGCCGCGGAAAGCCAGATCGTGCTCTATCAACTGCTTGACCTTGCGATCGGCGTGGAGGACGGTTGTATGATCCCGGCCGCCGAAGAACGCGCCGACCTCCTGCAGGCTCTGGTTGGTGAGGCGCCGTGCGAGATACATGCAGATCTGTCTTGGCATGGCGACGGACTGCGTGCGGCGCTTGCTCTGAAGGTCGGACAGCCGGGCGTTGTATCGCCGGAGCACGGCATCGCTGATCGCCTGGATGGTCACAGAGGGCTGACGGGTTCCGACGAGGTCCCGCAGGGCCTCCTTTGCAAGGTCAATGTCAATGTAGCGGTTGCACAGGGAGGCGTAGCCCAGGACGCGGATGACAGCTCCCTCGAGCTCGCGGTTGTTGGTATCGATGACGGTGGCGATGTACTTGACGACTTCCTCCGGCAGTTCGCGGCCGCGGAGGCGGGCCTTGGTTTGCACGATGGCCACGCGCGTCTCGTAGCTCGGCCGGTCGATCCGCACCACCAGGCCCCACTTGAACCGGCTGACCAGGCGCTCCTCGAGGCGCGGGATCTCCTGCGGGGGCGAATCGCTCGAGAGCACCACCTGCTTCTGCGCCTGGTAGAGCGTGTTGAAGGTATGGAAGAATTCCTCCTGGGTCCGTTCCTTGTCAGCCAGGAAGTGAATGTCGTCGATCACCAGGACGTCGAGATAGCGGAACCGGTAGCGGAACTCTTCGATCTGGCCCCGTTCGACGGCAGCGATGAAACGGTTCACGAAGTCCTCGCACGAGACATACATCATGGCCACGTCGGGGCGGTTCTGAAGAATCTTGCGGCACACGGCCTGCATCAGGTGGGTCTTGCCGAGGCCGACGCTCGCGTGGATGAAAAGCGGGTTGTAGGATCGGCCGGGCAGGTCCCCGACGGCGAGCGCCGCCGCATGGGCCATGCGGTTGCACGGGCCCGTGATGAAATTCTCGAACGTGTACTGCGGGTTGAGGCGCGGCAGGTCTTCCTGCAAGACGAGGACGGGAGGGGCGGCGCCAGGGGCCGCCGCACCGATTCTCAAGGGCTCGGTGGGAAGCGTGCGGAACTCCAGCGATACACGGCGGCCCAGGCGCTGCGCCAGTTCCCGCTCCAGCGCTGATTTCAGGGGGGCGTCGATCTGGGCGTCGCGGGGCGCTTCCGGCAAGGCCACCGCGAGGCGCGACGCGTCGAGTTCCGAAATGCGCGCGTGGAGCAGCCACGGCGGAACGGCAAAACCCAGCAACTCCTCCTGGACGCGAGCGACAGCCTGCTGCCAGTGCTCCGAGGCCGAAGACGCCATGGGAGGCAACTCCCGTATTTTGGTTATGTGGACATTCGTTGATAGACAACAGGCGCCGGAACCGTTCGCCCTCTGCGGCGGCGCCCCGCGCCGGAGGGACGACGGAATCATCCCTCGCGCGGCCTCCGCAAACTACCACAACCACGCGCTGTCGTCAACGTAAAGATACTCCTTTCGCCGGCGCGAGTACAAGAATCTTTTGCCGACTGCGCGGGCGCAGGTGTTATCCGGCATTCTGACGGGCCTTCCGGGCGGGCGCGTAGCGCGGGGATTGGTCCCCCGCGTCTTTAGGGACCAGCGCGGACATCTGCGTGCGGGGGACGAGCCCCCGCGCTGCAGGGCGCGGGAGGCACCAGCCACCGGGCAAGAATCGTTAGACGGCAGATCCTTCTCCTTGAGGGTGCGGAGGGCAAGCGCGTGTTTGTTCCCGTGGTGTGCCACGGCGGGTCTCGTCCCGCCGCGCTTCAGCCCTGCGGCAAGACGCACGGCCGGCAGGGACTGCTAACAATGGAGCGTACGGTCGCTGCGCCGTAAGTTCTTGTATGGGAAAGGGTTATGCCTGACAACCCGAGGTGTCCACAGGATTTCCACAGGCAGTCTTCGGGCCTAAGTCGTGTGTTGGAAAGCGCTTGCGCGCTGTCGTCTGCGCACCAGAAGCTCTTATACTCCGTCCAGGCCGACTTCCCTCAAGCGTCTGTAGGGCGGACACGCGGCGAGAAGCTCGTCATGCGTCCCGACGCCGAGGATGCGGCCGCTGTCCATCACGACGATGCGGTCGGCAATGGTGAGCGTGGACAGCCGATGCGCAATCAGGATCGTGGTGCGGCCTTTGACGAATTCGCGAAGCGTGTTCTGGACAAGCGCTTGCGTCTCCTCATCGAGGGCGCTGGTGGCCTCGTCGAGGATGAGGATGGCCGGGTTGCGAAGGATGGCCCGCGCCAGCGCAATCCGCTGGCGCTCGCCTCCCGAAAGCGTCGTCCCGTGCTCGCCAATGGGCGAGTCGTACCCCTGCGGCATCTGGCGGATGAAGCGATCGGCATGGGCGGCCAAGCCCGCCTGCTCGATCTCGCCGCGGGACGGCTGGCGCCGGGAGTGCTGCACTGCCCCCAGGGCGATGTTCCCCGCCACGGTGTCGGCAAAGAGCGTGGTTTCCTGCGGCACGTAGGCGATCTGCCCGCGCAGGCTGCGGAGGGTCACGTCGCGCACGTCGGTGCCATCGATCAGGATCGTTCCGGCGGTCGGCTCGAAGAAGCGCGGGATGAGGCTGACCAGCGTCGTCTTGCCGCAGCCCGTGCGGCCGATGACGGCCACGACTTCGCCGTGCCGGACGGTCAGGTGGATATCCTGGAGGACCGGTTTGCCTTCCGCATAGGCGAACGAGACGCCGCGGAACTCGATCTCGCGGGCGAGTCGCGGCAGGTCCTTCCCCTTGGCGCCATAGCGCGGCTCGACGTCGGAGGCCAGAAGTTCGTAGACGCGGTCGGCGCCGCTGGCGGCCTGCTGAAGGCGGTTCGACACCTGCGAAAGCTTCCGCACCGGGTCCAGCGCCCCGACCAGCAGCCCGAAGAACAGGATGAAGTCCCCCAGGTCACGCCCCAGGCCGCGGTCGATGATGATTTTGCCGGCGAGGATGGCGGCGCCCGCGGCTCCTATCGTGAAAAGGGCGGCCACCGTGGGGTCGGTGAGAGCGTCGATGCGTATAGTACGCAGAAGTTGCCTGAACAGGCGGCGGCTGGCGGCGAAGAAGCCGCGGCGCTCGTGGGCCTCCAGGCCGTAGCCCTTCACGACGCGCATGCCGAACAGGCTTTCCTCGAGGATGCCCATCAGGCTGGCCCAGCTTTCCAGCGACTTGCGGCTCGCCCGGCGCATCCGAACGGCGAACCGACGAACCAGATAGCCGACGAGAGGCGCTACCACCAGGGCGATGACCGGCAGCCACGGGTCGATGGCCGCCCCGATGATGATCGCGGGCACCACGCAGATAATCGCGCGTGGCGGCTCGACCACGACCTTGCCCAGCAGAATCTTCATGCCCTCCTGGATGTAAAAGCAGTCCTGCTGGAACCGGCTCATCACGTCCGAGGCGCCAATTCGCGAAAAGAGCGAAAGGGGCGATCGAAGCACGTGCTCGAAAACCTTCAACCGCAAGCTCAACATGGCGCGGTTCGTCGTGTGACCGACGAGGTACTCGCCCGTGTAGACCAGCAATCCGCGCAGGACCGCCATGACCATCACGCTGACCATGATCCACAAGTGGCAGTAGTACCGATCCTCGGGCAACACGTCGGCCAGCCACGCCAAGGCGAACGCGTAGGGCCGGTGGTCCTCCTCCGCTTGTTGCGCGGCGGCCTTCAGGCCCTTCCTCGGCTCGACCACTTTCACGTCGGATGCCACGCGGATCGTGTTGCCCTGGACCTCGAAAGAGGCAACCGGCTGTCTCTCCAGAATCGTCCAGCGGTCGCGCCTGGCCTCGAGGAGGCGCTCCCGCTGCCCGCCCGCCAGCCGCGCGGGAATCTCCGTGAACCGGACGCCCTCCGGGGGCTCCTGGAAGAGAAGGCTGAACATCGGAAGGATGGCGCCGATCGTCCCAAACCAGAAGCCGGCGGCCAGAAGGCCGCAGATCCAGGCCAGGATGATCCGACCCCGGTAGGGCCAGCAATACCGCAGGGCCTTCAGGAACGCCTTCATGCCGTACCCCGCCACCGCAAGACAACCGTGCCCGCCGCGGGGGCGGGCACCGGAGACTCCAAGTACGGATGGCCGCGCAAGTTACGCGCCGGCTTCGGCGGTGCCGTCGGTCCCGGCGGCCGGCGGGGTCTCGGGGAGGGCCTGGTCGCCGAGCTCGCGGCGAAGCTCCGCCAGACGCGTCGCCTTGCCCACGCGCTTCCGCAGGAAGGTAAGTTTCGCGCGGCGGACCTTGCCCGAGCGGGTCACCCGGATGAACGAGACCGACGGCGCGTGCAGCGGGAACGTCCGCTCGACGCCCTCGCCCGCCACGATCCGCCGCACGGTGAACGTCTCCGACACGCCCCCGCCGCGGCGGCCGATCACCAGGCCCGTGAAGACCTGGATTCGCTCCTTCTCGCCTTCCATGATCCGGACGCCCACGTCCACCGTGTCGCCGATATGAAAGTCGGGCCGATCCTTCACCAGGTATCCGGCCTCCACGTATGCCAGCGCTGCTCGCTTCATGGTCAAGCCCTTCCAGAAGTCACCCCCGACGGCCATCGGAGGCTAGTCTTTTTCGTGTTCCCTGTTGCCGGTCGCCTGTTGCCTGCCGTTGAGCAAATCGCTCCGTCGCTGGCGCGTCCGCGCTTCCGCCTGCTCGGCCCGCCACTTGGCGATGGCCGCGTGGTCTCCGGAGAGAAGGACCTCCGGCACCGCCATGCCGCGGAAATCGCGCGGCCGCGTGTACTGCGGGTACTCCAGCAGCCCCTCGGCCACGCTGAAACTTTCCTCGCGGGCCCCGTCCTCGGCGCCGAGCGCCCCGGGCAGTAGCCGCGTCACGGCGTCGATCACGACCAGGGCGGGAAGCTCGCCGCCCGTCAGCACGTAGTCGCCGACCGAGAGCTCCAGATCGGCCAGCGTCCGGATCCGCTCGTCGAATCCCTCATAGTGCCCGCACACGAGGATCAGCCGCTCGCGGCCGACCAGCCGACGGACGCCCGTCTGCGTCAACCGCTCCCCCTGCGGGGTCAGGAGCACGACCGGCGCCGGACGCGGGTCGAGCCCTTTCACGTGCTCCACCGCGCGGAACATCGGCTCGGGCATCAGGACCATCCCCGGCCCGCCGCCGAACGGCTTGTCATCCACCGTGCCGCGCTTATCGGAGGCAAAGCTCCGAAGGTTCGTCAGGACGACGTCGATCCGGGCCTCGCGCCGCGCCCGACCGATGATACTCGATTCCAGAACGCTCGTGAAGGCCTCCGGGAAGAGCGTGATGACATCGAACCGCAACGCCATGTCACCACCACCTCACCCGATTCCGCGCACCTGCCCAAGCCGTGGGTTCCGGCCAGGGGCGGCTTACGATGCCGCGCCTTCCTTCGGGGCCTCCTTGGGGGCCTCGCCCTCGGCCGCCTTGGCCTTTTCGGCGGCCACGCGGGCCGCGGCCGGTTTCGGCGGCGCCTGCCTCTTCTTCCGCCACGGCTGTGGCGGGACCTCGTTGCCTTTCGTGTCGAGCCCCAGGTGCCTCAGCATCTGGGCCACCGAGTCCGAGGGGGCAGCGCCCAGCTTCAGCCAGTAGACGACTCGCTCGCGGTTGATCTTGATCTTGTCCTGGTCGCCAAGGAGCGGATCGTAGTGCCCGAGTTCCTCGAGGATGCGGCCATCGCGGGCGGCCCGTTTGTCGGCGGCGCAGATGCGCCAGAACGGCCGGTTGGCCCGGCCCAGGCGTTTCAGGCGGATGCGTACCACGGGTAACTCCTTCCAGACTCTCCAGCCCGACTTTGGGCTCGCGCGTTTGGCGAACGGGGCATTTTAGACCCAAGGGCGGCTCTTGGCAATCATAAAATGCGCGTCACGCCGTCGCGGGGCGTGCTACGGGGTCTCTGGCGAGGCCCGGTGTTCGGGGATGGCATGCCCCCGTCGAGGCGGGCCTACGCTTCTGAAAGCGGCGCTCCGCCGGCGAGGCCCTCAAGGGCCCGCCGGGCGGCGTCTGCCTTGCCGGCGCGGGCGAGCTGCCGCACGTCGGCCAGAATCTTCGCCTGCTCGGCGGTGAACGGCACGGCATCGCCGGCTGCGACGGATTGATATCCAAGGCGTGCCAGGATAGTCGCCGTCAGCGCCGCCACGCCTTCGCCGAGGAGGGCCGAGACCCCCGGCTCGCCCAACGGGCGGGGCGCCAGGTCGACCTTGTTCCACACGGCCAGGCCCCGCTCGCCCAAGGAGCGGAGCACCGCCTCGTCCTCGGCGCCAGCGCCCTCCGAGGCGTCCAGCAGATAGAGCACGAGCGAGGCGCGGGCCAGTTCGCCGCGGGCCCGCTCGACGCCGAGCCGCTCGAGCGCATCGCGCCCCTCGCCCAGGCCCGCCGTGTCGACCAGCACCACCGGCACGCCGTCGAGCGCCGCCTCGGCCTCGACGTAGTCGCGCGTCGTGCCGGGCGCCGGCGACGTGATCGCGCGGTCCGCGCCCACGAGGCGATTGAGGAGGGTGCTCTTGCCGACGTTGGGACGCCCGGCAATCACGATCCGCGGCGGGTCGGCCAGGAAGCGGCCGCAGTGGTCCCAACGCGATAGAAGTGCGCCAACCGCTTCGCAAGCCTCGGCCGTACGGCCTGACGTAAGACGTTCGGCGACAGGCGCGAGCGCGCGAGTCAGGGCGCCGCCAAGCTGGTCGAGAAGGATGCGGGCGGCCAGGGGCGTCCGCGCCGTGCGAAGCAGGCGGCGGGCGTTGCGATCGATTCGAGGCTGGCCCTCAATCTCGAGGAGCCGGTCAGGATCGACCCGCTCCAGGCCGAGCTCCGCCAACCGGCGTGACACCGCCGCCACGGCCGCCGGACCGCCGTGACAGTTGATCTCGAAGATCGGCGGTTGAACGGGATCTCCCGCCGCTCCCGCGGCGGGCTCGTTGAGATGACAGAGGATTACCTCGTCGAGAGGGCGCCCCTCAGCGTCGAGGATATGGCCGTACGCGAGGCCCCCTGCGGGTGGGGTGCCGCGGCCTACGTGCACCGCGGTGTGCCACGGCCGGCTTGTCCGGCCGTGCGCTGTGCCGGAGGGTCGAAGCACGGCCGGGCAAGCCGGCCGTGGCACACGTACGCCACCCGTGGGATCAGGCGGAGCGCCGCGTTTCGCACGCGCGGGGCGGAAGCAGGCCATCAGGGCAGGCTCAGCGCCGGGGCCGACGCAGCGGAGGACCGCGATGCCGCCGCGCCCCGGCGGCGTCATGACCGCGAACTCCGGCCGTCCGGGCGAGCTCATTGCTTCTGCCACTCTCGATAGGCGATGACGAGGCCTTCGAGGACGAGGTCCGGGACCATCTCACGGCAGTCGGGCGGAAGATGCTCCGCGAGGCGGGCCGAATCGCCCCCCGTCAGAATCACTCGGGCTTCAGCGCCCACCACCTGCCGCGCGCCGGAAATGAGATTGGCCACGGCCCCGGCGGCGCCGTGGATCACGCCCGCCGCGATGGCCTCCTGGGTGCTCCTGCCGACCGCGGGCGCCCCTGCCGGCGGTGGAATCTCGGGCAGCAGGGCCGTCCCTTCCGAGAGGGCCCGCGCTGCCATACCGAGGCCCGGCAGGATCGCCCCGCCGAGGAACGCGCCGTCGGCCCGGATGGAGTTTACGGTGATGGCCGTGCCGAAATCGACCGCGACGCACGCCCCGCCGACCCGCCGGTGGGCCGCCAGGGCGCCGAGAAGCCGATCCACGCCGACGCGCTCGGGCGCCTCGACCTCGGTGCGGAGAGGGACGGGGAAATCCTTGCGGGCCACGGCCGCGGGCGGCAGGCCCATGTCGGCCAGCAGGCCCAGGAGCCGCTCAAGGGCGGGCGGATTGACGGAGGCCACGGCGACCGGAATCGGGTCGCTGCCGTGCCGGTGGGTCCGCGCCAGCACGTCGCGCAGGTCTTGGAGTTGGTTGACCGGCACGCGACGCACGGGCCCGAGCACGCTGTCCGTTGCCAGGACGGCGGCCGCCGTCGAGTTTCCGAGCGTGATGGCGAGGATGGCGGACATTCACGCGTCCTCCTCGCCGGCGGGCCTGGCCTTGGTTTTCCTGGAAGTCCCCGGCTTGCGTCTCTTTGTTGCCCCGCGGCGTTTGGCGGCATCATCTGAAGAGGTCTGTTCCTGTGGCGCGGGCGTCTCCGCGCGGCGGGTCGGAGACCCGTCGCGCTCAGCCCCGGCGGCGGCGGGCTGCCTGAGGTGCGGCGGCAGAAGGCGCGGCATCTCAGGCGGCGGAGCCTGCTTCTCGCGCAGCTCGTCGAGGACGTCAAGGATTGCTTTGACAAGGCGCGCGAGGCCCGTGCCGGTGGCGCTTGAGATGGCGATGACGGGCTTGCGGATGGCCTTGGAGAACGCGCGCCGCGGCGCGTCGTCGCCCGGCAGGAGGTCGGCCTTTGTCAGGACCAAGATCTCCGGCTTGGCGGCGAGCTCGCGGCTGTAGGCGGCGAGCTCGGCCCGGATGGCCCGGTAGGCCTCGGCGGGGGACTGGCGGGCGTGCGGCTCGATCTCCACGAGGTGCACGAGGACCCGCGTGCGCTCGACATGGCGCAGAAACTCGTCGCCCAGACCGACGCCCCGATGCGCGCCCTCGATGAGGCCCGGCAGGTCGGCCATGACGAAGCGCCGCTCCGGTCCGGCCGAGACGATGCCGAGGCTCGGCTCGAGCGTCGTGAACGGGTAGTCGGCGATCTTCGGGTGCGCGGCCGAGAGGCGCGAGAGGAGCGTGCTCTTGCCCGCGTTGGGCAGGCCCACCAGGCCGACGTCGGCGATGAGCTTGAGCTCAAGGCGCAGGTGCCGCTCCTCGCCGGCGGTGCCGGGCTCGGCGAAACGCGGCGTTTGGTTGGTGGAGGTGGCGAAACGGGCATTGCCTCGGCCGCCCTTGCCGCCGCGGGCGATGACCACTTCCATCCCCGGCTGGTTGAGGTCCTTCAGGAGGAGGCCGAGCGTCTTGTCGTACACCAGCGTGCCGGGGGGCAGGTCGATGATGAGGTCCCGGCCGGCGGCGCCGGCCATGTCCTTCGAGCCGCCGCTCTCGCCGCTCTCGGCCCGCCAGTGGTGGCGGCCGCGCACGTCAAGGAGGGTGTCGAGGCCGGGCCTGGCGCGGAGGATGATGCTCCCGCCGTCGCCGCCGTCGCCGCCGCTGGGTCCGCCGCGGGGGACGCCGGCCTCGCGCCGGAACGTGACGGCGCCGTTGCCGCCGTCTCCGGCCTTGACGTAGATTTCGGCTTCATCGACAAACATGGCGGTCCCCATCCGGTCCGGCACGCCACAACCTAGCACAATGATGTGGGATGGACAAGTGGCACGCCGCATCGTGTCGCCGCAAAGTGATAATGTCCGGTTTCCGCAAAGTAGAATTGTCCTCTTTTCGGGGCTGCCCCCGAGGGAGGACAAGGAGTGGAACTGCGGATGAGCCGGAAGGAACGGGATC
>Ga0315279_10010824_pt1 | contig 10656 bp, 10 predicted proteins | sample YL17G06_20_MG_FD_203694 | JGI IMG/M metagenome (GOLD analysis project Ga0315279, IMG submission 203694) | Sediment microbial communities from Yellowstone Lake, YNP, Wyoming, USA - YL17G06_20 | ecosystem: Environmental > Aquatic > Freshwater > Lake > Sediment | place: USA: Wyoming | collected...
GCCAGGGCTTTGATGGCGGTCTTCGCGTCGGGATAGGCGCGAACGTAGGCTACGATGCCCCTGTCCGCCACGGCCACGAGCCAGACCTCCTTCACGCGGCTGGAGGTCCTGCCGTGCTGGACGCCCCAGGTATAACTCTCTTCGCACGTGGCGCAGAGCGTCCGCGTCTGGTCGGAGGGCTTCTTGACGGAGACAGGGACTTCCTTGAAGCCCGGGCTTTCGCAGTTCGGGTTTTCGCAGAATGGTTTCATGGGGACCGTTCCTTTCCATCAGGAGGCGGCTTCGGTTGGAGGTCGGGCATGCCTACCGCCGCCACAATCTCCGGCATGTCGCAGCATTCGCGCTCGGCCTGACAATCAGGGCATGACAGTCGCCCGCAAAACGGGCATGTCGCAACATCCCCAAGTGGAACATCGGGGCTCAGGTCAGGTTCACCGAATCGGTTCTTGGGCGCGTACCCGGCTCGCCGTCCGCAGACGGCACAAGGCATGCCGTGGTTCTCAATGATCTTGCTCATTTCCGCTCTCCTTTCACCTCTGCATTGAACGCGTCTCGGCGGTGATCCCCACCGCCCGTGCCCTCTAATGTTCAGAGGGCTGCAGGGCCACGCTGCCCTCGACCCAGATCTCAACGGACGATAAAGCCCGGGTTGTCGCAGAACTTTTTCATGGCTGGGCCCCTTCCGTAAACATCTCCGGGGCGATCTCCACGAGCGTCTTGGGCGTCCAGTGCAGGTCCCGCTCGATCGGCAACCCCATCGGCCCGCGCACGCCCTGGAGTTCCGCGAGGCTGAAGTAGCCGAGTTCCTTCTCCTGCCCTTCTACGAGGCCGAAGAACGTGTCCTCGCCGTCAAACTGCGCGGCGTACCAACTCCAGCTGGAGTCGGGCGTAAAGAACTTCACGTAGGCCACGGCCTTGCCGCCCTTGCCGTCCTGGCTCCCCAGAGGTGGGAGTTTGCGGCGGAGCTCCTTCGTGAGGAGTTGCATCCGGTGCGGTCGCTTGCGAGCAGCGCCTTCCAGCAAGGGTCTTGAGACCGTGGCTGCTCCAACGCAGATCGTCCGTCCGGGCGGCAGCCCCAGTTCCTGGGCCATGCCGCCGAGAAACTTCGCCATGTTCTGCTGCTGTTTCTCGCGCGAAACGGGGTCGGATTCACAGGTCGGGATCGGCTTCCCGATGACCTCTACCTGCTCCAGGTCGAGTTCCAGAACGACGCGGCCGTTCGCTTCGGAGTACCACTCAAAGTAGGGGTAGGCCACATAGTCTTGCGGCGGCAGCCCGGCGGTCATGTCGCCGACGTTGCCGGCCTGCGTTAGCGAGAAGCTGTCCAGATACTTCGCACGGTCGCCGTCCTGCGTCGGGTTCGGGTTGCGCAGGTGGACCTTCGTTCCTCGGATGTCCCGGTGGAAGTCGCCCGCTAGGTCCAGCTTCACCACTTCCTTCAGGCCGACGAACTTGAGCCAGCCCGTCACCTTGCCGGGGGCGGTGTTGTCCAGTTCGCCTTCAACGAGATTCTCATGGGGTCGCCAAGCCATTACAGGGTCTCCTTTCGGAAAGGGACATGTGTCTTGCGCGCCCCACGGTGGGGCGGGCTCGGAAATAACAGAGGTACGGCTACATGGATCGGCACGGCACGCTCAATCGGGCCGTGTGGCATCAGGACGTATGGTCAGCCTTTACCGAACGCGCGGGTCGTGTACGTGAATCTGGAAAAAGTGAGGATGTCGCCTGAGGAGGTGCGTCCACAGAGGAAGGGTATTCCATGCCGGGAGCCACGCATGGCAGGGATTGTGGGACTGCGGTCAGGGCGATTCAGCACAGGCGAATCGCAGCCGTCTCTTTGGCTCCGTTCTCGAAATCCGTATGGCTGGCGTACTCACACACGACTTCGTCCGAAATCACGACGAGTCTGCCGTCGGATCGCTCCTTCAACACGAGCCAGATTCCTCCGCCCGAGTGCCAGGCCGAACCGCACAGGGCCTCGGCCACCGCATTTGCCTGCTGCTCGTTCATCTTCGTGACTCCTTTCAGTGCACTGGATTCTACCCGCCGCGTTGCTTTCAGGTAAGCGCATTCTGCCCGGCTGCGGTCAGATCGAACTCCGAGTCGAGGGGGATCCGCCGGGTGGCACTGCTTCGGGGTGTGTGGTCAGCCTTTGCTGGATACGGGCCGGGTGCCTGGCACGCGGACCGGGGTTGAGATTTGGGATTGCAGGAACATGACGTGGATCGGCGAGGCCGAAATTTTCGCCCGCCACGGGCCACTACATGATTCAGGCCCCAGCCTGGTTAAGGCTTACGCGTGCGGCTTGCGGACAATGCCCTTTTCGGTCTCCAAGAATCGGTTGCCCGCCGCGGCCGCCACTGCCGGTGCTTCTCCCTCTGCTGGTGACCTTACCGAAACCCATCCGCCATCATCCACTGCCGCACCGTCTTGCGGCTGACCGCCAGGCCGTCCCGCTCCTGGAGCTTCTCGGCGGCCAGCGTAGGGCCGAAGTCCCGATACGCATGGGTCACCTGGGCCATCACGCGACGCCGGAGGGTCTCCGGCAACCGCCGGTTCGACGGCCGACCGCGGGCCCGGTGCACCAGCCCGGTGTCCCTCTGGGCCTCGTACCGTCGCAAGATCCGATGCACCTGCCGCTCGCACAGCCGCAGGCGCCGCCCGGCCTCGACCTGGGCCAGCCGCCCCTCGGCCAATGCCGCTACCACCTTCAACCGATCCCGTTCCTTCCGGCTCATCCGCAGTTCCATCCTTGTCCCCTTCTAGGACCCTCGTCCCAAAAGAGGACAATTCTACTTTGCGGAAACCGGACATTATCACTTTGCGGCGACACCCTGGATGAGCCAATTGCTTTGTTCGTAAGTTCCTGTAGTTACAGCGGATGAGTGGGGCGGGGATTTTCATTTACCCCAGGCGGTCGGCCCTGGCGCGGCGGCGGAGAGGACGACGCCGGAAGTTTTCCGGAATTGACCCCAAGAAAAAATGGCGATCTCGCCGATGCAAGGTATGATGCAGTTGTCACAACAGCATACCTGCACTGGAGATCGCCGATGGCCATTCTACCACAAAACAGCCTCTTCCGCTGGCAGGAAATCGAGGACCTGCGGGACCTGGAGCGGCTGCGGCTGGTCCTGGCCTACCTGCCGGATGAAAGCCTGATGCGCCGCCTGGAGGCCGACCGCGGCCGGGGCCGCGACGACTACCCCGTCCGGGCCGTCTGGAACTCGGTGCTGGCGGGGATCGTCTTTCAGCACCCTTCCGTCGAGTCGCTCCGGCGGGAACTGCAGCGGAACCCCTCCTTGCGGCAGGCCTGCGGCTTCGATCTCCTCAAGGGCCAGGACGCCGTGCCGAGCCCACGGGCGTATACCCACTTCCTGCAATTGCTCCTGGCCAACGCCGACCTGGTCGACGCGATCTTCGACGATCTGGTGGAACGGCTGCGGACGGAACTGCCGGGTTTCGGCCGCATCCTGGCCATCGACGGCAAGGCCCTGCGGACGCATGCCCGGCCGCGAAGGAAGGACGCCCACGTGCCGTCGGCCGACGGCCGCCGCGACATCGACGCCGACTTTGGCGTGAAGACCAAGCACGGCAAGCACGACGACGGCACGGCGTGGGAGAAGGTCACGAAGTGGTTCGGATACCGCGTGCACCTGGTCGTGGACGCCGAATACGAACTGCCGGTGGCCCACGAGGTGACGAAGGCCTCGGCGGGCGAGGCGCCACAGGCCCACCACCTTCTGGACCGTCTGAAAGAGCGGCACCCGGCGCTTCTGGAGGCGTGCGAGGCATGGGACGGCGACAAGGGGTACGACGACGGCAAGATGATCCGGCGGCTGTGGGACAGCCACGAGATCCTGCCGGTGATCGACATCAAGGAGATGTGGCAGGAACCGGACCCGACGCGGGTGCTGCCGGGCCGCCGGCGGATCGTCTACGACCAGCACGGGGTGGTGTACTGCCACTGCCCGAAGACGGGCCAGTGCCGGCGGATGGCCTACGGGGGCTTCGAGACGGACCGGGGAACGCAGAAGTTCCGATGCCCGGCGGTCCACTACGGCGTCGAGTGCCCGGGGCAGAGCGAGTGCGAGGTCAAAGGGGCGCTGCGCGTGCCATTGGAGACGGACCGCCGCATCTTTACGCCGCTGGCGCGAGCGAGTTACCAGTGGAAGAAGACCTACAACCACCGCACGGCGGTCGAGCGGGTCAACAGCCGCCTGGACGTGTCGTTCGGGTTCGAGCAGCACTTCATCCGCGGCCAGGCCAAGATGCGGCTGCGGATGAGTCTGGCGCTGATGGTGATGCTGGCGATGGCGTACGGGCGAATCAAGGAGAAGCAGCAAGACAAGATGCGAAGCCTGGTTGGGGCGGCGTAAGCCCCCGGCCGGGCCATAACCTGCGGCAGAATCGCCACGGCGGGAGGAAGGTCTGCGCCCAGAGCGTCCCGGAGGGGCTGCGCAGCCTTCCCCGGATGCCGCCCGACGCAGACATTGCCTTCTCGCCCCGCCCCGGCGCACACGCCACGCCCGAAAACGACCACAACGCAAACGGCTCTGGAACCTTACCTCTTGACTCGATATGCTTAGGGGGATAACATCCTCGTGTTCCGGGTCGTGGTTGTGCTCACGCGCCATCACAGGGGTAGGTTACTAGGCCACACCGAGAGGCGAGCCCGCCGTGGCCTCTGGCGACGAAGGAGCTCGCCATTGAAATCGTAACATGTGGGGTGTGATATGTGCATTATATTATGGGCAGAGCAAGGTAATCCTCGCATCCTTTATGTGGCCGAGGCTTTTTCTTTCAACCTGAAAGCTCGCAGAGTAACAACAACGTACGTGATCCTCGGCGAAACCGCTGGAATGATGCAAGCAGTGGTGGGTGTAGTACATCGTCGCAGGGTCTGCGGGCGCACTAGCAACGATAGGTGGCGCCTCGGCATGGATGGGGCCCAGGACCCTTTTGTCAAGAAGTTGCTCACCTTACATGGCGACAAGTTCAAGCTCATAAATGTGAACACCATTGCATTTCGCTGCGGTAGGAAGGTGGAGGAGCGAGAAGTGCAGTTACGGATAGTGGATGAGCATGCTCCGTTCGAGCCTTTCAATTGGGCAAGGGAATACCCTGATGCTCCTCTGCCATCGGAAGCACCATGCGATGTGCCCTTCACGGCGTTCACTTTTTCGCCCCCTTTGAACACGTCCTATTGGGCTTACACGTTTGATATTACTATTGAGGGTGAGGTATGTGAGGCGGCGTTTCGCGGTGAGAAGCGTTGGCCTGTGGAAGGCGCGGCTGTTCTGCGCCGTCGGATTGAGTGGGAGAATCTCTTCGGACGGCTCAGCAAGGACCCCTATGCTCGTTTCTTTAGAGACCGATTGGGTCAAGCCAGGATGATACTGCCCGAACGGTATGACATTCTGATCGCCAACGAGACGGGTGTCTTGCCAACCTGCTATCGCTGGTGTGCGCATACGAGTCGACAGTTTGTCTCCGATAAGGAACTTGAGGGGAAAGTCGCATGGTTCATGTGCGAGGACCCGGCACAAGATTTCGTTATTAATCTTGAGTTTGAAGACCTTGAAAGTCTAAGACGCAGGTAGGCGAGGGCCTTAGGAGTAGCATTCTGAACTCGTTCCTTCCCTGGATCAAGACAGGGGTGCTTTATGGCTTCGAGAGTCAATTCGAAATTGCACATAAGGCTTGAATGCTCAATAGTTGTTTTGTCGATGTTCGCTGCCACATGTGCGTATTGTTTTATTTGGTCGGATACGGCCCTAAGTCAGAATTCATACACGCCGGTCGATATCGGTACATACAAGGCCGATGGTGGTTCTGGGCCGCCGAGTCAGGCCATCGCCAAGAACCCTGCAGAGACAGTTGCGCTTGTTACAGCAATAATCGGTTTGCTGACGGCTCTCTTTGAGTTGATCAGGACCCGACATAAGTTCAGAACAAGAATGTCGAAGATATTACTACCCCTTGTTCCGGAAGACGACAGGGTTCTTGTAAATCGCCTGATTTCCGGTGAGGATGCAAGTCGAAACCTGTGCCGTATTGTGCGCTCTGTTATTCCCGGTAACTCACGCATTATGATTGATGCATTGATTAGAGCGGCTGGAGCTCGTACGCCGGACGAAATCTGCTCCAGATGCGGTGCTCTTACCAACGTGTTACAAAGCTCGGGGCACCAGTTGCCGACGGATGTGTTTGTCAATGCATCAAAACTCGTGGTTCCCAAGTGCTTCCATTCCGATGAGCAGGCTTCAGAAGCCGCCTTTCAATCGCTTGGGGCCATGGCAGGATATTTCGACGATATCGAGCAGGTCTCCAACGCTTTTAAGCCGTTTATGAACACGAAACTTACTTGGCTCAGGAGAGCGGTGCGCAGAATTCCACTTCTTGGACCCACCTTGTTGCGGTTGCGCTCTCCCGCTTCGCATGTTAGACGTTTCGCAACCATACATTTTCTTGCTCTCTTCCAACAGCATTGCGAAGGTCTCCGCCTGGAGATCGGCAAGCCATATCCCGCCTGTGTGGAGACCCTCATCAAGACATTCGAGTTTCTTGAGACGCTGGCAGATTCCTTCGAGTCGGACCCGCAAGACAGAGAAATGGCCTTATCTCTAATCGCGAACCTACGGTTTCTTCGGAATCGGCAGATATTGAATCTGGTACTGCCGCAAGCGGTTGATTTGGCTACGGGCAGCCCGAAGGAGTTGGCTGATTCGTTTCTGGTTATGGTCGAGGCGCTAGACGCTTTCCTTGTTGATGACCATGTGTACGGATATTTAATTCGCCAAGTTGAAGAGTGGCTTAATCTCGATCCTGAACGTTGTCCCCCAACGATCAAGATGCGCTCAGTGATAAGGATTCATTCGTGCTTGCAGTCAAAACGGGGTACGGCTCAATCTATGCGGCCCGGACAAAAGGAGGACGTGCGCACAGCCCACCGGTTCGACATGCATCGGCGCCAAATAGAATTACTCTCGTTGCGCACTGGCAGTGTTCTCCGCGGAGAACTCGTCAACGCCTCTGAGGGCGGTTTTTGTCTGGAAGTGGAAGGTGAGTTGCAGGGAGATGATTTCCAGAAGCGAGCCACGGGGGCGAAGGGGTTCCCCGTTCAAGACGAAAGCATGAACGAAATTGGCACCGCCCAACTGGCTGTCGTCGCTGACGAAAAGAGTGCGATTAAGGTATCCGTAGATGTCGAGACCTTGAGAGCGTGGAAGGTCAAGGGCACCACTTCAGACACAACGCGCAAGACCGGGCTGGCAGGCATCGTCACGAAGTCGGACGAGCAATGGCGAAAGCTCATGGCACAGGGTTAGACTTGCCCTCAGTAGGGGGATTGGGTGTGTGGTATTGATGTCAACGCATACTGCTGACACGTCTTGGCGCGCTACTCCGCGGTTTCCTTTAATCTCCGTATTGGACGATACCCAACAAAGTCATCGACAAAGTCTGGCTCAGCTCCGACATGTATCGCAAACGGTCCATAATAGCTAGGGTAGCGACGGTGAGAGACAGCGCACACCCCACCTTTGTACAGCGGTTTTCCCCAAAAATACGAGACTTCTTTTCTGCCATTCAGGCCCGCGCTCTCTAATAGTCGAACAGCCTTTTCTCTGTCACCCTCCGTTGCGAAAGGTGTACCCGTATCCGGCCGGTAGAGACCGTCGATGGTTGGTATCACAAACCCCTCAGGGGGCAGACAGATGTACATCTCATCAGAGCCTTCACCCGCTAACGCTTGCCACCCCTCGGCCCTTCGCTCGAACACAGGATGCTTGACCCATCTCGCCGGGACGCAATTCTTGGGAACTACCGTCCCCCGCACTATGTGTATATTATGCCAATCACAGGCATCGTCGGTCCATTCACCCGCACGCATCCTCAAATGGATGCTATTATAAACCGTACCTGCTGCCATGGCTACCTTCTCGGGTACGCCTGCAAGGTCATCATCCAATTGGATTGCGAGAGCGAGCTCGTAGAGGGCCGTTGCCTCGGAAAGCGTCGTCGAGCCCTTGCATAATGCATGTGCGGGCTTGTTGCTGTTAAGGCCCTCTATGTCTGTGGCCAACACTGCTCCTAAGACCCGGGATCCTTTGTGGGTAAATTCCGGGACTGTTATACCATGAGCGAACTCTGTAATGGACATGTCGCATCCAACTCCGCCGCCATACCAAAGCAAATTCACGAAGTCCTGGCGACCGGGACCTACAGGTCTTGCGCGGCCGCACTATTGGCTGAAGGGGGCTATTAGTTAACGGCAGCAGTGTAGCCATGTGAGAAAGTATTAGATGAAAGGTTTAAAAGACCGGTGGTGCAAGGGATACTGCGCTTTGGCTGTGTGCACTGCTACGAAAGGAGTGCAGGAAACGGTTCTGCGATTCGTAGCCCCGTCGGAGCACACTGGCACGACCTGGAGTTCGCGTGACCCGCCCCGGTAGCTTCATGGCTGGCCGCTGGTTGATCGCCTTAGGGAGGTCGTTCTACCCTTCAACGGTGGGGTACATCCCTTCAAGTTGACGGCGCGAAAGGAGAGCGCGGCTGGGTTGGCCACGGCCCTCCGCTTGTTGGTTCTACACAGGGCAGGAGGAAGTCAGCTCACCTGTTAGAAGGTTCAACGTTAGGTCCGCATCAACCGGTAAGTTCCTTTGAGCAGTTTCTCTCCCTGCTGTCCTTTGCGTTTGATTTGGTGACCGCCCAAACCACGGCATGAGCAGCCTAAAGCGGAAGAAGGTCTCCCGGAGATCAAGTACAGCCCTGCTTCAAAACCCTCTGACTGCCTGCGTACGGGGCGAAGGTAATGACTTTGCAGGTCCTCCTACACCTGCTGAGTGTCTTGCCACCCACGAACTTGGTAAGTCACTTCGGGACCTTCAGCAACCTCACGTTCCCCTTCACCCTCGTGCGCTCGCACGAAAGAAGGCCAAGCCGGACGAGCTGGCTCACGTAGGCCGGGCCGCCTACGAATCGTATGCCGATATGAACTGACTTCGGATGCGCCCGAGTCGGACAAGGCAGTCGACTACCATCTCATTCAGGACTTTCTCAAGTTCTGCTCTGTCCAAGGAACGTAGGCCTGCTTCCGTTATCCCCCCAGGGGTTGCTATGTTCTCTATGAGCCGCTCCAGCTTCACTGTTCCTCCTTCAGCCCCTTTGGATAGACCCGCGAGCGTAGCAGCCACTATCTGTCTGGAAATGGAGGGTGGAATGCCAAACCGGCCGCCGAGTTTCGCCCACAGGAGCCCCAGGTGCGCCCAGAAGGCAGGGCCGCAACCGGCAAATACGGCGCATGCGTCGATTTGCTTCTCCGGGACGCAGATTACCGGGCCGAGACCGCGAAAAAGTGCTGTTACCTGCCGGAGCCTTGCAGCGGGACTGCCTCTTGTGCGAGCAAGGAAGGAAAGGCCTGTCGTTCCGGTCGTCAACTGGGATGGGGGATGCATGTGGAACAAGCCCCCGCAACGGGGCAACCTTCTCCTCAGCCACGAAAGCGGGACCCCGACGGCCACTGACACCACCGTGTGTCTGGGTAGGACGGAGTCCGCAATCTCGTTGAGCAATGCCGGCATTTGTTGGGGTCTGACACAGAGGAGGACCAGGTCTGACCTGGCCACGGCGGCTCTATTGTCCGTGACAACCGTGATGCCGAGCGCTCGGCGAATCTGCCGTACCTTGCGAGGGTCGTGATGCGTTCCAATGATCTCTTTCGTCCTGAGGATTCCGCGCGACAGAAATGCCCGGATCAACGCCGAACCCATTCTCCCGACGCCGAGAACGGATACCGCTCCTATCCGTGCGACGCCCACCTCACGCCTCCTGCCCGTGCCACAGGCTTTCCGTCTCTTCTCGTTTGCGAATGAGCCTGATTGCCTTGCCATCGACCAGGACTTCCGCAGGCTGCAGCCGGGCACAGAAATGTGAACTCATCGAAAATCCATAGGCGCCAACGTCGGAGAAAACGACAAGATCACCCTCGCGGGGCTCCGGGACCGAGGGCATGGGCTCTGACAGGATGTCTCTGGCTGCCGCCGTGTTGCCACAGATCACCAGCCGGCCGCGTTTTCCTCGGGTTCGTCCCCTGTAAATCACCGTGGTGCGGTGGAACTGGCCATAGACATACGGTCGCGCGAAGTTGCTGAGGCCCGTGTCGCACCCGACAAACACCGTGCCGCTTCTTCTCTTGACGTCCACGACCCTGGAAACCAGAACGCCTGCGTTGCCGATCACGCAACGCCCCGGCTTGAGTTTCAGATCCACAGGTACCTGCTTCTTGAGGGAAAGTGTGTGCAGGCGAGGGGAAACCTGCATCTCCAGCGCACGCCAATCAAAGGGTCGTTGCGACTCCCTGTAGGGTATGCCGAAGCCGCCTCCCAGGTCGATGTACCGGAGATCGGGCAACTCCCGCGCCGCTGCTACGAGTTCGTCCAGTTCTCGAAGAAAATGCCTCGGATCCAGAATATTGGTCCCGCTGTACATCTGCAAGCCAACCAGTCGCGCGCCGCTACGCTCGGCGAGCCGTCGAGCCCTGGGGATATCGGCCGTGTCCATGCCCAACCGGGAGTGGCGGCCGACGGCCACATTGATGGCCCCACTGGGCGGCTTCATCTCCGAATTCAGCCTGATCCCGACCTCCCCCAGCCCGCC
>Ga0315279_10010828_pt1 | contig 10654 bp, 17 predicted proteins | sample YL17G06_20_MG_FD_203694 | JGI IMG/M metagenome (GOLD analysis project Ga0315279, IMG submission 203694) | Sediment microbial communities from Yellowstone Lake, YNP, Wyoming, USA - YL17G06_20 | ecosystem: Environmental > Aquatic > Freshwater > Lake > Sediment | place: USA: Wyoming | collected...
GAGAGCCTTTGTTCTTGTTCCTTTAGTTGAGATTGCCCCAGAGTTGGTGCATCCGGTAAACGGTAAAACAGTTAGGGAGTTATTGGCGGCGCTAAAAGAGGTTCAGGGCGTATTTAAGTGGGAGGGTAGTTAGGGTGTTTGAGATATCTGTGGAGCAACATTTTGATGCCGCTCATTTCTTAAGGGGTTATCGGGGCAAGTGTGAGGCAGTGCACGGGCATCGCTTTGGGGTGGTGGTGAGGATAAAAGCCTCCGGGCTTAATGACATCGGCATAGCCTACGATTTTGTTGAGCTAAAGCAGCACCTAGCCGATATTATATCCAGGTTTGACCATACCTGTCTTAATGATGTGCCCCCGTTTGATAAGCTCAATCCGTCTTCAGAGAATATCGCCGCTACCATCTATAAGGAACTCAAGCTGAAGTTGGCTGGGGCACCGGTCTCGCTCTCTTGTATTGAGGTGTGGGAGTCCCCCGAGAGCGGGGTAAGCTATAGCCCTGACTAACCTAGCTCTGGCGGCAGTAGATTGGGGATGCTATCAACAATAGGGTAATGCACCACGCACCTTGGGCAATATAGGGAGCCAGTAATAACCTCTTGCTCATTCTCCTCGTCCACATTAAGTTCCAGCTCCCCCTTACATACCGGGCAGGCGAGAATATCAATCAGGTCTTTTTTCATGGTTTGATTATACCACGAACGCCTTGTTTTTTTGACCAGCCCATACTAAAATCCAGTTAATAATAAGAGGAGGCGTTAATATGGCAAGGCTAACTGAGGAAGCTAAGAAGATAATTGGTGAGCTTGGTCCGGCGCTGATAGCTACTGCCAGTAAGGCTGGGAAACCCAATGTCTCGGTCAAGGGGTCGTTTCGGGTCCTTGATAATGAGCATGTCATCTTTGCCGATGTTGCGTCACCGCGGACTATAGCTAACCTGAGGGAGAACCCCCAAATTTCAGCAATAGTCTTTGACCGCTCTACTCGCCAGGGCTGCCGAATCTGGGGGAAGGCGGAGATTCTGGATAGCGGCGAGCTGTTTGATTCAATGTCAGCTGAGTTTGCCACCAGGAAGATGAAGGTAAAGCACTTGGTTAAGGTCACCGTGGAAGAGGTGGTAACCTTTTAGTAATTAATTAAGGACTCCAGGAAGCAGCAGCAAAGGCATTCGATGAGAGCCTGAATAATAGAGTTCGTACTTGACTATTATCTTCTAAAGCAATATCATTATGTTGATCTATAAGTTAGTGTATGAACAAGATGTCAATTCTTATTTTCATAGACACAAATATTTACCTTGATTTCTACAGAGTTCGTGGTACCGATGCTACTCTGTCGATACTTAAACATTTCGATGTTAATCACGATCGTATTATCACTACATCTGAAGTTGAGATGGAGTACAAAAAGAATCGTCAAAAAGTAATTATTGAATCCTTAAGTACCTTAAAACCTCGAGATTCTGGTCCTTTGGTAGTTCCAGCATTTCTTAAAGAATCTAAGCGAAGTACAACCATCATACGAACACAGAAATTACTCTCCCAAAAAATACTAAAATTGAAAGATCGAACGGCAAAACTGCTTGAGTCTCCAGGTCGTAATGACCCAGTCTATAGGGTACTCCAAAGACTTTTTAAAGCTAAAGGTAGCTGTCATTTAACTCGTACTGAAAAAATACGATTCGAAATTCGTGACTTGGCCCAAAAACGCTTTAACCTTGGTTATCCTCCTAGAAAACCTTCAGACACATCTATGGTTGATTCAATTAATTGGGAATGGATTATATATTGTGCAAAACATTGTTCTAGCGACATTGTTATTGTGTCTAGAGACTCAGATTATGGCATTTATCATGAGGGCAAACCTATACTAAATGACTGGCTTCTTTCAGAGTTTAAAGAGCGTGTTAGCCACAAGCGCTCAATTGTACTTACAAATCGTCTAACTGAAGCCTTCAAACGAGCCTCGATCAGCGTATCCAGCGAAGAGGAAAAGTTCGAACAAGAATTGCTTGAAACTATGATGATCAATGTTGATTCATTGAAACAATTCCCCACCTTTGACCCCGCTTGGTCTGACGAGACTAAGATGAAATGGTTCAAAGCCTTTGACGAACTGTTCCGAATGCCATTAATCCAAGAAACAGAAAAGAACATGATTAATAAATCAGCAAGTTAATAGTCTTCATAAGATATCGCTAATAGATTAGCAAAAGGTTAGCAAAAATAGAAAAGCCCTCAAGGTTCTAACAAAACTTTGGGGGCTTTTTAGCTTCAGAATTGGTAGCGGGGGCTGGATTCGAACCAGCGACCTTTGGGTTATGAGAGGTAGGAATAAAGCTGAGAATGGCTGATAATTAGTGCATATTACCTTTGAAATGAGCTAGTTTCCTATAATACGAGCTAGTTTCCTCTCAGCAGGTTTGACATCCTTATAAAGAAAGGGGATATAATTAGGTCAAGAAGCGTTAGACTAAATACCTCGGGTATAATTAGGTCAAGAAGCGTTAGACTAAATACCTCGGGTATAATTAGGTCAAGAAGCGTTAGACTAAATACCTCGGGTATAATTAGGTCAAGAAGCGTTAGACTAAATACCTCAAAGAATTTAGCTTTAGTTTATAGGTGAGGAACGGCAAATGCCAAGAGGTGGATATAGAGAAAAGGGAGCTTTCAAAAAGGGCAATCTGGCGGCCCTGAAGCATGGACGCTATTCAAAAAATATTCAGGAGCTTCTAAAGGAATCTCCAGATGGCAGGATTCTTGCCCTGGATAAAAAGGTAGGACTTAGAATTTTTCAACTGGTCCCGAAGGGGGAGAAATGATGCAAACGCAGGATGCTATAAAGCTCTTTATCGCTGATTGCTACGACCGGGGGCTGACTCAAAGAACTATTGAAAGTTATGCCTCTCGCTTAAAACATTTTAAGCTTGCCTTCCCTGAACTCCCCATCGACTCTTTCTCAATACACCGCTTTTTGACCAGGGACATCAAGAAAAAAAGTGTTCGTTATGAGATACGAAAGACCCTTTTAGCCCTCTATGGCTTCCTGGAAAGGCAAAATATTAGCGCAAATCCTATCCCTCCAGGCAAGGTTGGCAGACCAAAAAAGGGAAAAAGCCTAGAAAAATTAGGTGGGGGGGGGTCAGACATTATCCCTCAGCGGATTGAGCTCCATATCTACATCCACCAGGCAGCTGATTGATAATTGGCTTCATGCCAAGCCCATGTCCCCCCACACCATTCGCCGGTATCAAGATTATCTTTATCCCTTTGCCGAAAAATACCCTGAGTACCCAATGACCCCGGAGCCATATCGAGAATGGCTTTTTAACCTTCAAAATAAGATTAACCCGCGCACCAAAGAAAAAATCCACGAGCGCACTATCTTTAATGTCTGGCAATCATTGAAAGCCTTTTGCCGATGGTGCTGGCGGGAATATGATTTGCCCGATTACTTCTCGGCGTCAGCCAAGAGAAGGATTGAGGCACCCTCTTCTATTACTTCCCGGCACGAGTTACCCCGGACCTTAAGTGATGATGAGGTAAAAAAACTCCTTGCTACTGCCGATAATTTCATTGATAAAACGATAGTCAAGACCCTGATTTACACCGGGGTTCGAATTGGAGAGCTCTGCTCCTTGACCTCAGAAACAATTTCGCCTACTTTTATTGAAGTCTATGGCAAGACTGGTAAGCATAAGGTCCCCATTGTGCCTGACCTTTATGATGATTTGGCGCTTTTAGCCGCCAATATCCCCCCTGGGGAGCCTATATTCCGCAACATTAAAAATGAGCCAATGAATTCCGATGGCGCGGGGCAGCGGGTACGGAAATGCATGCTCAGAGCCGGTATAACCGGTAAAAAGCTAGGTCCCCACACTTTACGCCATACTTTTGGCAGGATTTTTCAGCGTGATTGCGGGGATTTAAAGGCATTACAGCAACTTCTAGGGCATAGGCAGATTTCTACTACGCTTATCTATTCTGAGCTCAGCGATACTGAGGTTGAAAAAAAATACCTTCAATTTGGACCACACCAATTATTTAATAATCATCAAGAGAGTGAAAAATGAGCAATCAACATCTAAGGGATACTATCCTTTTTGAATCACCAAAAGGGCAGAAAATCACTGAATTAAGCATCCGGGGCGATAAACTAGCGCTCTATACTGAAGATGAAAACCTATACCGGCGCTTCAAAGAATGGACCCAGTTACTCTATAAAGTATGGTACACCCAGGGCAACCATCCAAAGGCTGTAGACCTATATTTTCCCCTCAGCGCTAAGAAACAGTTACTAAGGGCACTTCAAACTAACAATCGCTCAAAGCAGGGGGTTGGGCAGATAGGGAAATTTTCACCAAATCAAAAAGTGAGGCAGGGAAAATAAAAGCGAGGGTGATTCTACCTTAAGGAGATTAAGAAGTTGAAAGGAGAACAGGACAATGATTATAGACGAAGCTATTAAGGAAATGGAGGCTGGGCTAGCTGATAGATGGTGCCCCTGGGGTGAGAAGATGAAGGCATCTATTAGGCTAGGCATTGAAGCCCTGAAGTGGTATAAGCGGTGGCGGTCTGTTCGCCATGCTGCGGCTGATTATTTATTGCCGGGAGAGACGGCAGAAATCCAGAAAGCACATGGTCTCCCACTAGGGGGTATTACTATAAAGCTGTCAGGAGAGACAGAGGAATAGAAAGGAGCAAACAAAATGGCATACCAATGTGAAATCTGTAAAAAGGTCTTGAAAACTAAAAAGAGCCTGAAGCGGCACATGGAAACGCAGCATCCCCAAAAGCCTGAAGACGATAGTATCATTCAAACCTTTGAAATTAAGGCGCCTAAAAAGCGGGGGGGTGAAGCGACTCACACCTTAGAGAATACAGGCTTTCATTGTATCGGTTGCGGGGGTGAAATAGCCAAAGGACAAAATCCATGCCCCCATTGTGGCGCTGAGCTCGACTGGAAGGCGGTAGAATGAAATATGACAATCCTAACCAGCTAGGTCAAAAAGGCTCTGAGGTTGCGATTCCCCCTGGTAGCGATGATTGGCTATCCCGCGCTAATGCTCTTGTGACCAACTTCAGAGAATTGCTTAAAATGGCTAAGGAAATCAAGGGCATGGGGGGCATGGAGGCTCCAGGGGAAGGCAGCAATATTCTGGGCAGTCCTAACCCCGGTTCCGGTATAGGCCAGGGCACTATTCTTAAATTCCTAGACCTGGTTATTGCTCAGGGTCATGGTGAAACCACTATTGGCAAAGTCATTGAAAACCTTTCACCCTTTACTATTTATCAATTAAAGGAGGTAATCAAGCGTGTTGGACTTGGAAAGTAAAGCCTTCTGCATCTTTGGGCTTCCCGATAGTGGCAAATCTACCTTAGCCCATTATATTCTGAACCAATATGGCAGTGCCGCCTTTGTCTATGATACCTTGCATGAATACCCTGGCGACCCCTTTGATAGCTATACACCCCAGGGGCGTTATGATAGTCATGAGTTGGAGAAGGTAATTAGAGCAATAATAACCGGGGGCAAATATTCCCTGATTGTCATTGACGAGGCTAACCGCTTCTGTCCGCCCAAGCCGGTACCACTTCCCCAGGCTGTCGCTGACCTCAATGACTGGCGGGCTCATTATGGCCTGGCAGTGGGCTATATCAGCCGCCGGCCGGTCCAGTTGAACACTGACCTGACTGAACTTGCTCATTATCTATTTATTTTTTCCCTTCAGGGCAAAAATGATATCCAATACCTTAATGACCTCTCAGCTAGTTTGGGTGATGCTGTTAGCCGGTTGTCTCCATATCACTTTATCGCGGTTGACCCGCTCAGGCATTACCAGGAATATCCTCCTATCCCTGGGAAATTTGCGACCGATAAGAAAATGGGGACTTGACAAAACCAAAACAGATATTCTAGAATAGAGATTACAAGGGCGGAACTTAGCCGATAAGAGAATCGGTTCCGCCCTTTTTTATTGGCTGAGCTCCGCCGAAGGAGAAAGAGGGATCCATGAAATTACTAAAGGACTTCGGAGTTAGAGCACTACTCGCTACTATAGCTGCCTTTGCCTTCTATATCCTGCTAAGCTTTGCCTTTTTCCTCTTCCGTGCCTCCCTTGATATGGCAACCTTGGTAGCTTTAATCGGAATGGCGCAAGCACCGTTTTTGGCAGCTATGGCTTTTTACTTCGCCGGTAAAAAGCAAGCCAATAAGTGATAGCTATTAAACCTTCGAAGGAATAAGAAAATGGTAAGTAGAAAACAAAAGGCAGCTGCACGGCGCAACCTTAAAAAAGCCAGGGCAGCACTCCGGAGAAAACGGAGAAGATAAAAATGCCCACAAAGCCAGGTCCGGTGGTCCAAAATCCTGTAGATGTTCCCAAACCTAAAAGAAAAGGATACTAAAATAGCTTGCCTATACCTAAGGTCGATTATGGTGGCAAGCAAAAATCAATTAAGGAAAGCCTGTGAGCACAAAAACAGAATCTATTGGTGTCCCTACTGTTAAAGGCATGAAAAGTGCCTTTGGGGATTTCCTGGTTGGCTGTGGTGGTGGTCTGGCTTGGGCTCTAGCTTCTGCCTTTTTAGGCAGTGGCCTTATAGGTTCTTTAATCGCTCCGGTCCTTGCCGGTTCAGTGGTTAAAGGACCCAGGGGCACAGCTTTGGCGACTATCGCTGGCTTCATGCTCTTTGCCGGAGCACTAGGCGGTGGTGGTGGTGGTGTTAGTGCTACTTCAGGCGGGGGAGAGACTATCTGATGGTAATGGATTTGGTTCAAGGTGTCCTAGGTGGTCTTTTAGGCGGCAGGAAAGCGGCAACTGGCGCAACCATAATTGGGCGCTATCAGCGCTCCCTGGCCCATGCTGATTGGTGGGATACCCTCCTGGAAACCGCTGCAGGGCTAATTGCCTGCACCGCCGGACAGTGGACTATCATCGGCCGCTACCAGGTAAAGCCCAGGCAGCGAGTTCATTTCGGCTACGGTATTGCCGGGCAGGATATGAACCAGGGCTATATGTACGTGGCCATCTACGATGACACCGCCACTAATAGCGTGCTGGAAGAAGGCAAGCTTAGATTAACTCTCCGGAGTTATGATAACTTCCGCATTGTTCCAGTGGGCGAGTGGCGGACTGAACAGCTTAGAGGCAGTATCTCGAATAAACCTCAGCAGATTGCCCTTCCTGAGCAGGTTCAGTTCCCCTGGGTCGGTGAAGATAGCTACCTCTGCTTGGAGTTTTTACCTGATGCCACTGACATCATCACGAAAACAGCTATCGGCACCGCGGCTGGCGCTGATGTCTGGACTATCCCGGCTACCTTTGAAGTCCTAGCGGGCGTTTAAGGGACAACCAAGGCTAAAGGTTTAAATTTTAGTTAGCTTTTATCAAGCGAGGGCGGTTAGTGGTGGGAGCTTGATTGAATATGAGACTTTATGTTAGAGAAGAACGCATAAAAAAGGAAGGCTCTCCTTACTATTCCATTATTCTGCCGGTGTTAGCCGCTAATGGAAATGCGCAGTATTCCATTGAAAAATCAACTGAACTAGTTGGCGCTGATAGATTCGCTCCCCTGGACTGGATGGAGATAGGCAATAATGACAGCGTAAACATAGAGGTTGAATGGAGCGGTTTGAAAATGATTACTTTCGCTGGCACTATCCGAGAGATTTCGGGCAAGTGGTATGACCAGTTCAGGATTATAAATCTCTCCGCCACCACAGCCACTACTTTGGGCGCGATACGGATAGCCTGCCGGCGTCAACCGATAACCTTAGACCGAATCGCGAGGAAATTGAACCTATGAAAACTAATGATGTGCTCTTACTTTGTGGTGCTGGCTTGGCTGCCTGGTACTTTTTAGGCAAAAAATCCACCACCCTGGCAGCTGCTACTGAAGGTGTTACCGGGGCTATTAAAGGTGTTACCGGGGGAACCGGTCTATCTGACCTTATTTCAACAATCAAAGGACTTATAGGGGGAATAACGGGTGCTATTAACCCTGCTAAAGAAGAAACAACTACTAAAAAAACTACTGATACTCCAAAAGAAACTAAAAATTTAGGCGGCGTAATTTCCACCTCGAAAACTGGATTAAGCCTGCAAGCAGGTTGGGATGATATTGTCAAGGCGGCGATATTGAATATACCAACAGACATTGGAGGCAAGCTAGGTGCTGGTGTGGCGGCTGTAGGTATCGGTGTAGGCGGTATTATTGCCTATAAATTCGGTGCCCCGGTGGCTAAGGGCTTAGGTGAAATGATAGGCAGGGGCTTTGGGAAGATTTTCAGAGGCGGTGGAGGTGGTGCACTTAGTGTAGCTGGAAGTTTAGCAACTTATGGAGTAACAAAAGAAACTCCCTCTTCTATAGCCAATATATTAAACTCTCTTTTCCCTGGCGGCTCACCCTTAGCCGGGTTATTCGGAATATCATCTTCTATTGGTTATAGAGTAACACCTGAAACTTCTTTTTTGAAGGAAGCCGGCTTTAATGCTCTAGCTATAATGTATGGTCAGCAAGAATTACAGCGCTGGACTACTCCAATTTCAGATACTTCACGCCCTACAACCAAAAACGATGTTGTCTCAGGCACAGCCCCGGCTCAATTAACCCCAGGAATAAATAACCAGCAATCGGCTGACCAGCCTTTAGGTGGTGGTAGCACCGCAGTTACTGTTACTGTTCAAGATGCAGCAGCTTTCCAGGAAGCGGCATCGAAGGGCGGCTACACAGTTACCCCTGAAGGACAATGGGTAAAGGGCAGTGGTTGGTAATATGAAAAGGTGGCATCCAGGGTATGTTATCGCGGTCATTATCATTGTCGGCTGCTTTGTTCTGATAATTTTTGGCATCGATGGTGAAGTCAAATCAATATTGGCTCTAGCCAGTGGGCTGGTCTTTAGGGGATTGTTCGAAAGGGTCAAAGAGGTAGTAAATGGGAGAAAACACTAACGTTACTGTTATCCCTCAGCTCCGTCAGGTCTTTTACGCTGCCTATGCTGACCTTCCAATTAGTGGAATAAAGGCGGGTGATTTAGGCTATGCCACTGACCGGAAGGTATTTTACCGGTGGTCAGGCTCAGCCTGGGAATCATTAACCATTTATTCAGGATTTGGGACTGCTGCAGCTATCCCTGCCGCTGTCAACTTGCCTGAAGGTTCGCTTTATTATGAAACTAATACCACTTTAACAAAACAGGTTCAAAGTGGTGCCTGGGTAGTAATCATTACTACTGTTGGTTTAGCAAAGGTGACTTCAGGTTCCTATACTGGGAATGACACAGCGAACCGAACAATCGCACACGGACTTGGGGTAGCACCAAAGATTGTCCTTCTGATAGATAACAACGCCCAACCTTTCCTGTTTAGAATCATAGCAGGATATGCTTATATTTTCTGCATACCCTCAGCGACTCTCTATGCTCTAAAGGCGGAGGTGTCAGCAGTAGCAGCTTTGGATGTGACTAATTTTTACGTCGGTAATGCCACTAGTTATCCATTTTCAGCTAATGCAAGCGGTATAACTTACTATTGGGTAGCGATAGGATAGGAATAATACATGGGCGAAGGTCAAAGGTTATGTTGAACTGGTCTAAAAGGTATTACTGGTTTTGGCATGATGTTTGTAAGCGACCTGAGCCTTTTACCTATACCATGAGAAGGTCAGCAAAAGGACATCCCCTTTGGTGGATTTTAACGCCCCTTTTAGTCGGTGGGGCTTTTTATACCCTCGTCTGTCATCTTTGGGGAATATTTTAAACCCTGCTAGGCGCTTACCTCCGGTGCCGCTTCCTTCACCCGAAGGATAGCAGGACATTTGTTCTAAAGCCCTGGGATTCATCCCCCCAGGGCTTTTGTTTTACCTAATTTTTAGCTTTATTTTTTGTGCTAATTTCGCTGGTGTGGCGGGCTTTTTTGCTGCTAAATCAAGAGGAATAGGGCTTTTTAGCTTCAAAAAATTGGTAGCGGGGGCTGGATTCGAACCAGCGACCTTTGGGTTATGAGCCCAACGAGCTTCCTCTGCTCCACCCCGCGCTGGTTTTTTCAGTATAATGTTTGACGAATAACAAGTCAAGGTGCTGTTACTTGCTTACCTGCCTAAATTTGCCCCGCTGAAGCCGGCAGTAAAGAATTGGGTTACTTTCTGAGCAACCTCCCCCTCAAACCCTGCCCAGAAGTGGTCAGCTCCAGGTATGACATGGCATTGCTTGGGTTCGGGGATATCCTTAACCTTTTGCCAGAACTGTTGTTGTGGGATGACGAAATCATTATCACCGGCGATGAAAAATTTTGGCTTGGTATATCTCTTTAATCGCTCCCAGTCAGAGTCTGATAGCGCTGGTGACACCAGTGCCAGTAGATTGACCCGCTCGTCTTGAACGGCAACAGGGGTGGCTACCATGGTGCCAAAGGAGTAGCCTGCCAAGCCTATTCTTTTCTGGTCAATATTGGGTGTGGACAAAACGAAGGCTAACGCCGCCCTAACGTCTTCTTGCTCGGCGATGCCCCCTCCAAATTCACCGCCACTTTTACCTACTCCTCGGAAATTAAAGCGGAGGGCAGCAATTGATTGTTGAGCTAGCGCCTGGCAGATAGCAAAGACAACGTTACTTGACATATTCCCGCCATGGAGGGGGTGGGGGTGGCAGA
>Ga0315279_10010829_pt1 | contig 10654 bp, 9 predicted proteins | sample YL17G06_20_MG_FD_203694 | JGI IMG/M metagenome (GOLD analysis project Ga0315279, IMG submission 203694) | Sediment microbial communities from Yellowstone Lake, YNP, Wyoming, USA - YL17G06_20 | ecosystem: Environmental > Aquatic > Freshwater > Lake > Sediment | place: USA: Wyoming | collected...
AGCAGAGTACTTAAGAGAAATAGAGCCAGGTGAAATCCTTCATATAAACGAGGATGGAGTAAAAGTATATAAACCTTTTAAGAATGTAGACCCAAAATTCTGTATATTCGAATATATCTACTTCGCAAGACCTGATAGTTATATGTTCGGCAGGACTGTATATACTGTAAGAAAGGCACTTGGAAGGGAGTTGGCAAGAGATACCTATGTGGATGCGGACATGGTTGTACCTATACCTGATTCCGGGATAGGGGCTGCTATTGGTTACGCCCACGAAACAGGAATACCTTTCGAGCTCGGTCTTATAAGGAACCATTATGTTGGCAGGACATTTATAGAACCGGAACAATCTATCAGGCACTTTGGAGTGAAATTAAAACTTAATGCAATACACGATGCAGTCAGAGGTAAAAGGGTAGTTGTTATAGACGACTCAATAGTGAGAGCAACGACAGGTAAAAAAATAATAAAGATGCTAAGGCAATATGGGGCTAAAGAGATACATTTCAGGGTCAGTTCTCCTCCCACAGCATTCCCCTGTTTTTATGGTATAGACACAAAGACAAGGGGGGAACTCATCGCATCTTCTCGAACTGTGGATGGGATAAACAGCTACATGGAGTCTGATACACTCCAGTATCTCACTATCGATGGAATGAAAAGGGCTCTGGGAAATGGGGAATACACATATTGTGATGCATGTTTTTCCGGTGAATACCCATCAAAATTTCCTTTGGGTATGAAACTCGAGCAGATGGAATTATTTGCAAAGAGGTGAGCATGGACGAAGAGAAAAAAAGGCTATTGACCATTCTTAAATCACTATCTTATGAAGAGGGCGAATTTATACTGAAAAGCGGAAAAAAAAGCACTTACTATATCGATGCGAGGGAAACCGCATTGAACCCTGAAGGCATGTACCTTACGGGTAACATTATGTATAAAATGGTGCGTGAAATACCTAAAATAGAGGCAGTTGGCGGGGTGAGTGTGGGGGCAGATCCACTTGTTTGCGCTGTCGTTTTAAGCTCTTATAGCTTAAAAGACAATCTGGCAGGATTCTTTATAAGAAAAGAACCTAAGGGGCATGGGAAAAATCTATGGATAGAAGGTGCAAAAAACCTGAAGAAAGGTATAAATGTGATTATCCTCGAAGATGTCGTGACCACAGGTGGCTCTTCTTTGAAGGCAGTAGAAATTACCAAACAGGAAGGCTACAGTGTAAGGGGGATTATTGCGTTGCTTGACAGACTTGAAGGTGGAAAAGAAGCAATAGAATCAAAAGGTTATGTATTGAAATCTATATTTACTATTAATGATTTGAGATAACATATTATAATAATTATTGATACTTGTTTCTTGATACTGGATTCTTGATATTTGATTCTTGATATTTGATTCTGTTTTTGACTCAAACTGGCATCGAGTATCCAGTATCGTTTCTGTTTTATCAAGTATCAGCGATACTGAATATGTGGGTAAGAAGTTCCTTTCTCCCCTCTCCTGTTTTCGCAGAAAAAGTAAAGATTTCTCCTTCACCGATCCATTGTCTGGATAGTCTTTTCTTAATATCTACAAAGTTCCTGCTCTCTTTATCGGTTTTTGTGAGTACCAGCGTAAAATGCAATTTCCGGTCAAAAAACCATTCCAGCAGCATTTCGTCGAGGTTGTCGAATTCTCTCCGCGCATCATAGACCCAGATGATCCTTTTTATGTTTTTGTTGCGCTCGATATAACCTTCGATCATCTTCTGCCAGTTCTGCTGCATTACTTTTGACACCTTTGAATAACCGAATCCGGGGAAATCAGAAAAGATAAGTTGCTGCCTTACGCCTCTGTATTCATAATCAATACTATAGAGATTGATCAACCTCGTTGCTCCCGGGGTAGAACTTGTTCTTGCAACCTTTTGCATCACAAGAGTGTTTATCATTGAAGACTTTCCAACATTCGACCTCCCTATAAAAGAGATTTCTGGAATTTTGTACAAGTCTTTCCTTTCGGATCTGAGTATCCCTTTCACATATTGTGTATTTAGAATTTTCATAACCAATGTATCATAATAAGGTTTTTAGTAAATACAGACAATAAAAAAGAGGCTTACGCCTCTTTCATCCCCTCTTCCCGTATCGCTGGTCCACCCACTTCAGTACGAAAGATCGAGAAAATATGAGATTTTCTTTAAAAAACCTAACAAAAACTTGCCATGCCAATCAAAATTGGCATTCTTTGCAATATAGTCAAAAAAACCGTCAGTTTTAACGATATTAAATATCTTTTCCATCTGATTATCACTCAGCTTACCACCCATGTTTCTTACTGCATGCCCGATACGGATTTCTCCTGCAATTTTTGATTTCCACTGTTTTTCATATGATGAAAATTTCTTCTTGTTGAAATCTCCATCTCTGAAAGCTTCTAAAATAGTGTTACTCGCAATCTCTGAACATAAAAGACCAAAATATACGCCACCACCAGTGGTCGTTTTTACCTGACCTGCTGCCTCGCCCACTGCAAGTACCCTCTCCCGGAATGTCTTTGATACAATACCCTGTGCAATAGGCTTGAACTGAAATGTTTTATCTTCTTCGTCAGGAAAGTGTCTTTCTAAAATATTTATGAAACCGGCTTTCGGATTAGCCTCGGTCATCAATCCTACCCTCGCCATGCCATTATCCACAGGCACAATCCATCCAAAACCGCCCTTTGCAATTTTATTCCCCAGTAGAAGAGTCACATATTCATCAGTATTGAACTGGCTATATTTCTGAGCTGCTTTAATAAAGCGAACCGGATAACCAAGACCAAGCTTTTTGCTTAATTCATATTCAATCCCTGTGGCAAGAATTAGCGCTCTGCCCTTATATAATCTCAGCTCTTCTCCATTATAACTGCATTCTATTTCTACACAATTGTCATTTACGTTCACATTTACAACCCTGTGCAGAAGATTTATTTCAGCGCCACTTTTCTGCGCTAATTCTAAAAGGTGCTTATCAAACTTTTCCCTGTCTATTATATAAGCAAAAGGAAAGGGATGATTATAAAAGATGGATGTGCCGAAAGGAGAAACCAGTCTGACTTTTTGAATACTTTTAATTACAGACTCATCAGAAATATTAAACTTCCCAAAGGTTTCTTTACCGATAATACCGGTGCATACAATATCCTTGCCTACTTCCTCTTTTGCTTCAATGATTAAAACTTCAAGCCCTTTTCCGGCAAGTAGACGTGCTGCGTTTAATCCGGCAGGCCCAGCACCAACTATTATCACGTCATATATCTTATCTTGTTTCATCGCTTGCATTTTCTTCAATAATTTTAACATTTATCATTGTTCATTTGTGACTCTTTATTTGCATAAGTCTTAAGGGTTAGAGCCATGTTTAATAAGAAAATCGTTTTTTTCTGTAATAGAGTTCAGGATTTGGTGAGAACGACTCTGCGACACAATATGCCTGAGCGACATATTTTTTGGTTTTATTTCCGTTTCATCGATATTCAGTTTTAATAAACTCTGTTTCGCTTTAAATATGCTCGGTATGCCGGCGCCGGGGACTAATTTGGCACGAACCGTATATGGTAGCTTCATGAGGATAAATTCGAATAAAAGGAGATTTTTAACAACAGGATATACAAGAGACCGAGGTAAACTTGCAAGAAAATCAGAATATACCAGTATATAACGGAGCAGCTTTGAAAAAAACATAGGGTTTTTGCTGAAGACTTTACGGATTCTTGACCACCTGTTCTTCTGCCATAACTCATTCACTATTCTATGACGGAATTCCTGATTTACAAGATTATGTTTGCCGTAGTGTCTGACATTTTTTAAATATGCCCTTGTGGCTTCAAAGAGAACAAGAAATTCCCAGAATACAATGTCTTTAATACTGGATCCGTTTAGATTCACATAGTTTAGCTTTGATGCACCACTATCGGAAACACTTTCAAGATATCTTTCTTCTTCATCAATGCCTTTGCCAATAACCCCGATCTGCTGGCCATATTCGTATAGCGGGGTTCCAACAAGCGGGAGCGCATACATAATGTCAAAGCCAAGCTTTTTCGGATGGAGACCCTCCATGTAGACCATATTACCGAGGAATTCTCCCGTTTCCAGTACGGTCTTCTCGTTATCACCCGGCATCCCGAGCATGATCGCAATGGGGGAGTAAATACCCTGCTCGACACAGTATTTTCTTGCATTAAAGACATCCTGGACAGTAAACCTCTTCTCCATCATATCGAGTATCTTCTGACTGCCCGATTCAACGCCGAACTTTAAGCCGCAACAACCATTTTCCTTATAGAATTTTGCATCTTCACCATTGACAGACTTGCACCGCACACCGCCGGCAATCCACAACATATTATATTTGTTGAATGTCTTTACAACATCATGTGTATACTTCCTGTTTGATCCGAAATTCTCATCCAGTACAGATATAAAACCCACATCATGCTTATCTCTGAGCAATTTCACGTGTTCTTCCATGGCATCAAGGTTAAAAATGCGGTATTTATTGTTTGTCCTTTGGCAAAAAGTACATTTTGCAACGCAGCCTTTGCTTACCCAGAATTGAGCCAGATTGGGCCTGCGTCCAGCTTCAAATGTCCTTGAATCCTGTATAAACCAGAAGTTCTCACTCCCTATCCTGAAATAGTTTTTTAATGCCTCCAGATGACCTTTTAACCCCAGAGCAAGGATTTCGTAATCAGGAAAGGGGATAGCATCGGCCGGTACCATCTCGCCAAAGCCATTGAACCGTAGATCCCTATTACTATCCAGATAACTTAATCCTCTGATCCGGTATAATTGATCATAATTCCAGTTTTTCCCATTTTTTTTCACATACTCTAAAAACTCTACCAGTGGGATCTCCCCATCGCCCTGTACACAGATATCGACTGCGGTTTTGTTTAGAATAACATTCGCAGATGCAGCCATATTGCCACCCAGCACTATCCAGGAATCTGGACATGCCTGACGGACCAGACGGGAAATCCTTTTCACCTGATCATAGGTTGTTGAAACAACAGCGCTTATCCCAACGACATCTGGCTTTGTCTTAAGGACATAATTGAGTATCTCTTCGTTTGTTGATGATAGCATATCAATATCATAGTAATCATAATTTTCTCTAATATATCCGGACTTTTCCATCCACTTGATCAGGCAGACAATAGCAATTTTAGGCATTACCGGTAAATCCCCGGTATTTTTCTTGTAATTAATATCGCAAGGCACTGAAAGAAAAAGAACTTTTATTAATGCCTCCTTAGGCAACCCAAATATTGAATATAATTTCTAAGTTAATGCTTGTTCTAATGCTTGATGCTATATTTTCTTCTCCCTCGACTCCCATTTTCCCTTGAAGGTAATCCAGAATGACAGCAAAACAAGTTTCATGTCAAGACAAAATGATTGTTTTTTTACATAAAGCATGTCGTAACGAAATTTTTGACGGCGTGGTGCATCAGCCGGAATATAAACCTGCGCAAGACCTGTAAGTCCTGGTGTCACTTCAAGCCTTTTCTGGTATCCGGGAATATCTTCTATCTTTATTTCACCTTCTTTCCCAAAAACTTCTTTCTCTGCAGGTCTTAACGCTCTTGGTCCTACAAAGCTCATATCACCTTTGAAAATGTTTATAAGTTGTGGAAGTTCGTCCATAGCGGTTTTTCTGAGATAACTTCCTATTTTTGTAACCCTTGGATCATGTTCGGTGGCCTGTATGGGGCCAGCATCCTTCTCTGCATCAACTATCATGGAGCGAAATTTAATGACCTTGAAGATTTTACCATGTTTACCTACCCGTTCCTGTAAATAAAATATTGGCCCCCTGTCTTCAAGTTTAATTTCAAGGACAATCAGCAGCCATAGGGGGATAGAAACCAATAGCCCGATAGAGGAGAGAAAAATATCAAAGGAACGTTTCAACAATATCTTGAATCCCCTGCCTCAAACAACCTTTTTATCAAAAGTATTCTTGATGACCTTGTTATATACATCAATAATTATATTCTCATCAAAGCCCCTCACAGCCTTTTCCCTGCTGTATTCCCCCATCTTTCTTTTTTCCTCTGATGGAAACTGAATAAATTTAATCATCGCATCTGCAAGCGACTTAGAATCCTTTACAGGAACTAAAAAACCATTTTTACCATCGTCTACAGTTTCCTTGCAACCAGCAGTATCAGTAGTTATCACAGGCTTTCCCATTGCCATAGCTTCCAGAAGGCTTTTCCCTATCGCCTCCCTGTAGGATGGTAAAACAACCACATCACTCTGACATATAAAGGGACGAACATCGGTAGTTTTACCGAGATATTTTATAACTCCTTCATTCTCCCATCCCTTTATAATATTTTCTGGTATAGCAGACCGGTTTTCATAATCCAGTGGGCCAAGCAGACAAAATTCAATAAATGGATATCTCTCTTTTACTATTTTCGCTGCTTCGACAAACTCACCAATTCCTTTATCCCAGAGCATTCTGGCAACCAAAAGAAAAACCGTTTTTTGACTGTTGAGTTCAACACCTTCACAGGCTTTCGGTGAGAAACGGTCTGTATCTACACCAACTCCCGGAGTTAAAATGGTCTTACCGCGATCAACCAGCCAGTTTTTCAGGAAAAATTCCCTGTCATCCTCGTTCTGGAAAATGACCTTTTCAGCAAAAGCAAATGCAATTTTATATAAAATTTTATAACCTAATCCGCCGATAACTGTCTTGAGACTCTTTTCTGTAAATAGCCAGCCAAGACCTGTGACAGTGCAGACAAATTTTACCCCTGCGAGCTTTGCCGCCATCCCACCGTAAACATTGATTTTTATTGTATAAAGTAAAACCAGGTCAGGCTTGCCGTCTTTGAAGATTTTATAAAGCTCTGAAAACAAGTTGAAATCCTCAACAGGATTTGAACCCTTTCTGTTCAATGATCCTACTGGTATGAACTTAAAACCATCATTTTTAAGCTTCTCGCTAAATTCATCCTCAGGTGACACAATCACCACCTCATTGCCATTATCCTTTAGGGTTCTTATCAAACCAAGAAAAAAGTTATGAATAAAAAAGGCGGTGTTAGAGACAAAAAAGATCTTTAATTTTTTATTCAAATTAATCAAATCTTATACTTGCCCTGTTTCCAAGATAATCTATAATACGCCAGAAAGTTGACGGAAAGTAAGTGGATAAATAAAATGCAAAAAATTTGTAATTAACCGTTTTGTATGGTTTCAAATATTCCCTTGCCTTATATTTATCACCGCTTGCCATTTTTGCCCTTGCGTGCCAGTACCCTATTTTAGCTCTTAAAAAACCCAGTTCACTTTTAAACTTCTCCTCCAATAAGGGCTCCATTTGTTTCAGCTTTTCAATAACATGTTCATGCTCTTTTGGATAGTTTTCTATAAATTTAATGCTGCTCATCTCTTGATGCACTCTATATATTGCCAGTGGTTCCTCTATATAAGCCGCTTTCGATTTGTATAGAATCCTCATAAATACATCATATTCTTCACACAGACCAAGTTTGTCATCAAATAATGGGTCTAATTCTTGCAGAACTTTCGCTCTTACCATAGAAGTAGCCAGGACTACAGGATAGTATTGCAGAAAAGACCTGAAAACATGACCCTCTGGCTGCCTTTTTTTGAACTCTAAAAACTTTTTATTGCTATTCCCCATCTTTTTATAGCAGTTGGTATAGATAAAATCTATGTCAGGATTGCTTTCAATAACGCTGACCTGTTTCTCAAGCTTTCGGGGAAACCACACATCATCATGGTCCAGAAATGCGATGTATTCACCCTGCGAGCGAATAAAAGCCTCATTGCGCGAAGCCCCAAGCCCTTTATTTTTCTGGTAATGATAAACTATAGGATATCCTTTATCCTTGAATTCATAAACAATGGACCTTGTAGAATCTGACGACCCGTCATTGATAAAAATTAGCTCCCAGTCTTTATAAGTCTGGCTAACAATGCCTTGTAACGCCTCACGTACATAATTTTCTCCATTGAAACAGCAAAGATTTATACTAACTTTGGGTTTTTTCATGTTTAATATTCTTTGCAGGAAGATTTTTTGATACTATCCTTTTAATATGACCGATGATATTCGACGGTTCTTTTGCCTTTTTTGCAAGCCATTTGAGGAACTGTATTGGATTCCTGATTAACTCATTGAATTTAAGATACAGGTATCCTTTAAAAAGCGTTCTTCTGAGGTCTTTTTCATCCCATTCGTTAGTCTTGATAATAAAGCTTTTAGTAAAAAGTTCATCAAGAGTAAATTCTCTTGAGAATAAACCTTCTTTCAAACATTCATCAAAAAGCTGTGTGCCAGGATATGGGGTGGCAACTGATATAAGGGGACTGAAACACCCGCATTCAACGGCAAAATGGAAGGACTTCCATATGTCTTCAATTTTTTCCCCAGGCATACCAACCACCAAAAACATCCCATACTCCAAACCGATCTTTTTACAGTATGATACCAATTCCTTGACCTTGGACAATTTTATGGGTTTCTTTATTATATTATCGAGGACATACTGCGAACCGCTTTCAACAGGGAAATTCAGTTTTACACACCCTGATTTTTTCATGAGGTCAATCATCTCCTCATCTATTGACCAGACGCCAACACCATTAGGCGTATCCCATACAAAATTGAATTTTTCTTCTATCATACGGGAGAAAAGCTCCTTTGCACGCCTCGGATTTGCAGTAATATTATCATCCTCGAACATCAGTTCTTCAATACCGTATCGGTTTTTTAACAATTTCATTTCTTCTATCACATTATCAACAGACCGGATTCTGTATTTATCGCCCCAGACTTTATGGGCGCTGCAAAAGGTACATTTAGAAGGACATCCTCTTGATGTAATTACAGGGGCAAACCTGTTTTTATGACGTGGACCATGAGATGTTGTCAAGCCAAAATATTTTTCAAGCTCCATAAGGTGGTAAGCAGGAAAAGGAATAGAATCGAGACTCGCTATCAATTTCCGCTTCAGATTAATATTCAATCCACCCTTAGTTTTCCAGCCCAAACCATCAATTGATGTTATGTCATTGCCCGTATTCATTGAAACCATAAATTCACCAAATGATTCCTCTGCTTCGCCTATCATAATAAAATCACAATTCGGGTCACTTAAAACCTCTTCCGGACAAACACTTGTATGCGGACCACCGGCAATCGTAATAATATGAGGATTCACTTTTTTTATTGTTGAAAACATCTGATGATAAATCCTGAATTGCCTGCTGAACTGACAGTTAATTCCAACCATGTCAGGATTAAAATCACTGATAAAAATCTCAATATCTCTATCCGATAGCCCAACCCTGACAAGTTCATCATTCACAAATTCTTCGTGATTCCATCCATGTACAAGGCAATCAAGGATTTTTACCTCTATGTTCATTTTTTCCGCAACAGATGCCAGGTAGCCCAGCCCCATGGGAGGCAGGGGATTCACATCCCGGGGCGACCGGAAAGTGAAGGCCGGAGGCGAGATGAGGAGGAGCTTCCCGACTTTCATTTGGCCCGCTTCTTACAGAGGAATGTATAACCGTATGAAAATTGATCAGGGTAACGTTTTGCCAAGTATTTGTGAAATGCCTTAGAGTAGGGAAGATGCGACACGACGGGACAGAAAGTAGTAAAATAGTCTGAGTAGTTTTCGATAATTGTGAGCCCTGCCCCGGTAAACATTTCCTTTAATCCCCGGACGGTGAAAAAACGGATATGAGGGAAGTTCCACTCCTTCGAGTCAGGAAAATAGTTCTGCGTATCGATTCGGTTTGTGAACAAAAATTTAATCCTGTACGCCAGAGAGAAATGGTTGGGCACATGAAGAAGTAATAAACCGTTTAATGTCAGTACTCTTACCGCTTCTTTCAGAACGTTAAGTGGGTCTAACAAATGTTCTAAAATGTCTTTCATAATAACCAAATCAAAACTATGATTATTGAAGGGAAGTTTTTCTGTGCAAAAATTATCTATAAGTACTGTGTCATCATATCCAGCTTCTATAGCCTTTTTTAAACCATATTCGCTTGCATCAACACCAACCAATTTACATTTTATTTTTTCTTTGAGATATATACCGAAAATTCCATTCCCGCAGCCATAATCAAGTGCATTACTGAAAGAATATTTTGACATAATGTCATTAAAAATCGGCACCATGAAACTGCTGTCATCAATGCGGTCAATATCTGCATTCGTAAAGTATTTATATTCCTTTCCTTTATCCATTATCAAACCGTTGCTTATTTATTGACTTTTTATTAGCGCTGCATATTCTTTTGCCATTCTCTCTGCAGTAAAATATTTTTCATATCTCTGAAAGCCTTTATTTCCCTGCTCTTTCCTGAGATTTTTATCCTTTAGAAGCTTTATAATATTTTCTGCAAAAGCATTTGCATCATTACTGTCTACACAATATCCCCCTTCATCATTGACAACTACTTCTGGAATACCGCCAATATTGGTAGCCACAACAGGCACTTTATGGGCCATGGCTTCCACGCTGGTAAACCCGAATGATTCAAAAGATTGTGACGAAACAACAAGAATATCACTATTAAAAAAAAGATTTGAGATATCTTTCCTGAAATTCAAAAGATGAA
>Ga0315279_10010831_pt1 | contig 10651 bp, 5 predicted proteins | sample YL17G06_20_MG_FD_203694 | JGI IMG/M metagenome (GOLD analysis project Ga0315279, IMG submission 203694) | Sediment microbial communities from Yellowstone Lake, YNP, Wyoming, USA - YL17G06_20 | ecosystem: Environmental > Aquatic > Freshwater > Lake > Sediment | place: USA: Wyoming | collected...
GACGGATAGGTAGCTGTCAATTCCCGTGGTATAACGAGCGTTGGAGAGACGGTAAGTCTCCGCAGCCGCGTGGACAAGGGATTCCTGGGCCGCTATCTGCTGATCCACCGTGCCCCGCACGGCCAGGGCATCGGCCACTTCCCGGAAGGCCGTCTGAATCGCCTTCTCGTATTGGGTGATGGCGGACTTTTTTTCGACTTCGGTTACCTTCAATGCCGACCATGTGCGGAGGTCGAAAATCGGCGCAACGATCTGCGGCGCAAAGTTCCAGGTCCCGGAACCGGACCCGAAGAGACCAGACAGTTCATCGCTTCCGGTTCCGATTGCGCTTGTTAGAGAGATTCTGGGAAAGAACGCTGCCCGCGCGGCGCCGATATTGGCGTTAGCGGCCTTGAGAAGAGCTTCGGCCTGCTGAATATCGGGTCGGCGCAGAAGCATCTCAGAGGATACCCCCGGGGAGATGTCTTTGAGCGGACTGGCGTCACCCAGCTCCCCGGGCAACAGATCGTCGGGCACCGGGGAACCACTCAGAAGGTTCAGCGCGTTTTCATCCTGTGCCACCATTTGGGTGAACCGGGCGAGGTCCCCCCGGGCAGCGTCCACTTGCGTTTGCGCACGGAAAAGGTCCAATTCGGGGACCAATCCGCGGTCCAGGCGTCGCCTAACCAGATCATAGGCGGCCTGCTGTGTTTCGAGGGTGGCCCTGGCCAGTTGGAGGGTTTCGCGGTCCGCCGCCAGGATCAGATACGCGTTGGCAACTTCGGACACCAGCAGGATTTGCGTGCTGCGGCGAGCCTGTTCGGTGGCGAAATACTCCTGCAATGCCGCGTCGGACAGGCTGCGGATGCGGCCGAAGAAATCAATCTCCCAGGAACTGACGCCAAGGTTAGCCCCGTACTGCTCGACGATCACTGATTTTCCAACACCCGAAAGATCGGCCGGCACCTTCTGTTTGCTTCCGCTGCCGACCGCATTGACCGCAGGGAACAATTCAGCCCGTTGAATCCCATACATGGCGCGGGCCCGTTCCACGTTCAAGGCCGCCAGCCGCAGATCGCGATTATTCGTCAGGGCCAGCCCGATCACCTGTTGCAGTTGCTCGTCGCAGAAGAACTCCCTCCAGTTCAGGTCCGGGGCGAGGGGGGCGTTGGCAGGCACGCCGGTTTGCTCGTAGGCGGGGCCGCTGGGCCACTGCTGTGGGACGGGCGAGGCGGGCCGGGAATATCTCGGGGCCATCGTGCAGCCGCCGACGACAGACGCCAGACCGGCCAGTAGAAGAAACCCGGTTATCTTGTTCATGCTATGGATTCCCAGATGGAATGATCTCGGCTCGGCCAGCGTCAGGATGAGCCTTGCGTTTGCCAAAGGTTTTCTCGATCAACACGTAGAACAGCGGCGCAAACAAGACCACGAGAATTGTGCCGGTGATCATCCCACCCAGCACCACGGTCCCGATGGCGTTCATGGCACCCGCGCCCGCGCCCGTGTTGAACGCCATGGGGAGCACGGCAATGCCGGTCGTTATGGAGGTCATAAGGATCGGCCGGAGCCGCAACTTAACCGCCCGGAGCGCGGCCTCGACCAATCCCAGCCCTTCCGCCACCCCGGCCATGGCGAACTGGACGATCAGAACGGCGTTCTTGGTGGCTAGTCCCAGAGTGTTCAGCATTCCGATCTGGAAATAGACGTCGCTCGGCAAGCCGCGCAGGGTCGTAGCCAGGGTGCCGCCAACGATCCCCAAGGGCAGGACCAGCAAGACGGCAAAGGGAACGCCCCATTTCCCATATAAGGCCGCAAGGAAAAGAAACGTGGCCAGGATGGAAAAGGCGTAAAGCGGTGCGGTCTGTTTGCTGGCCATCTTCTCCTGGTAGGACAACGCGGTCCAGTCATAGCCGATCCCCTTCGGCAGCCTGGCAGTGAGTTCTTCCATGGCCTGCATGGCCTCACCGGAACTCTTGCCCGGCGCCGGCTCGCCCCAGATGTTCAGGGACGGGAACGCGTTGAATCGCTCCAGCCGGGGAGACCCGCTTGTCCAACGGCCGGATGCAAACGAGACATAGGGCACCATCTTGCCGGCCGTGTTGCGGACGTAAAGTTTTTCCAGGTCCTTGGGCAGCATGCGGTAAGGTGCATCCGCCTGAACATAGACCCGCTTGACACGTCCCCCTTGAATAAAGTCGTTGACGTAGGCGCTGCCGAAGGCTGCCGAGATGGTGTTATGGATGGAGGTAATGGGCAGGCCTTGGGCTCCCGCCTTCTCCCAGTCCACGTCCACGCGGTACTCGGGCACATCCTCCAGACCGTTGGGGCGGACTCTTGCCAGTCTCGGGTCTTGCGCGGCCATTCCGAGGAGCTGGTTGCGGGCCTGCATCAGGGCCTCATGCCCGACGCCGCCGCGGTCTATCAGTTGGAAGTCGAACCCTATGGCGTTGCCCAGTTCGATGATGGAAGGCGGAGGAAAGGCGAACACGAGGGCATTGCGAATGCTCGCGAACTTCGCCATGGCCCGGCCCGCAATGGCCTTGACCTTCAGGTCCGGCCGGTCGCGCAGGTTCCAGTCCTTCAACTTGACAAACACCATGCCGTTGTTCTGCGCGCGGCCGGAAAAGCCCATGCCGGCAATCATCATACAGGAGTTCACCGCCTCCTTTTCGTTCTCCAGGAAATAGTGCTGGACCTCAGCCGCGACCGCCTCGGTCTGTTCCCGTGTAGCGCCCGTGGGCATGAGGACCTGGCACAGGAGAATCCCCTGGTCTTCGTCCGGCAGGTACCGGGTCGGCATTCGCAGAAAAAGGTATGCCGCGCCGGCCACGATCAGCACATAGACGAGCACGAGACGCAGTTTCCGGGCAAGCCCATAGCCGACGACCTTTACAAAACCGTCCCGGAACCGATAGAAGCCGCGGTCGAACCATAGGAAGAACGGGCGAAGGAACCAGGTCGCGCCTTCCGCCGCCTCGTGCCCTTTGACGACCGGCTTGAGGATCGAGGCGCACAGCACCGGCGTCAGGATCAGGGCCACTGACACCGACAAGAACATGGCAACGACGATGGTCACGGAGAACTGCCGGTAAATGATCCCGGTGGATCCGCCGAAGAAGGCCATGGGGCCAAACAAGGCCGTCAGCACCAGGAAGAAGCCGATTAGCGCGCTGGTGACCTGGCCCATGGACTTGGCGGTGGCGTCTCGGGGCGAAAGCCCCTCCTCGCTCATGAGCCGTTCCACGTTCTCCACCACCACGATGGTATCGTCCACCAAGAGGCCGATGGCGATCACCATGGCGAACATGGTCAGCATGTTGATGGAGTACCCGAACACCCCCAGTGCGGCACAGGTACCCAGGAGCACCACGGGCACGGAGATGGTCGGAACCAGCGTGGCCCGGATGTTCCCCATGAACAGCCACATGACCAGGAAGACCAGCACAATCGCCTGGAGCAGGGACTTGACCGCCTCGCCGATGGCCACCTTGACGAACGGGGTGGTGTCGTAGGGATAAACGACCTTCAGCCCCGGCGGGAAGTAGCGGCTCATCTCCTCCATTCTGCTCTTGACGCGGTTGGCGGTATCCAGCGCGTTGGCCCCGGGTTCCATCCGGATGGCCAGAGCGGCGGCCGGCTTCCCATTGTACGCCGCCTCGATGTCGTAGTAGTCCGTCCCCAGTTCGGTCCGGCCCACGTCCTTGACCCGCACGACGGAACCGTCGGGATTGGTACGCAGGGGGATGGCGGCGAATTCATCCGGCGTCTTAAGGAGGTTCTGCACGATGACGGAGGCGTTCAGGCGCTGACCTTCCACCGCCGGCGCCCCGCCGAACTGGCCGGCGGAGACTTCCACGTTGTAAGCCCGCAGCGCCAAGATCACATCTTCGACCGTCAGGTGGTAGTTGGTGAGTTTGTCCGGATTGAGCCAGATGCGCATCGCATACTGGAAACCAAACACCTCGACCTCGCCGACCCCCGGCACGCGGGCCAGGACCTTCTCGATGTTGGATTGGGCATAGTCCCTGATGTCGATGCCGCTCATGCTGCCGTCTTCGGAGATCAGCCCCACCATCAGCAGGTAGTTCCTCGTGGCCTTCCCGACCGTGATGCCCGATCGCTGGACCACTTCCGGAAGGCTCGCCATGGCCAGTTGGAGTTTATTCTGCACCTTGGTCCAGGCAATGTCCGGATCGGTCCCCGGGGCGAAGGTGAGTTCTACCGTGGAACTGCCGGCCGAGTCGCTCGTGGCGGACATGTAGATCATCTTGTCGAGGCCGGTCATCTTCTGCTCGATGATCTGGGTCACGCTGTTCTCGACGGTCTCCGCCGAGGCGCCTGGGTACATGGCCAGAACGCGGATGGAAGGCGGCGCGAGGTCCGGATACTGCGAGATCGGCAGGTTGTAGATGGCCAGCGCGCCCAGCAGCATCATGACGATGGCGATAACCCACGCGAAGACCGGCCGTTTCAGAAAGAATTGCGACAACATGGTGCGCCTCCGTCAGTTCGCTGGTGGGGCGGGCGGGGTCGTTCCCCCGGGTTCCGTCCCCTTTGCCCGGCCGCTATCGAAGGGGACTTCTTTCACCGCGGCGCCGGGCCGCACCTTTTGCAGGCCCTCCACGATCACGCGGTCACCGGACGCCAGGCCTGTGGAGACGAGCCACTGGTCGCCGATGGCGCGGTCAAGGGTGAGCATCCGCACCTGAACCTTGCCGCTCGCGTCCACAATCATGGCAAGGGGGTTTCCCTTGGGATCGCGCGAGACCGCTTGCTGGGGGATCAGAATGGCCTGGTTGTTGACCCCTTCTTTCACCACCGCCCGTACGAACATGCCTGGCAGAAGAACCCCTTCGGGATTGGGAACCACGATCCGCAGGATGACCGACCCGGTCGTCGGATCCACCGAGATATCACGAAATTGAAGCGTCCCTTCCTGGGGGTACATTGTGCCGTCTTCCAGGATAACCTTTACCTTGTTCTGGCTCGCTCCGTCGCGGTTGAGGCGGCCGTCTTCCAGCCGGCGTTTCAACCGCATCAGTTCGGTGGTGGATTGGGGAACATCCACGTAAATGGGGTCCAGTTGCTGAATCGTCGCCAAGGCCAGAGGCTGGTACGCCGTGACGATGGCGCCATCCGTCACCGTGGATCTTCCAATGCGCCCGGAAATGGGGGCGGTGATCTGCGTGTACCCGAAATTGATCCGAGCCGTCTCGACTGCCGCTTCCGCCTGTTTGACGGTTGCTTCGGCCGCCGCTATCGCTTTTCGGTCGCTATCCACCTGCGCCTCGGCCGCCTGAAGCGAGGCCTCGGCCACTTCGGCGTTGGTCACGGCCTGGTCGCGATCAGAGGCGGAAACGGCTTTGTCCTTGAACAGGTCCTCCAACCGCTGACGGTTGATCCGGGCCAGTTCCAGCGTGGCCTTCTGCCGCCTTACATTCGCCAGACTCGCCGCCAAGGCCGCCCGTGCCTGGTCGGTGGTTTTCCGCGCGACATCGAGATTCGCCGTCGCATTGTCGAGCGCCGCCTTGAAAGGGGCGGGGTCAATCTCATAGAGCGCGTCGCCGGCTTTTACGTCGGAGCCTTCCGTGAAGAGTCGCTTCTGCACCAAACCGCTCACCTGAGGCCGGATTTCGGCGACGAGGTAAGCCGATGTGCGACCCGGCAACTCCGTGGTCAGTACGGCCTGCTGAGGTTGAAGCGTCACCGTGGCCACTTCCGGGGCCGGAGGGGACGGCGGAGCGTTCTGCCCGCGGTCGCAACCCTGCAGCCAAAGAGCGACGAACAGGAAGGCCACAACACGACGTTCCCATCTCTGAAGATTCATAGATACACTCCAGTTCTCTGAGTCGGTTCGCTGCGTCGGGCGGCCGTGCGAGAGGCCATCACGAGCCTGGCTATCCCATTCTTGGGGCGATGGGGTTGGCAAATTCCCAATGCTCACCTGGGATCCTCCGCCATGTCGGAGACAACGAGATCAAGCACCTTCTTGTACGTTCGCAGGAGGATGTTTCGCTCCTGGCTCGAAAGGCTGCTCATGACTCGGTGGAACTTCTGGTATCGCTCCGGCAAGCGTTGGCTGATGAACGCCCGGCCGGACGGCGTCAGGGAGATAGCGACCATCCGACGGTCGCTCGGATGGGGCGCCCGCACCGTGTGGCCCACTTTCTCAAGGGAGTCCAGCGCACTGGTCATGGCCGACCGGGTCAGCGAAACCTCGTCGGCCAGGTCCGCCGGCGTCATGGTGCCATCCGCATTGTGGTACAGCGATTCCATGATCTCAACCTGTCTTGCGGTCAGCCCCCACCCGGCCAAGTCGTTCTCGATGACCCGTTCGACCTGACGGTGGAGGTGGGCGATCTCAAGCCCTTCCTGAAGCACCTGTGGCTCAATGCCCTTCATCTGGCGGGCGAATTCCACGATCCGCTCGATCGTCCTCCTGCTCGGCATGGACGTTTCTCCTGCCCTCAAGGCGATTCGAGGGACTACAGTACGGCCTATGATAATACACTCCCGCACTATTGCGGTCAAGAGAAATTTTCGCGGGCCGACCCATTCCTACTCCTTCGCTGTGGTGGGGGAAAACTTGGCCTCCCAGTGGGATTCACCCGTGGTTAGTACGCTGCCCCGAACCGCCGCCAGGGGTAACGTTCCTGCCACATTTGCGGAGGGCCGATCAAAACAACGGCAGCGCTCCCGCCTGCCTTGCCTCTGTCTCCGGTTTCCGGGCTCTCCTTGTTGCTGCATGGGAGCCCTTCGGGCCGGCTTCCGGCTTCTTCGTTCTGCATTCTGCACTCTGCATTCTGCACTCTGCTTTGCTTCTCCCCCCGTTTCATTTCCTGAAGCCGATTGTTAACAACTGAAAAATACCTCCGCTCATCATACGCCGACCGCCCCCTACCGTCAACATTCCCGCTCGCCCCGCGAAGTCGCAGACGAAGCCGGGCTGCCCCGGCATAGTCCCGATGCATCGGAACGACGCCGGGTTTCCCTTCGTCATTGAGCATTGGGCGTTGGATATTGGACATTCGCCGTTTCCCCGTTTCCGGTTTCCGGGCGCACCCTTGACGCCGACCGGCGCGGCCGCCAGAATGCCCGACGCAGCCCGCCACGGCGGGTAAACCATGACGGTTGCGCGCGGCCGATCTCGGCGGCGCTTGACCCTACTGGGCATGAGGGCGACAAGTGGACGCACCCGAAACGCACCGCTGCCAACTAGCGTCGCCCCCCCAGGCCGCCGGACGCTCCTCGGCCCTGGACCTCCTGCTCGTCCTCCTCCTGGCCGCAAGCGTCATCCTCATCGCCGCCCACGGACCCAGCACGACCCACGCCTATGCCCAGGTCTATTCCATCGGATCCCTTCTCTCCATCACCGAAGGCGGCCACTGGCTTCTGCCCAGCAACCCGATGCGGGGCCTCTATCGCAAACCCCCGCTCTATCTTTGGCTGGCGGCCCCGGTGCCGATGCTGACGGGCCTCTACAACGATTTCGTCTTCCGCCTGCCGACCATCGCCGCCTTCCTCGCCGCCGCCGTCATGGTCTATTTTCTGGGCCGGCGATGGTTCGGTCCGAACGCCGGCCTCCTCGCCGCCGCCCTCTGGATCGCGATCGTCCACATGGCCAAACTCTCGTATCTCGCCATGACGGACATGCTCTTCGCCGCCTGCATCCTCGGCTCGATCCTGTGCGCCGACCGCTTGCTCTTTCACCGGTGCCCAGCCCCATCGCGATGGAAATGGGCCGTCGGATTCTGGGCGACCCTGATCCTCGGGGCCCTCACGAAAGGTTGGGGCTTGGTGAATCCCGTCCTCGTCGGCGGGACCGTCGCCTTGGCTGCCGCGCTCGGCCCGGGCTGGCGGCCGCTTCGGGTCCTGCGCGGACGGAGAAACCGTTTCGTCGTCGCCCTCGTGCTCGTCCTTCGCCGATGGAAACGGGCCGCGAGATCCCTTCACCTCGGCTGGGGCATTCTGGCCATGGCGTGCGTCCTCGTCCCGCTCATCGTCGCCATGGCCGTCGCGGGGGGCGAAGAGTTCCGCTACGTTCTCTACAAAGAGTTCTGGCAGCGGCTTACCGGCGCGGGCGCCAAACCTCCCCGGCCGACCTCCGTTCCGGCCGCCGTCCAACTCTTCTATCATGCGTTTCCGGCCTCTTTCTTCGCCCTGGGGGCCTTGTTCCTCGTGCACCCTCGGCGATGGTTCTCTCGCCGGGGACCCCTGTGGCTCCCCCTTTGCTGGATCCTGGCTGTCGTTGTTCCCTTCTCGATCGCGCACGGGTTCCGGCCGGACTATCTCTTGCCGTGCTACGCGGCCGTGGCGCTTATGGGCGCCTGGGCCGTCCACTGCCTGGCGGACGCTGAGCACCCGCGGAAGTTTCGCCTCTCGATGGTGAGGCACCTCTTTGCCGCCACCCCCGTCATCGCCGGCTCGCTGCTGGTGGCGCTGCCCGTGCTCTATTTCCTGAGTCCGCACCTGGCCCATCCGGTCCTTGCGGTGCCGGAGACCGTCGCTCCGACCACGCGATGGGTGCTGGCGCTGCTCCCTGCGGCCGGCCTCGTCATCCTTTTCCTGGCGGTGCGCGCGAGTCTGGGGTGGCGCATTCGCCGACTAGCCTGGTTGGCCGTCCTCGCCCTGCCGGGGGTGATGTTCATCAAAACGCACGTCCTCGGCGAGCAGGCCCGCACGCTGGACGGCGAAAAGATGATCGCCTTCGCCCGGGCCGTCCGACCCGTCGTCCGCGACGATCCGTTCGCCGTCTTCCGCGCCGAACGTGCCTGCGTCCCCATCTATCTCGGACGCTTCGGCAGACAGGTCAAGAGTTCCCCCGACCTGGCGAAGGAGTTGAACGCTTCCGACATCCGCTGGCTCATCATCTCCGACCGCGGCCTGGTCGAGGCCGGCGCCGCCTCGCCCAATCCCGCCGGCGCCTATCGCCTCAAGTATGCCGGCGCCTGGTACGCCTTCGATCCCGAGCCCGACCGCTTCGGCGACGTCCGCGTCCGCAGCGACGAACCTATTCTCCTCCACGAATTCGGACATCTCTACCTCATCGAGGTCCGCCGTCCGGTCGAACTCCCCGCGACCCCGGCCGGGCCCCAGCACGGCTGGCAAAAGTACGAGGAGATGAACGATGACGACGCGTGATCCCACGCGCGAAACCCGGACCGGCCGCCATCGTTGGCTGGCCCCCCTCGGCCTCGCAACCCTCCTCGCCACCCTTTTCTTCTTCCGCCTCGGCGACGACCTCTCCTTCCGCACCCACGAGGCCCTCCTCGCCGTCAGCGCTCGCAACATGGTTCTCGACCGGCCGGTGCAACTGGACGACGGCTCGCGCCCCAGCCCGTACCTCGTCCCGAACTTCAACGACGAGCCGCGCCTCCGAAAGACGCCGCTTCCTTACTGGATGGCCGCCGGCGTCGCACGCCTCACCGGCCGGCTGGACGAATGGAGCGCCCGTCTGCCGAGCGCCCTGTCGGCCCTGGGCACGGTGCTGATCCTGACGGTCCTTCTCGGACGCTGGTGCGATCGGCGAACCGCGTTTCTGGGGGGTGCGGCCCTCGCCACGTCGGTCGGATTCCTGACCCTGGCGCGTTCGGCTATGGCGGACATGCCGCTCACTCTGTTCATCACGGCCTCGCTGGCCGCCCTCTGGATGGGTGTCGAACGCAGCGGCCGGCGCCGGTTCGCGTGGTTCACACTCGCCGGTGCCGCCGCAGGCCTGGCGGTCCTCGCCAAGGGGCCCGTTCCGCTCATCACCTTCCCGGCGCCGTATCTCGTGGCCGTCGGATTCATCCTGGCGCGCCTCCACCGGCGCACCTCCGTCCCGGCGCGCCGGGACTGCGCAGGCGAGGTCGTCCGCGGCGAATGGGGCTGGACCCTCGGCGGTGCCGCCGTCGCCTTGCTCGTTTTCCTTGCCATCGCCCTGCCCTGGCCCGTTTACGTCGCCTTTCGCGTGCCTCACGCGATGGCCATCTGGCACGCCGAATCCGTGGGACGCGCCGCAGGCGAACTCGGACGCGAGGAACCGCCCTGGTTCTACTTCCTTCGCCTCCCGATCCTCCTGGCGCCCTGGACCCTTTTCTTTTTCTGCGGCCTGGCGCTCGCGATCGGGCGGGCGCGCCGCTCGCTCGAAGACCGCCCCTGGCTCCTTTTTGTCGGCGCCTGGCTCCTGGGGCCGCTCGCCGCTTTCAGCCTGGCCGCCGGCAAACAGGACCACTACATCCTGCCTATTCTTCCCGCTGCCGCGGTCTATACGGCCTTGGCGATGCGGCATTTCTTTGTGCCGGCGCCGCCACCGGCGGGCAGGCCCGGCCGCGGACTTCTCATCGTCCACGGCGCTGCTGCGCTCGTCACTGGCCTGGTCGGTCCCATCGCCTATCTCTTACTGCGTACGGACCCGGGGCTTCTGGCCAGACTCCCTACGCCGCATGCCTTTGCGACGGCGACCGTGCTCGGCCCTGCGGCCGTCCTCGGCGTCCTGGGAATCGCGGGGGGGCTTGCGGCTCTCGTCTTGGCCGTGCGACGCCGCCTCGTCGCCGGTCTGGCCGTCCTCTTCGCCACGTTCACGGCGGCCTTCCTCTGGGCCTGGCCGACCCTCGTCGGCCCGATGAATCGATCCGCCGCGGCCGCGGAATTCGCCCGGCGCGTCCGCGAAATCGCCCCCCCCAACGCC
>Ga0315279_10010832_pt1 | contig 10650 bp, 14 predicted proteins | sample YL17G06_20_MG_FD_203694 | JGI IMG/M metagenome (GOLD analysis project Ga0315279, IMG submission 203694) | Sediment microbial communities from Yellowstone Lake, YNP, Wyoming, USA - YL17G06_20 | ecosystem: Environmental > Aquatic > Freshwater > Lake > Sediment | place: USA: Wyoming | collected...
GGACAGCACCTTAACCAATCACGGCTTAATTATGATGCCTTTAGAGGATTCTAATCGTTTTCTGAAATTGCATACTGACCCTCAGTGGCCGCCGGACGAAAAGGCAAAAGTGAGAATCTTTTTCACTACCCCCGCAAGACAATAGTTATACTATTTAAAACTTCCTATACATACCCTAATCTCTGAATCAAAGGGATTAGGGTTTCTTTTCTTATAAAAAGTTCTTTAACAAGTTTCTATTTGACATTGTTTGTAAACAATACTATATTTTTGCCGTTGAGTGAGATAACCTTTAAAATGATGGATAGATCATGGCTTTCTTAGAGAACATCACCATCGGGCAATATGTGCCAGCTGATTCGGTGATTCACAGGCTGGATCCGAGAACTAAAATCATTCTCACCTTGAGTGTGATGATTCTGGCTGTGGCGACTACCAGCCTCAGAATCTATTTTTTGATCTCCTTTTTTCTTTTGACTCTTTCTTTTGCTTCGCGGATTCCTTTTACTTATTTTTTTCGGAACCTTAAATCTTTTTTATGGCTATTTCTGTTCACTTTCATTTTACAGATATTCTTTACCTCTGGCGAAACGATCAAATTATTATCCTTTAAATTCATAAAAGTAAGTTACGAAGGAGTGGTAAACGGCATTATTTACAGTTGGCGGCTTGCCATCTTCATATTCTGTGCGGCTTTTTTGAGCCTGACTACTCAAGCAGTGGAGTTGACCGATGCAACTTTTAAGTCTTTTTCTCCGTTAAAAAAGCTAAAGTTTCCCATAGAGGAGCTATCTTTGATAACCATGATCTCTTTAAGATTTGTTCCCTTGCTTCTGGAGGAAGCCTTCAATTTGAAAAAAGCTCAAATGTCCCGGGGAGCATCTTTTGAAGGAGGATTGATAAAAAGAGTTAAGAAGACTTTACCTCTGCTTGTTCCTTTATTCGTCTCCTCGTTCAGGAAGGCCGATGAATTGGCTTTGGCTTTGGATGCACGGGGATTCAGGAGCGGACAAGAACGCACATCCTTTCAGAGGTTAGTTTTTAAAAGAAGCGATTATCTATTTTTATCTTTTGTCCTTGTGATAATAGTAATTTCATATCTGGTTAAAAGGATTTAAATTTGGCGTAGCGGAGGCTTCATGCCTCCGTGCTCAGGCGACTGTTTTTTCTCAGCGGAACCGTGAAGGTTCCGCTACGCGAATTGAGAAAGCATGATACCTGTAAAAAAATGATTTGAATGCAGAGGAACATTAAGCTTGAAATCGAATATGAGGGAACGGATTTCTCCGGGTGGCAGATACAACCAAAGCTCCGTACGGTTCAAGGGGAAATTCAGGATAAACTGCAAACCATTCTGGGCCACAAGATCAACCTCATAGGTGCAGGAAGGACTGACGTGGGCGTGCATGCTTTGGGACAGGTGGTAAATTTCAAAACTACAAACGAACTTGATAAAAATTCAATTATAAATGGACTGAATGGGCTTTTGCCTGACGACATCGTGATAAAGAGAATTGAAGAAGTAGATTTGAATTTTAATTCCAGATATGATGCTAAAAGTCGGTTATATAAATACAGAATTTATCTGGGAAGAACTGCAATCTGGAGAAAATATGTGTGGGAGGTTTTGTATTCATTAAATCTGGAGAACATTTTTGAAGCCACAAAAAAGATCGAAGGGGAACATGATTTCTCCTCTTTCTGCGTGGCTGAATCAAGTAAAGGTAATAATGCCTGTCGGGTTTTCTCTGCTATCTGGGAAAAGTCAGAGGATGAGTTAATTTTCAAAATTGAGGCGGATAGATTTCTTCACACTATGGTGAGGAGTTTGGTGGGAACTCTGGTCGAAGTAGGGAGAGGATATTTTTCAGCCTCGGATTTTGTCAACATAATGGAGGCGAAGGATAGAAAGAAAGCCGGTCCCACAGCCCCGGCGTGTGGACTGTATTTGATAGAAGTTAAATATTAAAAATGGAGTGTCAAGCTTTAGCTTGACCTTATTCCGCTGAAGCGGGATACTCCAAAATTCACTTTTCGGAGGTTAAAAAATGAAATTCTTCATCGATACTGCAAATTTAGATGAAATAAAAGAGGCGGCAAGTATTGGAATTTTGGATGGAGTTACCACCAACCCCACTTTGCTGGCAAAAGAGAAGGGAAAAGGGGATTTCAAGACCATTCTCAAAAAGATATGTGAAGTAGTGGACGGTCCGGTAAGTGCAGAAGTGGTGGCTACGGATGTGGAAGGGATGGTAAAAGAGGCGGAAGATCTATCCCAGCTGCACAAAAATATCGTGATCAAAGTTCCAATCACCAAGGATGGTTTGAAGGTCATAAAAATTTTGGATTCCAAAGGTATCCGCACTAACTGCACTTTGGTCTTTTCACCCATTCAAGCGCTTTTAGCGGCTAAGGCTGGAGCTTCATTCGTTAGCCCATTTGTGGGCAGGTTGGACGATGCCAGCCATGTGGGGATGGACCTGGTTGAGGATATAGTTACTATTTTTGAAAATTACGATGTTGCTACAGAAATCATAGTGGCGAGTGTGAGAAATCCGCTCCATGTGGTTGAAGCGGCAATTATGGGTGCAGATATTGCCACAATACCTTTTAAAGTTATAGAGCAATTGATAAAACATCCTCTCACTGATGTCGGAATCAAAAACTTCTTGGAGGACTGGAAAAAAGTGGATAAATGATAACTTAGAGAGTGTAAAGTGGAAAGCTGAAGCTTTCCGCTACACATACATTCAAAAAGTGTAGCGGAGAACTTTAGGTCTCCATAAGTCTTTTTCAGGAGAGGAAAAGGATAATAAAAGATGATTGAACGATATACCACACCCAAGATGAAGTTTCTATGGTCTGACCAGAACCGATTTCAAAAATGGCTGGACATCGAGCTGTTAGCATGTGAGGCACAGGCTAAATTAGGGATAATTCCAAAGTCAGCCTTGCCAAAGATTAGAAAAAAGGCAAAGTTCGATGTAGAGAGAATTGCCCAGATAGAGGAAAAGACCAAGCATGACGTGGTCGCATTCTTAACCAATCTTGCGGAGAATATCGGTAAAGAAGCTAAGTATGTTCACTATGGGATGACCTCCTCCGATATTTTGGACACCTCACTTTCTTTATTGATGAGAGAAGCTGGAGAGGTGATTTTACAAGACTTAGACAAGCTGAGTTCTAATTTGAAAAAGAAAGCATTGGAGTTCAAACACACTTCCATGATCGGGAGAACTCATGGCGTTCATGCGGAGCCAATAACGCTTGGTTTAAAGTTTGCTTTGTGGTATGCTGAGATTCAAAGAAATATAGAACGACTGAAAAGGGCAATCGAGACGATTTCAGTGGGAAAAATCTCAGGGGCAGTGGGAACTTTTTCTAATTTAGATCCACGGGTGGAGGAATATTTGTGTAAAAAATTGGAGTTGAAACCTGCCCCCATCTCCAGTCAGATAATACAAAGGGATAGGCACGCAGAATTTATGACCGCTTTAGCTATCATCGCCAGCTCCATTGAGAAATTCGCCACTGAGATAAGAAATTTGCAAAGAACTGAAATTTTAGAATTGGAGGAGGGCTTTGCCAAAGGACAAAAGGGTTCATCTGCCATGCCCCATAAGAGAAATCCCATCACCTGCGAAAGACTATGCGGGCTTGCCCGGCTGGTTAGAACCAATGGACAAGCCGCTTTAGAAAACATAACTTTGTGGCACGAAAGAGATATATCCCACTCTTCCGTGGAAAGAGTAATCATACCTGACTCTACTATCCTGGTCGATTATATGCTCACTCAATTCACAAAGATCATGGAAAACCTCTTGGTCTATCCGGATAATATGAGAAAAAATCTGGAGAAAACTCGTGGCATGATTTTCTCAGGACGATTACTTTTGGCACTATCCGAAAAGACTCCCTCAAAGGAAGATGCTTACCTGATAGTTCAGGATAACGCCATGAAGGCTTGGAATAAGAATGAAAACTTTAGGGATCTGATTAAAAATGACAAAAGAGTAAAAAAGTATTTGAGTGAAAAAGAAATCGAAGAGTGTTTCAGTTTGGATTATTATTTAAGAAACGTTGATTATATCTTTAAAAGAGTGTTTGGACAAAAAATATAATGTCTCTAAAGAGTATTCAGATGAGCAAAGAAGGCTTGGCTTTTGTGATACCAACTTTGATTTTCTCACTACTTTTGTTTGCAGTTTCTATTTTGTCCCAAAATGCGCTAACTTTGGCAGGTGGTTTGATCTTCATAATCTTATTTTTGTTTTTCCTTTTCTTTTTCAGGGATCCTGAAAGGAAGATACCTGAAGGTAAAAATCTGATTTTAGCTCCAGCAGATGGCAAGGTCATTTTGATAAAGCCGTTTGATAATTTGGAATTTATGAATAGAGGTGGAACTTTGGTAAGTGTATTCATGTCGGTTTTTGACGTGCACGTCAATAGAGTTCCCATCTCTGGGGTGGTGAAATATTTTAAGTATAACCCAGGCAAGTTCCTTCCTGCATTCAAAGATAAAGCCTCTTCGGAAAATGAACAAACGGAGTTGGGGTTGGAAAATGAACATGGAAAAGTTGTGCTCAAACAAATCGCAGGGGTCATGGCACGAAGGATCGTATGTAAATTGAAACAGGGAGAGTTGGTCAAAGCAGGAGATAGATTTGGAATGATAAAATTTGGCTCCAGATTAGATCTGTTCTTACCTGAAAACGTTCAAATCAAAATCCAGTTGAATCACAAGATCAGGGCTGGAGAGACGATTATAGGAGTTTTCCAAAAGTGAGAAACATTAAAGGAATCTTTCCCGGTATTTTCACCGCAGGAAATATGTTCTGTGGGTTTGTTTCACTGCTGTCGAGCTTCGATGGAGAGATAGGATTTGCCGCCTGGATGATAGTTTTAGCTGGATTCTTCGATGCTTTAGATGGAATGGTGGCAAGATTTTCCAAATCAGCTTCTCGCTTTGGGATGGAATTGGATTCTTTCGCCGATCTTCTATCTTTTGGCATAGCGCCGGTTGTAATGTTTTATAGTCTAAATCTATACCCCTTGGGAAAGTGGGGATGGATTCTGGGGTTTATTTTCATCATGTGTGGTGCCTTTAGATTAGCTCGGTTCAATTTAGGGCTATCTAAATTAAACGAAAAGCATCCTTACCTGGGACTTCCTATCCCATCTTGTGCCATTACCTTGACCAGCTATACCTTATTCTGCTACGAAATTTGGGGGACGATAAGATTTCCCAAAGCTTTAGTCACCATGATTATTGCCTTCTCGGGCTTGATGGTAAGTGGCATTGAATATGAAGCTCTTCCCAAATTCTCGTTAGGTGACAGAAAAAACAAAATCAAATTGATCTATGTTTTCATTTTCGTAATCGCTCTTTTGATCAATCCCAGATTGGTTTTATTTCCTTTCGGCTTACTTTACGTTCTCTCCGGTGTAGTCAAAGGAGGATACAGTTTGTTCCGTGGAGAAAAGCAAGAGAAGATAGGGCAAATATAGAAATACCAAAGCTTATCAAAGCTAATTGGGCATCCCGTCTTATGGGGTACCCGACGTAGATACAACTTCTGAGGAGGTAGCGAAAATTATGGAGAAAGAAAATAAATTATCCCGTGCCGTTGTATACGTTAAACTCAAAGATGGGGTCTTAGACCCTCAAGGATCAACCATAAAAAGGGCTTTAGAAAATATGGGATATCATGGCATAAAAGACGTTCGCTCTGGCAAGGTTTTTGAGATAGCCTTCCACCAAGATCAAAGTAAAAAGCCGGAAGAGTTGATCAATGAGATATGCAGAAAACTTCTAACCAACCCAGTAATAGAAAAATATAACTTCGAGATTTTGAAATGAAATTTGGAGTGATAATCTTCCCCGGATCAAATTGCGATTACGATGCCTACATGGTGATCAAGAATGTGGTGAAACGAGAGGTTGAGTTTCTTTGGCATCAGGACACCTCACTTTTTAATTGTGACTGTGTGATTTTACCCGGCGGCTTTTCCTACGGTGATTACTTGAGAACCGGAGCCATCGCCAGATTTTCACCCATCATGAAAGAGGTAATGAATTTTGCTCAAGAGGGGGGATTGGTGGTGGGGATATGCAATGGATTTCAGATACTTTTGGAGGCGGGACTTCTCCCGGGTGCCATGTTGCGGAATACCTCCTTACGATTCATCTGCAAATTTGTCCACATTGAAGTAGAGAATGAAAATACACCTTTCACCAACCTCTGTCCTAAAGGTCAAGTGCTCAAGATTCCGATTGCTCACACTGATGGGAATTACTTCATTTCTGAAGAAGGTTTGGCGAGATTAAAACAAAACCAACAGATAGTCTTCAGATACTGTGACCACCAAGGGAAAATAACCTCAGAGGCAAACCCCAATGGTTCGTTATACAACATCGCCGGAATCTGTAATGAAAAAAGAAACGTTTTAGGGATGATGCCTCATCCGGAAAGAGCCTCAGAGGAGATTTTGGGATCGGAGGATGGAAAATATATACTTCAATCGATAGTCAACTTTTTTAAAAAGGGGTAGCCAATTTGAGGGAGGGTAGATAGTTTGCACTATCTACCTTTAGGTAGAAATTGGTAAAGCTAAAGGGATTGTTGAAAAAGTCCTTTCGGAGTGCGAAAGCTTGTCGGAGCGAAGCGGAGATCCCGCTTTGCGGGGCTTTCGCGATTTTTTGAAATTTAGAAGATCCTGTGCCGCCACTATTTAAACTTTGAAGAAAACCTCACCCGCCAAAGGCGGGGTGCACTCCAGTTTGGGTTTTTGAACCAAGTGAAGGAGCGAAAGATTTGAAGGGAAAGGAAATAACCTTTTTGATCATAGCTTTGGTCTTGGGGGCAGTAGTGGGAGGACTGGTCGGTGAGCTTATCGGTTCCTTTTTGCCGGATGGTGCAGTTAAGACGCTATTTGAAAGAAGCCTAAATATTGGATTCAAACCAATTACAGTTGAACTGTATGCGATCAGCTTCACCATCGGACTTTTAGTCAAGATAAATTTCGTCAGCATACTTTTCATTATCTTGGTGGTGATATATTTCCGATGGTGGTTTTTGTAGAAGTATAGAGTAGGGAGTTAAGAGTTTAGAACCAATCCCATTTTTAAACGTATTTATGTTTAGATTACATTTGGTTAGGAGGAGGTGCTTATGTTAGGAGGAATTGGTGCACAAGAACTGCTTTTGATCTTTCTGGTGATTCTGCTTTTGTTTGGAGCAAAAAGAATACCTGAGATCGCTCATGGGTTAGGCAAAGGAATGAGGGAGTTCAGAAAAGCTATGAAGGAAGCTCAAGATGAGATAACCAAGCCAGATACACCTGAGAAGAAGATAGAAGATCAAACTAAAAAACCTGATTTGGGGGAGAACAAATAAACTCGGGTGGAATCGTATTATCAAGATTTTCCCCCGAACATAGCAGGAATCCGATTTTGGTGGGATGGTCCGGAAATTAAATGATGAAGGAAGACGAAAAAATCATCCATTGAATTGGAAATAAACTATGCCGATCTTTACTAAAAAAGATATAGACAAAATCTCCGAATGTCTGAAAGCTGAAAGCGTGCACAAAGAGAAGGATCACTTCCGAATGAAAATCACCTCGGATGAAGGTCGCAGAACTTTGATTCTGGAGATTTATCCTGAGGTTACCCTGGGCAAAGGAAAGGGATCTTTGGTGGTGGTCTATACTCCCAATTCTCATCTTCAACTGCACAGTTGTTCTGGCTATGTGACCAGCGATGAATTGGGGGAGGTGACCTTTGTAGGGGAGTCAGCTGGAAAAATCTCCGGATTGGTGGTGGAAAGGCAAGCCGCCTGCTCGCTTTATGCTAATGTCATACGGGAGCTGATCTCCGGCGATTTCACCAAGTTTGGGGTAGAAGTCATGCTCTCCGGTGTGGCACTTTCTTTGGCTGAGGAGATCATAGAGAAAACTAGGGCTAAGTAGGTCAAACGGAACTTAGTCGTAAATTCAATTTTGTGGACCTTCGTGGGTTTGAACCCTTCCCCAAAAAATTATCATGGAGTTTTGGACTCTTGTCCTACGGATCCTGCGGAAAAGAAGTTTTTGTAATTTTTTCTATCTAAATAGTGGATTCCTTTTTCCAGAGAGCTCATTTTCATCCCGTTAAGATAAACCTCTAATCCCTCATTATTGCCCAGATTTATAGAAAAATAATCATTGGCTTTAAACTCAATTGCTAGTCCAGGGACGATGATTCCTGAAAACAAGGTTTTCTCATCGGCGGTGACTTTTACCCAAGTATCTTTTTTTGCTTCTATTCGTAAAATCATTTGAGTTGAGTTGGTTAACAGATTATCAAGACGCCAGAGAAAAGAGGTGGTATCCACAACTTCCGGCTTTCCCTTCCGACTTTCTATAGCTGAGGCGGAGAGTTCTGATGCAATATCATGTTTTTTCTTCATCCCGGGTTTTGCCAAATATATTAAACAAAATATCCCCAAAACCAGTCCTGTCCATATAGCGAACCAGTAACCTGCGCGGCTTTGGCTAAATCGAGGTTCTGTTTGTAAAGTTGACCCCTCTTTAATAGATTCTTCCAATACTTTCTTTCCCACTGGTAAAGTTCCCTCAGATTCTTTTCGAAAGGATTCTTTGGAACTTCCATACTGCTCAAACATTTTCAGAATATGATCCTGGTCCAAATTTAGAAATTGGGCATAGGCTTTTAAGAAAGACCTTTGATACAATTTCCCAGGCAAAAGCTCGAATTGATCTTTCTCCAGTGCTTCCAAATACTGTGGTCGTATCTTCAACTCCTCTGCGATCTTTTCTAAGTTCAGCTTCTTGCTTTCCCTCTGTTGACGTAATATTGAGCCAATGGTGTCTTGGCTTTCTTCGTCCTCATATTGAAACATAACTAATCTTCTTTTTAGGTGTTTTGTGATCCCGCTTAAACTTCACACGATCCGACTCAACATCTCTTGAAGTTTTTCTATGGGCAATCCGATGACGTTGTCCAAGCTCCCCTCTATGTGCTCCACCAAAAAACTTCCCATTCCTTGTATCCCGTATGCGCCAGCTTTGTCCATCGGTTCCCCGGTGGCAATATAATTCAAAATTTCTTCCTCATCTAATTGGTTGAATTTAACTTTTGTTACGTCATAATCGGAGATCATCTTCCCCGTAGATTTATTTATCAGAGTAATTCCTGTATAAACTTGGTGCATTCTTCCACTTAACTTTTTCAAAATGGATAAAGCCTCATTCTTGTTCTTTGGTTTTCCCAAAATCTCCCCCTCCAAAACCACTATGGTGTCAGCCCCCAAGATGATTCCATCTTCAACTTCATCTGCCACGCTTTGAGCTTTTCTTCTGGACAACCCCAAGACATGTGTAACCGGACACGAATTCTGTGCCTTGAGGTCGGAAAAGATATTTTCTTCTTTGGAACTGTCCGGTATCTTGATCTCGAATCTGACTTTTTCCCTGGTTAAGATCTGGGCTCTTCGGGGCGAGCTGGAGGCTAAGATGAGATTCTTTTTGTCCAATAAATCAGCAATGCTTCTATTTTCAGGCATGTCCAATCGAAAAATAACGATTTTTTAGAGTGTAAATCTTCGTAGACTTTTGAAAAACCACCCCGATAAATCGGGGGAAGTTTTATGGAGGGACCCCGCCAACGGCGGGTCCTTGGGTCCTAAGTCTCCCCTGATTCATTTTTGAAAAGCGAATCCCATTTTCTCTTTAGATCCTCCTTATCCGGTGGTTTTTCCTCCATTTTGAAAAATATCTGTTTGGGCATAAAAAATTCACAGAAGTTGCCCCGCTCTTTGTATCTGACCCATTCGGCTTGCGGTTCATTGCAGTGGTGATATGCTTCCTTGTCGTAGAAATTGCAATTGTAGCAACAGCGCAGATCAGACTCACAATGGGGGCAGACATCCTTCCTTTGAATCTTTTCCCCTACCTCTACGCTTTCTCCGCATTTCCAACATTCCATAAAATTTTCCTCCCCTTTTAGTAATTTATTTCAATCTTCCATAAAATTGAACGTGCCCTAATTTTTTTCATTTTAATACAAAATCACAAAGACGCGAATGCATTTTCAATTTCTTATATTATACTTGATTTCCCCCTCACCCTTCCCTCTCCCCTGGGGGAGAGGATCAGGAATTAGTAAGCGTTTTTCTTTTGGGTTAAAAAAGCCCGTATAAATTCATCTATCTCGCCATCCATCACCGCTTGAAGATTGCCGGTCTCCATGTTGGTGCGGTGGTCCTTGACCATGGTGTATGGCTGAAAAACATACGACCTTATCTGGCTTCCCCATTCGATCTTCTTTTTCTGGCTTTCTAAATTCTTTTGCTTTGCTTCTTCCTTCTCTTTATAAAACTGGTAAAGTTTAGATTTCAAAACTTTTAAGGCGTTGTCTTTGTTTCTGAACTGAGATCTTTCGGATTGGCACTGAACCACTATGCCGGTGGGCATATGGGTGATACGAACAGCGGAGCTGACCTTATTCACATGTTGTCCGCCGGCGCCTGAGGCGCGGAAAGTTTCGACCCTCAAATCGTCATCCTTTATCTCCACCGTGATATTGTCTTCAATTTCGGGATAGACAAATACCGAGGCAAAAGAAGTATGTCTCCTTTTGTTGGCATC
>Ga0315279_10010833_pt1 | contig 10650 bp, 11 predicted proteins | sample YL17G06_20_MG_FD_203694 | JGI IMG/M metagenome (GOLD analysis project Ga0315279, IMG submission 203694) | Sediment microbial communities from Yellowstone Lake, YNP, Wyoming, USA - YL17G06_20 | ecosystem: Environmental > Aquatic > Freshwater > Lake > Sediment | place: USA: Wyoming | collected...
AGTAGCGTCTTCCAATAAAGGAAAGGTCAGAATATCACGAACGAGCTCCTTAGTAAAATTAAGACTTCCAGCCCCGATAAAAGCAATTTTGGTTGAATTCATGTGTTCTCCTTCTATTTAAATAATGATTATAAAATTATTTCAGTTAAATGAAATAAATCATTATCACAAACTGCTGTAACCTTATTATTTTCATTTTAGAAACAAAATCAAACATTGCTCTGCCCTTATTTCCCATAACAATAATTCCAAAACGCTGCTTTCCCATAGTGTTTCTCCTTTGAAGATAATAATTCTTTAAAATCTTTAAAAATCAATAATTTATCTTTTTGTCCCTGTTAAAACAATTCCTTCAACAAAGTAATTCTGTAACACTATAAATAAAAGTATCATTGGCCATATTGCCAGAATAGATCCAGCCATTAAAAGAGAATAATTTGTTACATGCGTTTGCGTTCCTTGCATTCCTTGAATTAATAACAAACCAACTGAAAGAGTAAACTTATCACGTGAACTATTAACTATTAATGGCCATAATAAATCATTCCATGACCACAGTGCAGTAAATATTGCAACCGCAGCTAAGCCTGGTTTTGCTAAAGGTAACATAATCTTGTAATATATTTGAAAATGATTGCAGCCATCTAATATTGCTACTTCACTTAATTCCTTAGGTATTGTCATGAAAAATTGCCTTAATAAAAATGTTTCAAAGGAACTAAAAAGTCCAGGAAGTATTAATGCTGGTAAAGTATTTAATAAATTTAATTGCTGTATAAGCTGTATAATACGATATTGAGCTATCATAAAAACTTCATATGGTACCATTAATGTTGATAACAATGCCAGAAATATAATATTTTTTGCGGGGAAATTTATCTTTGCAAATGCATAAGCAGCCATTGAACAAAATACTAATTGTCCGAATACTCTACAAACAGTTGATATAACAGTATTTAAATAAAAACTACCGAATGGAAATGAACTGAGCACCTCCGAATAATTCTTCCATTGAGGTATATTTTGATATTTGTTTACTTTTGCCAAGATCACTTATTACCTAAAATCTAGACAAATCTCCTTTTTTCAAATTAGTTTTTTTTCCTTTTTACCACCCCCCAAAAATTATAATTTTAACAGTCAACTGGTAATCACCTCCTTACTAAATAGCATATATTAATTTTCAATCAATTCTATATCAAATAAGCCGCAAAAATCTTTTATTTCGCTACTTAAATTTCCATAAGTCATATGGATATATTCACTTCTAAGATTATCTACAAACCTATCAATATTTCCTTTAATTCTAACAAGTGCATGTGGCCATATAGGATAGCCACATTCATTCATTACCGATTCTTTTCTATCCTTATCAACTGAAATTACCTCTCCCTCAGTCAAATGAAGAACATACTTCGAATTTATCCGTGCAAGTCTTATCAATGTTACATCTCCAGGCTTTGCAAATAATTTAGTACAGATCCCACTTGCTTTTGCCTCAAGGGTTGGTTGCATTAAAAGCTCAGCATCTTCTTTTGGATTAAGCGTTAACTTTGGAGAAGCAGCCCCATCATCAATTAGTTTTATTAAATTATCTTTTTTATTTGCTAGATTAACATCAGCAGTAAATACTGGCTCCTCTTTCTTTTTTAATAAACTTAAAATATATGTAGAAAGAGCGCCATTTGAATCATTTAAACATGCAGAGACAAAGCCTCTGTTAGATAACCTACTCTGAGCAAGACATGCGGAACAATAATTGTTACTTAAATCAAAAGTACATTTTACTCCTGTAAAATTATATCTCTCTTCTTTTATAATCTTCTCTAATGCCAAGTATGTCCTAATTGAGTTTTCAAAAACTTTGCTGAACTCAGGAATGCTCCTGTATTCATTCTTTAACTTCTCGTAATAATTTTTCACTTCGGAGACAGGAAACTTTTCTGCTTCAACTACTACAGTGTATTGGTCTGTAAAACCTGTTAAGATACCAAAATCTTTTAGCCACTGGTTGACATCTACTATTCCTGTAAGAATGCCCATGCCCTGGCCGCCAATAGAACCATAACGTGATTTTCTTAAAATATTTCTCACCATTGAAGCTTTTGAGTACGAAACTATCTTGTCTATAACATCTTTATCACTTATGTCACCATAAGCAACTCTAGTTTTTATTCCAATCTCATCAAAACCGCCGTGGGTCGCACCAAGCCCGCCTATTGACCACGCCTTCGAATCATCAATAGCATACAATATTACAGGTTTTCTTACATTTCTAATAAGCTGGGTTACCTGATCTGCCCAGTTCCAGGTAGAGATATAGATAAATATTACATCTACATTTTCATCATTAAATCTTTTTTCAACCTCATCAAGTTCATAAAAATAAGCAACTACTTTATCAATTACAACAAGATCCAAATCACTACCAGTTAGCTCACTCTTAATTTTTTCCATATTACTAGTACTAATCCAGTTATCACCAATCTCGTTCTTTGCCTCCCTATGGGTAGGACAAGTAACACTTAAAAAACCCACTTTTGGCTTTCTCATATCGCTCCTTTCTATTAGTTATATCGTAATAGTTTAGTTTTTCCAAAATCTTATTTTATTTTGTCCTGGCTTCAAGATGTGGTTACAAGTTGACACTCCAAAACCTCCTTATGTAAACGTTTACACTTGTTAACGATTACATTTTATAACAATTTTATTTATCCTGTCAAGAAAATTGTAATAGTTTAGTTTTTCCAAAATCCTATTTTATAGTATATCACCCCCTTCGCTGTCAACTTTTTTTTGGGATTTTTTTCGGATTTTCTAAAAAAAAGTTAATAAATTTGTGATATTCCTCTGCACTCCCTCTCATTTTTATGATAGTATCGAATCATGGATGAGACAACAACTGTTCAAGGGCGGGAAATAACAAAGGATGACATCGAATTAGTTCGGCGACTGATCAGAGCCAATCCTTCGTGAAATCGCACCTGGCTTTCCCAGGAGCTATGCCTTCTATGAAATTGGCGTGCCGCCAATGGCCAAATTAAGGATATGGCCTGCCGCAGCCTTCTTTTGAAATTAGAGCAGCGTGGCCATATCACCTTGCCTGGGCGCCGATCTCCCGGTCGGGGCTCTCGTAAGGTTTCTATCCCCAGTGTTCCGCATAATACTGCTTCTATTGCCTGCGCCTTGAGTGCCCTTAAACCGGTACAGGTCCAGTTGGTTGAAGTCTGTCCTGAGCGGAGCCGAAGGGACATTGGTCTTCTGGAGCTCTTCCAGTGTTTGCTTTCTCGCTACCATTATCTTTCGTTTTAGCAGCACTGTCGGAGAGAACATGAAGTACGTGGTTTTTGACCGGGGGCATAATCCTCTGGCCTGCCTTCTCTTTGGCTCGGCGGCCTGGAAGTGTGCCCCCCGAGATGACTTTATCGGCTGGGATACTAATACAAGAAAGGTAAACCTCAACTTCCTGACCAACAACATGCGGTTTTTGATCTTGCCCTGGGTCAGGGTGCCGCACCTGGCCAGCCATATCCTGGGAAGAGTCGCCAGGCGGATCAGTTCGGACTGGATAGAGAAATACGGCCATCCCATCTATCTGCTTTCAAACCTTTGTGGAACGAGAACGTTTTCAGGGCTTATGTTACCGGGCAGCCAACTGGATCCGTGTAGGGCAGACTAAGGGGCGCAGCCGCAACGGACACACCAACCTTAAAGTGCCCGTCAAAGATATTTACCTTTACCCGTGACCAAAGGATTTCGGGAGGCCCTCAGTCAGCGGGTGAACGTCAAAGAAGGGCGAAAGATGGGAGGAGATAGATAGTATAGAGTGTCGCCACGGTCGTCATTGTCCCTATCTAAATAGTGAAGACGTTTTGCGTCTAATTGGTGAGCAGGATTATTTAAGGCAACGGATCGATGAAATGGAGAAAGTGATGGCACTGGCTCAGGCAGAGATTGAAAAGTTGCGCCAAGAAAACCAAAAGCTTAAAGAGGAAAAGGAGAAACTGGGGTATCAATTGAAGCAAATACTGGATAAGATTTTCAAGCCTCAAGTAAAGCCAGAGCCCGAGGTTAACCGTCCCAAGCGAGGTGCCCCCTGTGGTCATCGCGGAAATAGCCGAAGACGGCCAGAGGAGATCTCGGAATTTATTGACCTCTATCCTGACAAATGTGATAAGTGCAGTGGACGGATTAAGGCCTATGAGAAAAGTTTTGATGAGCATGTGGTAGAAGATATTACAGATAAAGAAGAAGGTGACTTGTTATTGGCTACATTATGGTTACTGTAAGCAGTGTAAAAGAGTTATTTATTCCAAAGCAAAAGAATCGATACTGGCAAGTGACCGAATTGGAGTTCAGGCTCGGGCAGTTGGTAGCTACCTGCGCTATCTTGGTCTGCCCTACCGGAAAGTAACCAAGATATTCAAAGATATTTTCGATCTAGATCTTACTCATCCCTCATTTTTGGCTTTTAACACCGAGCAAGCCCAAAACGAAGCTTCAATTTATGCGGGGATAAAACAGTCAATCCGCTATTCACCTTGTGTGAATGCTGATGAAACAGGTTGGCGGGTTAATGGCCAGAATCACTAGTTGTGGGTCTTTACCAATAAAGATGCGGCTTTCTATCAGATTGACAAAAGTCGTGGCAGTAAGGTGGTCAGCGATATCTTGGGTGAGAAGTATCAGGGGGTTTTGACTAGCGATTTTTATTCGGCTTATAACAAACTTCATGCCCTGGCGAAGCAGCGTTGCTTGGGACATCTTCTGGCTAAAGATTAAGAAAGTCCAGGAAAAGAATAAGTTTGCTCCCGAGAGTATTGATGGGATATTTTGCCAGGAATTGAAGACGGTATTGAAAGAGACAATTGAACTCTGGAATGGGTATCATGAAGGGACAAAGGCTTTTAAAGATTTGGGTAAGGGAAAAGAGCGGGCCATCTCAAGGATGATGGAATTACTATTATTACCGATTAAGCATAAAGATACCCGCCGTATCTGTAAGCGCATAATAAGATATAATCAAGAATTATTCACCTTTCTAGATAATCCTCTACTTCGCCGACCAATAATCGGGCTGAGCGGCAATTAAGGCCAAATGTTATCATGAGAAAGATAACCTTTGGCAACCGTTCAGCTTTAGGGGCTTTAAACCAGGCAGTGATAATGAGTATAATCCAGACTGGCATCTTGAATGGTATTGAAAAAGCCGAGGCTAAACCTCGGCACCGTAATAATCCTGTAATATCGATTGTAAATTTTTTGGAAAAACTTACCTATTACAACTTCTCACGTCTTCAGTCACGCCATTCCCTGGACGATATAAGACCCAACCCGTTCTTATACTTCTTGTACAACCTCGCATATACATCGGTGAACTCTTTTCGTGGAAAAAATGATGCATCTATTCCACTGAATATACCAACGGCTTCTTCGAGGGAGCCATACACACCTGTGGCCAGACCTGCTACGATGGCCGCCCCAACAGTGCCCGATTCCCGATGCTGGACACGATAGACCGGACGTTGAAGGATATCCGCTTTAATCTGTAGCCAGAGGTCGGAACGGCTTCCTCCTCCGGTGGCCCGTACACTAGTAATGGATAATCCGTTTTTTGAAAGCTCTTCGAAGGCTTCCAGGAAAAACATTGATTCACCCTCAAGCAGAGCACGATACAGCGCCCCTCTACCGGTTCCCGTACCGATACCAAAAAAGCATCCTCTTCCCTCTGGAAGAAACACTGGAGCTCCTGAAGGTTCGAGAAAAGGGAGGAATATCACATCTCCCGGTTTATTGGGGGCTTCGTCTGTCAGGCTGTTAAGGATTTCCCGCTCAGAAGCACCTTCTTTAATAAGATCCTGTGTGAACGCTTGCATAAACCAAGTCTGTACCGACCCACCTTGATTATAGATAAACGTCACGTATTTCCCCGGCGCCATATGATGCTCAATGCCCAGTTTGAGACCAAGCATCAAATCGGGGTCGGGTATGTCATCAAATACAAGCGTCGTGCATTCAAACGTACCTATGCCTGTGACTGAACTCCCACCAGAAATCGCTCCTGCTCCGAGTGCGTTCATGCATTGGTCATGACCACCTGAGATAACCAGAACATCCTCAGGGAATCCCAGGGATGCCGAGATTTCTTTCTTCACATAACCCATGGTGATCCCGGAAGGGATGAGATCGGCCAGAACCCTCCGCTCAACCCCTCCTACCTCAAGAAGCTCATCTGACCACTTCTCTTTCCAGAGATCGAACAACAGTGTTCGGTTTGCGTGACCGTAAGTCGTTGCGGCTTCTCCAGTGAGTTGAAACGTTAGGAAGTCTGACCAGTTGAGGTATTTCCATACTTTCGTGTTAAAATCGGGAGCAGACTCCCGATACCAGACAAGTTTTGGATAAGAATAGGAATACCCAAGGATATTGGGATTAATCTTATAGAAAGCCTTCTGACCAATCCTATTGAACCGTTCGACAGCATACTTGCCTCGTTGGTCATGGGAAAAGATACTGGGGCCCAGGATTTCTCCGTGGGATGAGACTGGCACCATGGCCTCAGAAAAGGATCCGAACGATACGGCCTTGAGCGGATCACGAAGATATCTGTTATCTGAACCAGCTCTTTTGACTACAGTCCTCATCGCTGTATAGACAGCATCCAGAACTTGTCTGCTATCTAGCTCGAATAGCCCCGGTCCTGGCATGGTGACGCTGTATGTGGTTGACTCGGTGGAGATCAGCGTGCCATCTACTGAATAAACAGCAACTTTACACCCCGAGCTCCCAATATCAACTCCCATCAAACTCATCGCGTTCTCCTTCCTGTTGAATTCTGCAATTACTTCACCGATTCTACAGGTGTGGAAAGCAAGGAGGCCGTTCCTTCAATTCCCAAGGCGGCAACCAGTTCCCTTACCTTAGTGTATACAGCATCCTGCGCCTTTTGTTCCGATTCCGACATGAGAGCCTCATATGGTTGCCTGATGTCTGTGCCAATATTGAGTTTTGTAATACCGTGCTGGAACGCATCTTTCAGATACGGAAGGGCGATACCTGAGCCTCCATGAAGAACCAGAGGGATTCTGAGACGTTCATCAATTTCCATCAAGCGACCGATATGCAACCGAGCAGTGATTTTCTTCTGACTCCGAGTAGAAGGTGCAATGGCACCGTGCACACTACCTACCGCTACAGACAGCCAATCGACTGCCGTTTCTCGAACAAACTGTTCGGCGTCATCGGTATTGGTGAACCCTTTACCTGTTGCAAACAGTTCCTCATAATTGGGCATCGGACCCGATTCGTGTCCCATCACAGCTCCTAATTCCGCCTCAACCGGGACATCGTTGCAATGTGCGAGAGCGACAACCTTCCGGACAGCAGCGATGTTTTCGGACAGAGTCAAACGCGATCCATCGACCATGACAGATGTATACCCTGCTCCAATAGCTCTGGAAATATCGTCAAGATAATCGACCAGTTTGTGATCTTCATCGATGACTGGCACATGGTCCAAATGCAGACGAGTCACCCGGGAATCGCTGCAACAATGGTATTCCTCCGCCACAACCTCCAAACTGCCTGACGAAAATTTCACCCACTCGAGTCTTGCAACAGTTATCAAACCAAAGGTATCGGAGTCTTGCAAAGCTTTGACAACAGGCTTCATCATCGGGATATAAGACATATTGAAGGCGGGTATGACCAGATGTTTTTCGTACGCCCTCTCCATAATGGACTTGATTGCAGACATGATTATCCTCCATATGGTTGTACATAGTAATGTCAAAAATAATTTACTAATTTTCTCTTAAACTCTTCATTCTCAAATGTTTTAGTGACATTGACTTGCCTTTCCCCCACTTTTTTAGTAGGATTTAAGAGATCTACCCCAAAAAGGAGGCAAGCCAATGATTCATAGCCAAGCCATCACATACCCCAATGGTAGAAAATTCAAATGGAACTCCGCCGGCCATTCTTATGCCATCTTTAACTGCTCGAGCAATCTCTTTTAAATGAAGGTGACCTAGAATAACTTCGTTGGCTGCTTGAGCAACACCAACAAAAGGCCTTTTCATCTCTTCATCGGTTATCCCTAATGCTTTGAGCAAGGAACGATGCGGAGCCCTGGCCAAACCTTTTTTTATTACCTCACTTTGCATAATTATTCATCTACTTTTGATGTTTTATTTTTATATATAAAATTGTCCTGGCTTCAAGATGTGTTTACAAGTTGACACTCCAGAACCTCCTTATTTTTGTTCTCTGTTTCAACAGAATCATAGGCAAAAGTCAAATTTTCTTGCACCTCCTTTTCGTCCCTGATTGATTCTAACATTTTTATTTTACTACTTTGTTTCTCTAATGTAAAATTCTTCTGAAGATGTGCCTCTGCTGGTATTCTATAGCCATTCTTTTTTAGTTTGTATCCTTGATGTGTTCTTCGGTAGTTGTAATAATCCATAAAGTTATCCAGATCAATTTGCAACTCCTCAATACTCTCATATCGCTTCTTTCTTTAAGGCAACAGAGTAGAATTCATCTAAGAGGGTTTTATTGAGCCTCTCTACGTAACCATTGGTGAAAGGGATGCTTTACCTTGGTAGTGGTGTGCTTTATCCCAAGTCTGTTGCAGGTCTTCGGAAGATTCGTGATTTGGTATTGCTTCCTCGTGCCAGGTGGTATACTCTGTTCCACAATCGGTAAGGATTTTCTCTATCTTTATTAGATACGTAAGGCCTAGCAAAAAGTGGGCTTGAACATAATCAAGATCAATACGGATTGCTTGTTTGTAAGCTTCTATGGCATCTTTATCGAAACCAAGTTGCTTATAAACTACCCCTAAACTAAAATATGCTACAGCAAAATTAGGATCAATATTAATTACTTGTTTACAAGCCTCTATGGCATCTTTATAAAGACCAAGACCATTATAAGCACTACCTAAATTAATATAGGCGATAGCATGGTCAGGATCAATACGAATTACTTGTTTATAAGCTTCTATGGCTTTAATATGATTACCTAGTTCTCCATTACACCATCCAATTTGAAAATATACATGCCCTTTTAATGATAGTATATCTGTTTTAATTGCTATCTCTAAATAAAGCAATGCTTCTTCATAATCTTTCTTATCAATAAAATATAATGCTTTTTGATAAGCTTGGTCATACTCTGAATCTTTCTTTACTCTCCGGCCCAAAAACTTTTTCGGCGATAGATATTTTATTTTCTTCGGTTAAACTAAGACTGATTATCTTTTCAGTAGGAATGGCAAAATTTAAATTCTGTCCTTCGATCATTTGAAAAGTAGCTATTCCGATAACTTCTCCCTGCAGATTTAAGACTGGACTACCACTGGAGCCCGGCGAGATAGGAGCAGTAATTTGAATAACTTTCCCAAAATCAGGAATATCTCTTATAGCCGAGACAATCCCATCACTGACGGTGTTTTCCAATCCTAATGGACTACCATACACAATGATTCTTTCCCCTACTTCGGGGATGGTTTGGCTTAAGGATAAAGGATAGACATATTGGGAAGGAATATTTACGGAAAGACGGATAAGATCATTTGGTTCATCTCCTGCTACGATATAAGTTATAGGATAAGTTTTTTCATCTGAAGTTTTTATCTCAGCAGAGCTTGCTCCCTGAAGTACGTGATAATTAGTAATCACATCACCATTCTGACTGATAAAAAAACCACTACCCAGTTTTAAGAATTCTCCTTTATTGTCATAAACAAAAATAATCACCGTAGAGGGTTTGATTCTTTTGATCAGAGAAGGTAGACTTTCAGTTGATTCTTCTTTTTGTTTAGGTAAGGAAGGCAAAGCAGGCCTACTCGTAGGCACTTGAATTGTTTTACCCTCTTTAACATTTTTTTAAAAGTTCCAGGGAAAAACCATTTTTATAGGCTTCTTTAGCATAATATTCCTGCTCTTCTTCTGGTAATATTTCTAATAAATCAATAAATTCTTTTTCATATAAATCGAGGTCTTCAAGAGAGGAAAGATAAAAACTAAATATCGAAGGAAATTTATCTTTAATATAATCTTTTACATTAGTTGTTTGAGAGGAAACTGTGAGAAAAAGAAGACTAATAATAAAAAAAACGATTAATATCTTTATTAGAAAAAATGTATTTTTTCTAATAATAGCATCACCTTCTTATTTTATTTTTCTATTAATTATTATTAAACTACATTTTTTAAATTTACCCATATTCCTAATACTATATAAATTATAAAAATCCTTCTTTTTTTTGTAAATTTATTCCTTTTCTTTAATTTCATCTAAATTAATCCCCAATATTTTAAGGGAATTTACCATTAACAAAGGTCAAATAATGGATACCGATAAGCGGTATATAGTCGGTAGCAGGTTGTCATTTAAAAGTTGAAAAAAGTTGAGATTTTAAAGGTTAAGGGTTTTCCGATCGTAACAGTATTTTAACTGTGCTTAAAAGAACGAAAAGAAACTAAAAAACGAAAAAAAAGGGCAAATTTATACTGCATTATATTACACTAAATCAGGGGTGAATATCTTTTCAATTGTTGCAAAAGGTTGACCTTTTAGGTTGATAAAAGTTGATATTTTAGCAGGGTTTTAAATGTTACAAATGTTACAAAAAAACAACTT
>Ga0315279_10010835_pt1 | contig 10650 bp, 4 predicted proteins | sample YL17G06_20_MG_FD_203694 | JGI IMG/M metagenome (GOLD analysis project Ga0315279, IMG submission 203694) | Sediment microbial communities from Yellowstone Lake, YNP, Wyoming, USA - YL17G06_20 | ecosystem: Environmental > Aquatic > Freshwater > Lake > Sediment | place: USA: Wyoming | collected...
CGAGGCACTCTATCTGGTTCTGCTCGGTGGCGTCCTCCATCTCACGGAACAGGTGCGACGTGCAGCCGAACAACTCGGGCTCGGGGAGCTTGCCCGCCTGCCGGGGGACGTTACACTCGAGCATCCAGCGGCGCCAGACGTTCTGCGCGCGGATCCAGTCACCGTTCCAGAACTGCAAGACCACGAGGGGAGAGCGGATCTCCTCGCCCGGACGGAGCCGTAGGTGAACGAGCTCCTGTCCGGCCCGCACGCGGAGGCCCAGGCCGCCATCGCGGGCCCACTCGGAAGCCCACTGGCCGGGCCAGCCCACTACCACGATCAGCCCCTGACGCACCGGCGCCTCGAGGCTGAAGTAGGAGAGATCGCTGTTTGTGGGGCGCCCACCGGCGGCGGAAATGCGCGTCGTGCTCGCGGGCGCCAGCGGAGAGGCCAGCGGCTGGTAGTCGTTCACCTGGCACGGGCTGCCGACCGCGTGGTGGAGGACGAACTCGCCGTAGTGCCCGCGCTGCAAGCCGAGGTCGAGAGCCTGGATGCCCTCGATGACCGGCGTGTCGGCAACCCCCGCATTGCGGAACGTGAGGGTCCACTCGACTGTGGGGAAGTCGCGGTACTCGACCGCGACGCACCGAACGACGAGCCCGGTCACCGGGTCGGTGTAGGTGAGTGTGCGCTCGGTCCGCGCGCGGTCCAGCCTGCGCGACGACCTCTCGAGCCGCCAGGCGGGCAACAGCTCCGCCGATGGCCGCCCACCGTAGGTGAAGGAAAACGGCGGCTCGACGTCCAGCAGCGCCGGGCCGGCGGCGAGCGGCAGGTCCGCAAGCCACACGACGCTGCCGTCCGCCAGGGCGATCCGCGCATCGGCCCAGTCCGCCTGGTCGCATGAGATGCCGTCGCCGGCATCGCTCACCGTCAGAACGAACTCGCGGGCGCCGTCGAGCCGAACCTCCACCGGTACCCCGGCCACGCCCTCGCGCATGACCGGAGACCGGAACGCTTCATCCGCGCCGACCCCCACGCCGAAGATCACGGTGCCCTTGCCCGGCACCGTCTGCTCGTTGCTGTCGAGTCCGACGACCGCGCTGAAGGCTCTGCCCGGGCCCGGCAGACGCACTATGATCCGGCTGTTCGCGTGGCAGAACAGCCCGCGGGTGTACTGCGTGCCCGCGATCCTGAGCGGCTTGCCGAAGCGTGCGTTCTTCTGCACCGCGTCGTAGTTCTCGGCGACCTCCAGGCCGGGGTCGGGCGCCCCGATCTCCACCCCCTCGAGCTTCGCGGCGGCCCACCTGCGACACGTCGCCGTCTCGTCCGGCAGAACCGACACCCCATAGGCCCGCGGAGCGTTCACCATCGCTGAGAGCACCCCTAACATCATCACGCTCGATCTCATCGGCGGGCCCGCTCCATTCGCAACCCGGCCGCGAACGCATGCCTCACGCCGCCGGGGTTGTCGCGTACGCCCCTTCGTGAAGCCGGCGCCGACACCTGCGATGTCGGCCAGGGAGGCCAACCGGCCGAGGGGAACGTCGAGCGGGCGACGAACCTGCGGGCGGCCGGCTCCCCGGGGGGTGCGGGTCCCCACAGGCCATGGGCTGAGAGGTGATGCCCGGTGTGCTCCCCGACGCCGCGGAGAGTGCTGACGCTAACGTCCGCCGCCCTTGTGCTGCTCATCGCAGCCTCGGCCCGCGCCGATCCCCCCGCCGATGACGGTCGCCCGCTGTGGGCCGTTCCGGTTGTCGAGGCCGTGCCGACGGCGGAGGCGCTGGCGAGCGGCGACGCGTGGGAGGCGGCGTCGTGTCTGACGGGTCTGGTTGGCCTGACCTCCGGCGAGCTGTCCCGCAGCCAGCCCCTCGTCTGGCTCGGACGGGACGAGTCCGCGCTGCACATCGGCTGGCGCGTGCCTCGACTTGGCGACACTCCTTTGGGCGCGGCCGTCACCGACAGGGACGGAGCAGTCTGGACCGATGACGCCTTCGAGGTGTTCCTCGACCCGGCGAACGCACACAAGGATGTGTTCCAGTTCGTCGTCAACGCACGGGGCGCGATGTACGACGGACGGGGCCGCGACGGGGCCTGGAACGGCGCCGCAACGGCTCACGCCGCCGAGTCCGCGACGTGCTGGGCTGGAATCGTCAGCGTTCCGTTCGCGGACCTGGGCCTCTCCAGCCCGGCAGAGGGTGCTGTGTTCGGATGTAACTTCGCCGTAGACCGCAGCCCCGCCCAGCGCCCGTCAGACGGATGGCAGCCGGAGGAGCAGGTCATCGTATGGGCGCAGGTGACGGCCTCGCTCCATGAGCCCGAACGGAGCGGGCACCTCGTCTTCCTGCGGGATGCGGCCGTCCGTGTGGACTCGCTCGGGAGCCCTCACTGGCGGACGGTGAGGCTCACGGGCGCGCTAGCGCGTGGAAGGCTCGCAGCCTCGCTGTGTCAGGGGGACACGGTGACGTGGGACGGGCAGACGGATGGGGCAGGCCCGTTCTCCCTCGGGCCGCCCGACCTATCGGCGGGCGCGTTTCGTCTACTCCTCCGGGCCACACGGGACGAGCACCGGCTGGCGTTCCTCGCGTGCCGGTTTGCCGCTCGGGAGCCGCTCGACCTGCGCGTCACATCGCTGGCCCTGAGCCGAAGGGTGGAGGTTGACGCACGCTTCGAGACGCCCGGCCCTCGCCGTCGCGCGACGGTTCGCCTCTCGCTTATTGACGGCAGCGGAAGGGTAGTTCGGAGCGGCGCCATTCGGCAGGCCGGCGACGCCCCCTCGGCGCCCGTGGTGTGGAGCCTGGCCGACCTGGTGCCGGGCAAGTACCGGGTGCGTGCCCGGGCTGCAAACGCCTCGGCTGAGCTTGGGTACGACCTGCCTGCCGTGCCGGACTGGCTGGGCTCTTCGGCGGGGAAGTTCGGCGACAACCGCGTCCTTGAGCCGTGGACACCTCTCAGGGTCCTCTCGCGCGAGCCGCTCCGCCTCGCATGCTGGGGTCGGGAGATGGAACTTACCGACGGCGGGCTTCTCGCATCGGTCAGGACGCACGGCGAGGAGCTCCTGGCGGGGCCGTCCGAGTGGGTCGCCTCGGTCGGCGGGCACCGCGTCCGGTGGCGGGCCTCCCGGGTCCAGGTCACGAAGCAGGCTCCTGGGGCCGTGGAATTCGTCGGCGCCCAGTCCGGGGGAGGCATCCGCATTGAGACCCACGGACGCCTGGAGTTCGACGGATTCATGAGGCTGGACTGCTCCGTCAAGAGCCTCGGCGCGACGGTTCGCCTCGACCGGCTCGAGCTGCGCGTGCCGTTCCGACGCGAGGTGGCGAGGCTGTTGCACCACTTCCCACGACCCTCGGTGTGGGTGTCGATCGACATGGCGCGCTTCAACGCCCGAGCCATCCCCGCAGAGGGCTGGCACTTCCCGTTCACCTACCATGCGTGGGTGGGCGATGAGGAGAAGGGCCTGCAGTGGCTGACGGACAGCGACCAGTACTGGCGGCCCGGGGACCCGGACCGCGCCCTGGAGCTGCAGCCCGAGGGCGACCGGATGACGCTGCGGCTGGACCTCGTGGGCCGGCCGACCGAGCTGAGCGAGCCCCGTCCTTACACGATGGCCTTCCAGGCGAGCCCGGTGAAGCCGACGCCGCCCGACTATCGGGAGTGGCGGTACGCTCAGACTGGGTGGTACGGAATGGAGCGCGAGCCGTACCGCTGGCCCGGCGATGCACTCAAGGTCGTATACCCGGCCAAAGGTCTTTTGCCGGCGAGCCAGGGAACCTTGGAGATAACGCTCACCCCTCACTTCGACTCCCAAGCTCCGGACGAGAAGAACCGGAACCTGTTCTGGCTGGGTTGGCCTGACGACAGAAGCCCCGAACCGGCCGCTGGGGTCTGGTTCTACTGGAACCAAGATGATCGCGGGATGCGGCTCGTGGTGCGACAGGGCGGGGCCTACCGTGTGATCGCCGGCGCCGGAATGCCCTGGCTGCCCGGCGAGACGCACACGGTGGCGGTCACCTGGGGAGAGAACGGCACTGGTGGCGGCATCTTCCTCGACCGCCAACGACTCGCGACCATGAACGATGGCTGCACCCTCGCCGGTGACACCGACCTGAGCAAGGCTGTGATGTGCCTGGGTGGGCAGCCCTGCGACTTCGAAGTGCGTCAGTGGCGCCTCTCGGACGAGGTGCTGCCCGCGGAGCAGATGGGGTCGGGCGCCGAGGCGATGGCGGCGCTGCCCTCTACACGGCTCCTGGACCGGTTCGACCGGCTCGAGGCCGAGGGGGCGACGCGCTACACGGTCCCCGCCGTCAGTGTGTCGGGGGCCCGGGGCGAGGTACGCAGCGGCGTGCGCGAGACGCAACGCGGTCTTGACCTGAGCGGCGCCGGAACAGGCGGGAGCTTCCTCGACTCGTGCTACGAGATGGGTCTCCGCACCATCGGCTTCCACGAACAGTGGACGGACTGGCAGGGCTTCCCGAGCACGAGCCACACGGAGGAGCTTCGGTCCCTCGCGGACGCGCTGCACGCCAAGGGTCTCCGGCTCATCCTCTACCACTCCTGGCAGCTTGCCGACATCGCGCCGGAGTATCCCCTGTACCTCCGTGAGTGCGAGATCGTCGACCCCAACCTGTTCATCTACACGCGTGAGCCCAAGCAGAAGGACTACCCCGTATGCCCGGGGAGCGCCTGGGCCGACTTCATGGCCGACGGGATGCGGAGAACGCTGACTGAGTTCGGGATCGACGGGGTCTACTCCGACGGCCTTGCATACCCCGGCGAGTGTGCCAACCAGCTCCACGGGTGCGGGTATGTCGGGGAGGACGGCGTGGTGCACCCCACCTACAACCTCTTCGCGGTCCGCGACGCCATCAAGCGCACGGCCGCCATCCTAGAGGACCTGGGCAGACCGACGCTCTTCGTGTGTCACACCTCCGGCTCCATCACCCTCCCAACGCTCTCGTTCTGCGACGCGTACCTCGACGGAGAGCATCTGACCGGACGCCCGCGGCCATTCCGCCTGCCGGCGGACGCCTTCCGCGCCGAGTTCATGGGCCGCAACTTCGGGCTTCCCGCGTACTTCCTCGTCTATGACTGGAACGCGGGGATGACGACGGACGAGGGTCTCGCCATCGCCCTGCTCCACGATACCGAGGTGCCTTGGTCCTTCGAGGCGATGGCCCCCATCTGGAACCTGTGGAGTCGGTTCGGTGTCTCGTCGGCGCAGTTCATGCCCTACTGGAAGCCGGTCTCATGGTTGGCCGGCGCACCCCAAGGAGTCCTGTCGAGCATGTACCTGAGACCGGACGGGGAGGCGCTCATCGTGGCCTCCAACCTCTCGGAGAAGCCCACCTCCGGCCCCTTGCGGCTTAGGAGGCCGGTGCTCATGGCGCGCGACGCGCTGACGTCGCGAGCTGTGAAGGTCGTGGACGGCGCCATCGAGGACACCTTCCCCGTGTGGAAGGCACGGCTCTACTGGGCGACGCTGGCACCCGACGCCGGGGCGTAGTCAGGGGGCGGCCACTTGGCGTCGGGCGGGCGGCACTGAGGGCGACGCGAGCAGGTCTCGGCTCCGTCGGACATGAACGGCGGCAGTGCGCTGAGGGAATACGTGTAGCACCACGAAGGAGCGGGCATCCGACATGCGATGGGCAAGTGCGCTCCCTATCGTCCTGTTGGCCTCGGCGGCCTCGGCCGATCTGCCACAGCCCCCGCCCGAGAAGCTGATCCCCGAAGGTGTGCAAGCCCGCCAGGTGGACACGGTGGAGGGGTTGCTCGCGCAGGCCGTGCCGGAGGACGGACAGTGGTTCCTCGCGAGCGGGTACCGGCACACCGTGGACGGTGGAGGCGGGGCGTTCCGCTACGACGCGGCCTCAGAGGCGGCCGCGAACGGCGGGTCAGTCCTCAAGCCTGAGTCGGGGGCCGGACGCTACGTGCGCGCCTTCGACCCGGAGGCCGACGTCTACGCTGAGTGGTTCGGCGCCTGGGGAGACGGGGACCGGCCGGACGCACACGCTGATCAGGCGGCGATCAGCGCCTGCCTGCGCACCTTCGGTAGGGTGCGGCTGCTTGCGAGGACCTACGGCGTGCGGAGCACTCCGTCACCATGGGATCCAGACGTGACCTACCGCGCGATAGACCTCGGACCCGGCTATCGGATCGAGGGGATGGGTCGCGAGAAGACCCGCATCCGGCTCCTCGATGGCACGAACCCACACGGAGCCGGGCCGTCGGAGAACTACTTCGTCGTCATGTTCAATCGGGAGTTCCATGAGAGCGCGGACGACATAGTGGTGCGGGACCTGACCATCGACTGCAACTTCGACGGGCAGAACAAGGAGACCACGATCCACGCGATCCACGTCCGGGGCGGCAACGCTCTTATCGAGCGCGTGAACTTCCGCGGTTACGGCACCGGGCGCAATCCGGAGAACGGCAGCTCGCGCGAGTGCTTCGTGGTCCACCAGAGCCTTGTCTACAAGGCGCGCGCCGCGTCGCGCCGGGGCGCGGTCCTTCGCGACCTGGACTTCACCGGCTGCGGGCACAACGGCGACATCGAGGGCGCAGTGGCGGAGATCACCCACATCGCCGTGGGCGGATCCCAGAACTTCGAGGACCTCTCGTGGATCATGCCTCAGGGCAAGGACCCCGACTGGGATCCGGCAAACGACGGTGAGAACGAGAACAACTGGTGGCCGAGCATCGGCGGGATGGTTGAGAACGTGACCATCCACGATGAGCAGTACGACCCTAGCACGCAGAAGAGCTGGCTGAACGGAATCACCTACGGCAACTCGGTGGGCATGGTCGTGCGCGCGAACCACGTGGAGCGCTTCGACGGGCAGGGCGTCTTCGTGATGAGCTGGTGGAACAGAGGCACGCTGATCTGCGACAACGAGTTCCTGGATGTCGCGTACGGCGTGTCGCTGCACATACAGGGGCTCGATGGCAAGCCCATACAGTGCCCCCTCCATGAGGATGTTGTGTGCGAGCGCAACACGATCCGCCTCGGCTCGCCGATGCACGTTCCGTGGGGCACAGCCGGCATCCACCTCTATGGCGAGAGCCTGGGCGGCGGCATCCGTCTACGCAACATGGTCTTCCGAGACAACACGATCTCGGGGCGGGCCTACACGAACGCCAAGGGTGCCCGCGTCTGCCCGATCGCCGTGACTGTGCAGATCCTGCACGCGAACTACGAGCACATCATCTTCGAGGACAACGTCATCGACACCCCCGACTTCCCGCCGGCCGGGCCCGCGCCGAAGGAGCCGGGCGGGCAGTCCATGCTCTTCTACCCGATGGCCCGGTGGGATGAGGACGCGCGCTCCCGCAACGTGGTCTACCGGAACAACCGGACGCCGGCTGGTCGGCTGGTCTACCCCTACCTGGCGGACTGGAGCTTCGGGAACGAGCCGCAGTACGGCAAGCCGCCGGCTGCCGCTCCGGAGTAGCGCCGTGGCGACGAGCTCAGCCTCGCCGGCTACCCACCCGTGCCCCCGGCAGGGGATCGGAACGGGGCGGACGAACGGGTGGGGCGTTTCGCCGCTAGGCGATGCCTGCCACGCCTGAAGGGAGTAAGCGCAGTCATGGGCATTGTGGATCCGGGGACTGGGAGCGAGATGTGTCTCGGTGTCGGGGAGCTGGCTGAGAAGGCCAAGTCGGTGCGCGCGGCAGCGCTCTGCGCCATCCACGCGGGTGAGTCGGGACACCCCGGCGGGTCCCTGTCCGTGGCGGACGTGGCCACCGTTCTCTACCTGAACGTGGCGCGTCACGCACCCAAGGACCCGGAGTGGGAGGACCGCGACCGCATCTTCTTCTCCGCCGGCCACAAGGCCCCGGCCATCTACTCGGCCATGGCGCACTGCGGGTACTTCGCCGTCGAGGACATCATGACGTTCCGACGCTTCGGCTCCACATTCCAGGGCCACCCCCACTGCCTCAAGACTCCAGGGATAGAGGTGTCGAGCGGCTCTCTCGGCCAGGGGCTAGGCATCGCCACGGGCGCCGCGCTCGCCGGCCGTCTCGCCGGCAAGGACTACCGCGTCTACTGCGTGATGGGCGACGGCGAGCAGCAAGAGGGGAGCGTCTGGGAGGCCGCCATGTCTGCCGGCCACTTCGGGCTCGACAACCTGTGTGCCGTCGTGGATGTCAACCGCCTGCAGATCGACGGCCGCGTCTGCGATGTCATGAACATCGAGCCGCTGGCGGACAAGTACGCCTCCTTCGGGTGGCACGTCATATCATGCGACGGGCACGACCTCGAGAAGCTCCTCGCGGCATTCGCGGATGCCAAGGCGACAAAGGGCAAGCCCACGGTGATCGTCGCCGCTACCGTCAAGGGCAAAGGCGTCTCCTTCATGGAAGACCAGGTCGGGTGGCACGGCGTGCCGACCAAGCAGCGCGAGCAGCTCGACCAGGCACTGGCCGACATAGGGGCCATCGGCTATGGCAAGGACCGAGTAGACGGCTTCATCGCTTTCTCCAAGGCGTTCGCCGAACGCGCCGCCGCCGCCGTAGACGAGGCACAGCCCGGATTCTCGCGCCCGGACTACTGGTGGAACTCCGGCGCCACTATGAAGGTGGCGATGGACCCCACGCGCATGGGCTTCGGGCGCTGCCTCGAGCGGATCGGCGACGACCCGCGGATCGTGACCCTCCATGCCGACATCTCGAAGTCGATCTGCATTACCGCCTTCGAGGACAACCATCCGGAGCGCCTTGACCGCGTCTTCAGCGTCGGCATCGCCGAGCAGAACATGATGCAGGTCGCCGCCGGCCTGGCGCTGCAGGGCCTTATCCCTATCACGGGCACGTACGGTGTCTTCGCAAGCGGGCGATGCTGGGACCAGATCCGCACCACCCTGTGCTACTCGAACCTGAATGTGAAGATCGCCGGCGCGCACGGAGGTGTCTCCGTGGGACCCGACGGCGCGACCCACCAGGCGCTCGAGGAGATAAGCATCCTAGCCTGCTTGCCCGGCATGACCCTCCTCGCGCCCTGCGACAGTGTGGAGACAGACCGGGCTTCCGCCGTGGCCATACTGGACGTCAGAGGGCCTGCTTACATCCGGTTCGCCCGCGAGGCGACGCCGGTTGTCACCACGCCGGAGACGCCGTTCGTGATCGGCAAGGCGAACGTCATCCGGTTCCGCAAGGAGAGCGATAGCTTCACGGACGCATTCGAGACCGTGCTCGCGAGCGACTACAGGGGCGAGAACGAGCACATCGCCATCATTGCTTGCGGCACGATGGTGCCCGAGGCAATGCGCGCGGCGTGGATCCTCAAAGACGAGTTCGGGATCGAGTCGCGGGTGCTGAACGTGCATACAATCGTGCCGCTCGACGCGGAGGCGATCGCCGCGGCAGCTCTGGACACCGGGGCTGTCGTAACGTGCGAGGAGCACCAGGCTGGCGGCTTTGGCAATATCGTGGCCGGCGCCATCGGCGCGAGGGTCGGGGCCAAGCGCGCGGTCAGGGTGGAGCAGATCGGCGTGTGCGGGTTCGGCGAGTCAGGCGACCCGTGGGTCCTGATGAAGGCATTCGGGCTCACCGCCGAGCACATCGTGCAGCGCTGCCGCATGGTGCTGGGCGGCAAGGTCTAGCCGCGACCCGGCCCCAGGCCGGTCATAGCGCTATCTGTTGCGACGTTCCGGGAGCAAGTGTTAGCTCGCGCTGGGGGAGCTTACCCGCCAACGGATCGAAGCCCGGGTTCGCCCTGATGGTTGTGGTGATCGGCTGGTCTGTGGGGTTGTGGACCTCGATCGACCAGCTCTCATCGCCCGTCTGGGTCACCTGAATGAACACCTCCGCGCTGTCCGCGACCACGGGATGCCCGAGGAACACGTCCAGCGTACCGTGCAGACGGACGGTCGCCCAGGCGGCCTGCTCTAGCACGCCTAGCGGCCGAGCCTTGGACTGCCCCCGGTCGAGCAGGAAGGCCGACCACTTGTCATTGAGCCCGGAGAGCGTGATCGGGAGGCTGGAGCAGAGGTCGCCCGTGAGGGATGCCGAGAACCCACCGTCGACGCCGTCCACTCGCAACGGATAGCGGGCCTCACCTGTTGTGCCCATGGTCGGCACGACGGAGTACGCGGGCGTCCCGCCGTCGAGCCCGAAGTCGCGCATGAACCGCACGGCCACTTCGCTAGAGCTGGTGGGTAGCCGGCGCGTCTCCTCGACCAGGCGCGGGATGCCGACAAGCAGTAGCTCTGCGTGCGCCGTTTCGCCCTTGTGCTGAGGACTCGCACCCGCGGGCAGCGAGAAGGTGATGCGCCCTCGCGCGGGAGTGGTCACGGTCGCCTCGAGGCCGTCCGTCAACGAGAACACCGCGGCGCCGCCGAGCGGGGAGTCGAGCAGGGCAGCATACGCTCCCGGGCCGAACGGAACTGTGTGTGTCCGGGTCTCGGAGCGCGGCGTCTCCTCCCAGGCTCTGCCTGCGTAGTTCGTCCGCATCGCGCGATGACGAGAAAGCCCTGGCAGGTGGCCCACGCCACCAGGTTGCCTGTTCGCGGGGTGTGCGTGCCCTTAGTTGGGTTGGTCCACGGTGACCGTCATCAGATCGTGGGCGTATACCGTGGATGGCCCCGCCGTCACGCTCGCAGTTACCACGGCCTGACCGTACGACTGCGCGTACACGGTCGCCGTCGCTACGCCGAGGCCGTCTGTCTGTGCAGTGGC
>Ga0315279_10010836_pt1 | contig 10649 bp, 10 predicted proteins | sample YL17G06_20_MG_FD_203694 | JGI IMG/M metagenome (GOLD analysis project Ga0315279, IMG submission 203694) | Sediment microbial communities from Yellowstone Lake, YNP, Wyoming, USA - YL17G06_20 | ecosystem: Environmental > Aquatic > Freshwater > Lake > Sediment | place: USA: Wyoming | collected...
CGAGTGTTGAGTCAAGTAGGTCCTTGATCTTGGCGAGTCTCTCGTCTTCGCTCATGTCGGGGATACCTCCCATTGGGTGCCCCGCCGTCTGCGGAGCGTCAGTCGAGGGATGCGAGAGCTGTCGTCGGCTATTGTTGCTTCGGGACGAGGCGCCCGTACCTTCCCACATTCAGCTGTGCCTCGCCTCTGAAGCTCGTGACGTAACCATTCTCAACGCGTACCTCATCGTTCACTTTGAAACTGTCTATCTGTTCGTTCCACAGGGACATTTTGATCGAGCCGGAATCATCTGTCAGAACCGCATCGGCTACTGTACTAGTCTCGCCGAACCGGGTCTGGACCTGTCGAGCTTCTCCCTTCTCGACAATTCTCCCTTCGACGTCAACTTGTCTCATCCCCGGCTTTAGTTCGATTACCTTCATGGCAAATCGCTGCCCTAACAAAACGAGGTTGCGTATTAAAGACTTCGCGCTCAGAATTCTGCCGAGAGGTGAATGTCGACTTCTTTTTGCATGGATACCTCGCCCGTTCCTCGCTTGATAGCTACGATCTCGACTTGTTCGACAACGGCTATCTGGCGAATAGCGTCAACATGGCTACGTAGCACATTCGCCGTGTCCTCTTCTGACTCAACTCTCAATCTCTTGATGGGGGCCTTCATAGACAGTCGTTTCTCTGACTTGATGCGGCGGACCTCCGAAAGCACCCGAACGACAATCGATCCCTTCTTCTCAGATTCCTCGTCAATGAGTTCCTCATTCGGCAGTGGCCAAGCGTCCGAGTGGATGCTCCTTGCCTTCAGGCGACCAGACCATAGCTCACGATAGAGCGCGTCAGTGATGTGGGGACAGATCGGGGCAAGCAGTCTGAGAACAACGTCTAGGGTGTGAAAGAGCGTGAACTGAGCAGCTCTTCGGTTCTCATCTTCCTGAGTATGCTCGGCGTACAGTCTGTACTTCACCGCTTCAAGGTATTGGTCGCAAAGATCGTGCCAAATGAAGTTCCTAGTAGATTCTGTGGCGACGTTGAATTGGAAGTTCTCAAACGCGTCCGTAGAGGTCTTGGCCAAGTTGTTGAGCTTGCTTAGCAGCCATCTGTCCAGCAAGTCGAGCTTCGGGGTCGGAAGAGTCGGGTCATAGTCTTCTAGCGAGGATAGTATCAGCCGAGCAGCATTCCAGAGTTTCGTGAGGAACTTGCGGCCATACTCAACGTCAGCCCATCTGTACGGGATGTCATAGCCCGTGGATCCGCCGGCCGCTGCCCACTGTCTTACGGAGTCTGCCCCGTACTTGATGATCGCCTCTGTGACCTCTACGTAGTTGCCGTACGACTTGTGCATCATTCTACCGTCGGCGCCTCGAACCATACCGTTTACGAGGACAGTCTTGTACGGAGCCTTTCCAAACAAAGCGAGATGCCTCGCCATCAGATAGTAGTCCCAGGTCCGTATGATGTCTAGACCATTGGGCTGCAGATCTGCCGGAAAGAGTCTCTGGAATTCCTCCGGCCTATCGGGCCAGCCAGCGTGAACGGCGCATGTGATTGACGAATCCATCCAAGTGTCCATCACATCATGGTCGCCGACGAACTCCCGTGATCCGCACCCCGGGCAGGATCCTGCCGGTGGATTCTGTGAACGCGGATCCACAGGCAGCCACTCATCCTTCGCAGCAAACATCTGGCCGCACTTGCGACAGTACCACACCGGTATTGGGGTTCCGAACAGTCTCTGCCTAGAGATCACCCAGTCCCAGTCGAGCGACCTTGCCCATTCTATCATCCTGTTCTTGGAGAAATCTGGGACCCAGGCAACCCGATTAGTCCACTCGACTATCTGATCTGTCATGTCCTTGGTCTTCATGAACCACTGGGGCGCCGACAGGATCTCTACTGGGGTGTGGCATCTCCAGCAAGTGCCAATCTCGCGGCTAATGGGTTTTGATCCACTGATCTTTGAGACATTTCTTAGGTCGTCAACGATCGCTTTCCGCGCTTGTTGGATCGCGAGCCCGGCGTATTTCCCACCTTCTCGTGTCAACCGTCCCTGAGGATCCAGAAGTTTCACAACTGGAAGGCCGTACTTGTGTTGCCAGCGGACATCAGTCTTATCGCCAAACGTACATATCATCACGACGCCGCTGCCGAAGCTCGCGTCAACGAGCTCGTCCTTTAGAATAGGAATTCTGCGATCCACAAGTGGCACCACAGCCTGCTTCCCAACATATCCCATGTAGCGACTGTCAGTCGGGTTCACTGCCAGTGCCACGCAGGCTGGTATGAATTCCGGGCGCGAGGTCGCGACGATCAGGTCGCCCTTTTCGGTGGAGAAATGGACATCAATGAGTGTGCCTTCGCTGTGCACATACTCAACCTCCGCCTCAGCGATGGCCGTCTCACATCTGGGGCACCAATTTACTGGATGTTCTCCTTTGTACAGAAGTTCACGTTTGAGCAGCTGCAAGAATGAAAGTTGCGTCAGCTTGTAGTACTCAGGATCCATTGTGCGATATTCAAGGTTCCAGTCGATGGAGTATCCCATCGACTGCATCGCGGTCTTCATCTTCTCGACGTATTCCGTGGTAAGCTTCACGCAAATCTCTCGGAACTTGTCAACCGATACGTCTCGTTTCTTGATGTTGAATGTGCGTTCTGCCCTAACCTCCGTCGGAAGGCCATGGCAATCCCATCCCTGAGGGAAATGGACATTGTAACCGCGCATTCGCTTGTAGCGGGCAACGAAGTCGAAGTAGCACCAGTTTAGTGCGTTTCCCATGTGAAACTCTCCGCTCGGGTAGGGAGGGGGAGTGTCAATCGAGTAGGTCGGCCTTAAGTGGTCGTCCGGGTCATAGCAATAGATCCCCGCCTGTTCCCAATTCTTCTGCCAGGATGCCTCAAGTGCACACTGCTCGTACCTGGGAGGAAGTCGCATGCTGTCTTGCTTGGGCTTTGCCTCGGTGCTGAGCGTCGCCACTTTCGTTTCATTCTTCATACCGAGAATCCTCCCCACGGCTGCTCTCTCAATGAAATCGTCGTGTCTGCTGCAGGATCTACGAACGCATATGGACTTGGCGGTGAGACACGCTCCGACACCTGCAACGATGAACTCTCAGGACTAGATTCCTTATGAAACATTCGGAAGATCACCGATACGTTCTCACTGAACGTGCGCTCTCTGACGCTTGGCTGACCAGAGTCCGGCGAGACAGGTCACGATCAGGGCTACCGCAAGCAGGGTCCCAGCGCCAAGATTAAGGATCTCGACTCCGGTCGCCAGTATATCAGCTCCCGGCATCTTCAGTTGCGAGGCGAGATCAAAGGCACCGAAATAGTAGTTGAAGAACCAATGAAGCAAGATGGGAGCGTATGCACCATACCGTAGGTACACGAAGCCCAACGCAAGTCCCGAGATCATGGCTGTGGAGATCTTGCCGATCTCCCACCCGCCCCCGTACAGATAATGAGCGACCCCAAACGCTCCTGAGGTGACAGCCAACGTCAGCCATTCCAACCGTGAAATCCCTCTCACGCCGTTATTGCGGATCGTCCTAAGACCTAACTTCTCTTTTGCTCCATCCGGTTCCCACATCCCAATCGCCAGAAGGTGAACCGCGCCTCTGATTCCTTGGTACTGTGTATGTTGCCGAGTCTTCCACACAAAGTGCAACCCGTCGAGAAGCCCTATGGTTGTTATCCGGTAGCTGAGCTCTTCGACAAATGGCGCGTAGGAGACAGAAAGAAAACCAAGCACCGGGTTCTCGAAGGAGATGCCTCCGGTCTGGACTCCCGCGGACTCCTGCAGTGTCTGTAGGAGCACAACTGCGACGAGCACAATCGTGGAGAGCTGTGGCAGAACAACGAGGTAATTTGAACGGGCCATACTCACTCGGGGAACGACGCTCCTGATCGAGGTAGGAAAACTCGGGGCATCACGCCAAGCTAGGACAAATGCAGTGACGTAAAGAAGCCAAATCGCGAGAAATAACACGCCCACGTGGGCTCCAATCGGGATCGAGAAATTGGCAATCATGACCAAGCTCAGAGGAAGCTCAGCAACCACCCTAGATGCAGCATCAAGGCCTTGTGGCGATGCGTAGAAGAGGACTGGGCCAATGGCCATCGAGACGAAGTAAGAACCCAAGAGAATCGATACGGCCGCTGTCACGACTTTCCTGAACGCAGTCACCGTGCCTTCTCTCAGCGTTGAGAGCAATGCTGACTCGTGCTCCTCAAAGGGTCTGGCTGAGTCCCGCGGTCGGCTCAGAGCAAGCGATCGGTTGACTTCCGTGGCCCGGTACACGAGCATCTTTCAGCAGACTGGGATGCGTCCGTGGACAAGCTCCTCGCTGAACTTGTCGATGTGTGACAGTTCTGCAGCCACGAGTTCTTGAACGCCGCTCGCAACTTCTTTCAGAGTGGTTCCAGGATCGAGTGTCAACTGAACTGAGGCGATCTTGGGCTCGTTGATAGGTCGGCCGATCTCGCTCAGGAGCCAGACGTAGACTTCGCGCGCTCCGTGTGTCTCGGTTTGAATGCGTTTGGCTATCTGATAGGTGAGAAGATTGTAGATCTTCCCGACATGGCTAGTCGGGTTCTTCCCCGCGGCCGCCTCTGAACATGTCGGACGGTTAAGAGGGATTATTCCATTCACACGATTGCCCCTTCCGACTTGTCCGCAGTCAGCTCCGTCGGCTGAAGTTCCGAGCACCGTTAGGTACATTCCGGGAAGTCCGCGTCCTGGTACGTCTGCCGTGTTCAGGTTAACATGAACAGTATCGATTTGTGCGTTCGCGTGGACAAAGTCCAGCACTTCTCGCTTGATCTCCTCCTTTTGCTCGAAGTAACTATGCTCGCTGTTCACATAACGGTCTACAAATGCGATCGCTATCGTTAGGTCTAGGTGTTTGTTCTTCCTCATGCCCATGATCTTGATGTCCTCGCCAGTTTCTGGATGTCGTTTCTTGAAGTCAGGTGAGTTCAGGAATCGCTCTGTCTCGAGGACCATGCGCTCGGTAGTGGTCATTGGCGCGAACCCGACTGCGGCCGAGGTGTCGTTCGCTCCGAGGTATCTGCTTTGTCTGTTGAAGATGTCAGTCAGCGCATCCGATCCTTGCTTTAGTTCGATTTGATACTTCACATGCTTTTCTGGGTCAATCATGTGCAGGTTCTCCTGGAACCATTTCTTAGCGGTTCTCTGTACGATATCTTCCACTGGGACCTTCTCTCCACCTGCGACAAATGTGGCTCGGTCGCCGAAGACCATTAGCATAGGCTTGATGACTCTCCCTCCACCGAGTTTCGTTTCAATCTCGCCTGCGACTAGGAGTCCTTTGTCGATGTTGTGATGCATGACCTTGCCGAAACGCTTCAGGTACTCTTCACTGAGAGCCACCGAAATCCTATCCATCATAGAGTCGCAGATCGAGTCAGGGTGGCCTACACCCTTCCTCTCGCATATCTCGATGGGCTGCTCTTCCACAGGTGTCTGATTGAGCACGTTGACGGATATGTTCGCCATCGCGAAACCTCGCGGCCACAACAGCAACATCGTCTATTAATATTGTTCTGATCAACATATTCCACAAGGAATACCGCTGGAGGAGATGGTCCTGTGCTCCCAAGACTCGAGGAGATCTCAAAACGAAGACGCATCCTCGGACTGAGTCAGAAGCATCTTGCACAACTTGCCGGCGTGAGTCAATCAATGATCGCAAAGATAGAGGCCGGAAAGACTGAACCCTCCTACATCAGGACGAAAGCAATCTTCGACACGCTAGAGAAGATGCAGAGGGAAAAGGAACCACGCGCGAGGGATCTCCTGCAACCACAGGTTGTTGGAGTAAATGAGGATGAGCCCCTCTCAAGGGCAGCAACTATCATGAAGGAAAGTGGTTTCTCTCAGCTGCCGGTTTTCAGTGGACGGCATATTGTCGGAAGTATCGCAGAGAAAGCGATCATGGATCGAATCGTGTCAGGCATTAGCCCGCGAGAGCTTTCAAGTATGCCTGTGTCGAAGGTGATGACTGATGCGTTCCCTCAGATCGATGAAAGGGCACCGTTTTCATTGATTTCAACTCTCCTGCAGTATCATTCTGCAGTTGTGGTGATGAAGAGGGGGCAAGTGGTAGGGATAATCACGAAAGCGGATTTGCTGAGAGTCTTCTCTGGTTAAGCTTGCTGTTTCCCTGATAGCCTCATGACGGTTACTGAGTCTGCTGTTCGGAACAGTTCGATATTTCATGCCGCTCTCATGGAATACATTAAATATGGTGATCGCGTGCGAGTTTAGCCCGGTGGGGCCAGAACGTCGTCGTCCAGTGGGGCCGTAGTCGACGAGTAATCGTCGGCGGCATCTAGCCAGGGATGACGACAGGACAACCCCGTTAAGGGCTCCAGAAGCCTTTGGCATAGCACGGGTTTGCTGACCATATGGGATGACGATCTTCCGGAGCGCGGGAGAAACCCGTAGACGAAGAAAAACGGCGGAAGTCGAGGGTTCAAAATGGCGACGACGCCATGACAGTCCCTTCGGCCCCACCAACCTTCTACTGTCCGTCCGACAGCCGAGATTCCGTCTGGGCATGTGTCGTCCTTCGTGCACCTCATGCAGACCGGTTGCTTCGCCCAGACTGGCCAGGATACTTGTTGTTCCTCAGACACGGGCACAGGATCCGGATGTTGTATGACCGAAGCCCAGTCAAATTCTGGAAAGGTGGAGAAAGGCCTGCCAGCCACGACTAGTCAGGGGAGGAAGAACGGTTGGGAAGACGAAGACAAATCGCGGATACTCTGTCCTTGGGAACGTCTCGTCCGCCTGCGGGGCCAGCATACAATTGACGCTAAGCACTACCTCGCTATGCGTGACGGTGCCAGGTGCGTATTCTGTGATCTCCCAGTTCGAGACATATTCACTGAACTTGAGTTCGATCACATAGACGGAAACAACCGAAACAACAAACGATGGAACCTACGGCTCAGCCACCACTTCTGCAATGTTGCCGACTATCATACGAAGAGACCAGCCCTGTCCATGCCTGAGAGAGAGGGGGAAAGCCTCCTTCCACTGCCTGTTGGCATATGCTCTAGCTGGATTGGGAGTAGGCCTTGGAGTAATCGTGAGGGTGAGAAGCATGATGTTATGCGTGCTCGGTGGGATGCTTGGATCAACGATATGGAGCGTGGCCCCTTCAGAGGTATGGGGGGGGACTATTCGTCTGCGTGATCTTGCTGCTATGGCTCCGCATGCGCTAGGGTTGGGTAGCTCGAACACGTATCGACGGTTCATTGAGGAGGATTGCTTTGGCCCCTTGGAGAGATTTCGTGACGACGCCGTTCTCTGGGTTCGGTATCGCGGATTGAACGGAATTGGTGTCGATCAATCCCTTGACCATCAGAGGAGGGGGTGATAACATGGCGAAAGTGGAACTCACAGTGGAGATTCCTGATGATATCGGCGGTGGGCTCCACGACCTGCTTACAGACAAAGAAGCACGGAAAGCGGGTCTTGTTCCCAGCAAACCATCGTTCCGTGCATGTCTCGAAGCGTTTGCTGCTGAGGCAATCGAGGGATGGTACATCATTACCCGAAATGCCGCTGTGTCTCAACGAAAGGGAGAGGGCAGTCGTGAGGCAAGAGCGGCGGTTTTGGAGTCCAGCAGGCGAGGAACTTGAGCAGTAAGACGAAGACGGACACGTCGCAAAGAGTAAGCGAACAAAGGGCGCTCGACTCATCGCCGTCCCCACAAACGATTGTGTGAAAACCCCACGTTTTCACGAAACATGTGGAAATCATGGTCAAGATACCATGAGTCGCGGGGTCGCATTTGATTTCTCAAATTCAAATGGAGTGGTCTTCTGTGCAGAGCCCGCGTGCCCACAAACGACTGCGTGGCTTGCTTTCGAAGTCTCGGATAGACTCGGATTATTGGGCTCATTTTGAGCCGTTTCGGTGATTTAGCGCATGCTCAGGAGTCGGATAACGTGGTCTGCCGGGGCTTCAAGATCCGAGGTACTTCGGAAGTTGCAGAAACTGATCCCGACAGCCCAGGCGCTCGTGGAAGAGACAGCTGACAAAAGTCTGCGCGAGCCAGTCGCCGCGATCGCGGCGCAAGTATCCACCACTTGAACGCATGCGGAACACTGACCGTTCGAATGAAGATCGAACTAGACCATGGTCAGTTGAGAGGAATAAGAGCATATACGACAGCCAATACGATTGCCAGCACTAGAAGCGAGGCATACAGATAGTTCCAAGGGTTTCCACGAATAAGGAAGGGCAGTTGCTCCCGGGTCACGTTTCTGCCGAGTCGCAGAACATCCTTGCCCTGAATCAGGAGGTCCTTTTCCTCAATTTCGCGTTGCCTGACAACAACCAAACCCAGAAAAGCGAAGTATTGCGCGTGGATCATCCACAACACGACTATGAGGACAGCTGTAAGAAGTTGAATGAAAATGGCGACATGGAAACGCAAGGAAAAGATCCCGATCGCTGCTTCTCTTGATCTCAGAGTCTCTGCGGCTGCGCTCATCAAGGCTATTGCAGCGGTGCTTCCGTAGAACCTTATGTTAGTGAGAATCGAATCGAGGTTCCTTATCGTCTCTTCCGCGGCCTTCCATTCCTCAAGCAATATTTCCTCCCGCGATACGATGGACAGACCCGTCAACCTCCGTCCCTCAGCAAAATCTCTGGCAATTCAGCAAGATCTTTAATCTTGTGCTTCGGTTTGCCCGCGCTGGTAGTTCCAGGGAAATACGGCCCTGGGATCCAGATTGTCTCGAATCCAGCTTTTCTCGCGGGTGCAATATCTTGCGAAATCCGATCTCCAACCATGAAGAACTGCAGAGGTTTGCAATTCAGCTTCCTCACAAACGCCCGGACCACTAGTCTCTTGACCTCTCTGAACGTGCGCGGATTCTTCACTTTCTTGACAACTATCATATCGAAATACCTATCCAAGCGATGATGCCTCACCACTTTCATCTGAAATCTTTTCTCTCCTGAGGGAAACAACACGAGGAAGTACCTCTTCCTCAGCTCGTGCAAGACTCTCTTGCAGGGTCTCAAGGAAGGCATCTTGTTCAGAACTCTATCGTGGGCAGCGGCGGCTGCCGCAACCGGTGCGAAGGTCATCTTCCTTCTACTCTCGTTATGCGCCTGCTTCGCAGCTTTGATCCCGCTATGGTTCTCCACGAAACGCAACCACAAGGCTCGAGCCAATTGCCTGTAATCATACATGTGGTTTCCTTTGTTGAGCCTTATCAGCTGCAGCTCGATCCTCCGCAACGCCGAGATTGATGGTGGTACTCTGGTACTCCATCCCCTCGTCCTTCGCAGCGTTCTGAGCATTTCAGCTTGCGCTTTCTTGTATATGATCTCCCGATCAACAAGCGTATCGTCTAAGTCGAAGACTATGACTCCGAGTGTCTGCTGTGACATGTTGATCTCGCTCTAGGAATAGGCAAGTCTCAAGTTAGCCGTGTTGTTCACCCGCGGGGGTCATAAGTCTGTGCTCTTCTTCCCAGAATCACTCCTACGTGCTCTGTCAATAGAGTGAATTGTGGCAGTACCAAGACTTCGGCAAATCGTCGCTTCAAGGAAGTTATTTAAACCTAGTCGACGACCATTTGCATCGGCCGTTACGGTAGTGTCTCGGCCTCGTGCAGATGGTCGATGAACGAGAAGCTGTTGTTCTGGGTGGGCGAACAACCCAGTCCAGTGAAGAGGGATCGTTCATCTGACCTCGTTATGGATTCTGTGATCAACTACTATGACTCAGAGCAAAGAAAGCCTGCCTATCAATGGGGTAAGCTGTTCCTAGATAACGGTGCGTTCACAGCTAGGATGAAGGGGGTATCACTCAACAAGGAACGTGTCATCGAAGTGCAGGAATCCATTGACCCAGATCGCACAATCCCGCTCGACTATCCCTTCACGACTGGTCAAACGCCCAGACAGATGGAAAGATCGTGGGCCAAGACCAAGGACAACGTCACCTATTGGCAGACCTCAACGAGACTCAGGAGGAAACTTGTGCCGGCTTTGCATGCTTGGAATAAGAAGTCGCTGGCTAGTAACATTCGATGGTTGCAGAGGAACGCCGATTCAGACTTCCTCGCTCTTGGGAGTATCGTGGGCCCCAGCTTTGGGAAATTCCGTGGTTTCTTTGGTGACAGGCAGCCAAGTACAGAGCTCATCGATATGCTCGCGCTGGCGATTTCGTCCATTTCGAAACTCTCGGACTTCAAAGTGCATCTGATGGGCTTTGGTTCGTCACCACTTACCCTTCATCTAGGCTACTATTTGGGAGCGCAAAGCACGGACTCAGCTGGATATAGGCGTAAGGCAGCTTTCGGGAAGATCGTACTGCCCGGTAAGGGTGAACGCCATGTCGGCGCTGACTCCATGACAGGTCGTGATTTCGGCAAGAATGCCATGTCAATACGGGAAGGCAATCCGAGGCGGGAAGAGGATTTAGAGATGCTGAACAGATGCGCATGTCCAATATGCTCCACTAGCGCCGACGTGCTTTGGGTGGACTGGAGAGCTAGGGCAATTCATAACGAGTTTGTCATGAAAGAGGAGGTTAACATTGCCCATCGGTTCTTGAACTTGGGCCGATCCACATACGAGAAGTATTTGGATCAAGTGGTAT
>Ga0315279_10010837_pt1 | contig 10649 bp, 6 predicted proteins | sample YL17G06_20_MG_FD_203694 | JGI IMG/M metagenome (GOLD analysis project Ga0315279, IMG submission 203694) | Sediment microbial communities from Yellowstone Lake, YNP, Wyoming, USA - YL17G06_20 | ecosystem: Environmental > Aquatic > Freshwater > Lake > Sediment | place: USA: Wyoming | collected...
GAGGAACGAGGTCAGTATTGGGCGAGAATATAATACTGCGGTGAACGCAACTGATTGATATAACAAGCAAAACCCGGAGTCCCTACTCGGTCAAAGCTTTTTGCCCAAGTCAGGAGTTCTGAGGATATAGGCAAGGTCGCTTCATCCAGAAAGCAAAAAGGCGCGCAGATCCTCAAAATTCAATCCCTCTCCTTGCCCTGACGCCTGCTTTCCAATAATGCTTTACCTCCTGCATTTCGGTCACAAGGTCCGCTGTTTCAATCAATTCCTTTGGCGCACAGCGGCCGGTTATTACGATTTCCAGGCCTTTCGGACGTTTTCGGATCATCGATATTAACTCATTGATATCAATAAGATTATAATGTAATGCCATACATGCCTCATCCAGAATTATCGCATCATATCGGCCCGAGTTCACCATATCCCCGACCGCAATTAAAGCTTTCTGCGCCTGAATGATATCGCGGGCTTTAGGCTTCCGCATCAGAAATCGCGGACTCCCGTATCGTTTGAGAACCAATGACTTGCCGAATTTGCGCATCGATCGGAGTTCGCTGGTCGGCTTCGATTTCATGAATTGAATTATGCCCACGTGCAAGCCCGCACCCAATGCCCGCAAGGCCAAACCGAACGCAGCAGTGGTTTTGCCTTTGCCGTTGCCGGTATAAACCTGGATATATCCGCGTTTCATAGGGTATCATTCATGAAATCAGACATTTCGCGGCACTACAATCCGCCGACTGGTGCCGGGCAAAGTTCCATCATCAAACCGGATCCCGAAAATAGCTTCGAGAATTCCCGGCGAACGTGCCAGAAAATCTTTTATTGGGCCGGAAAAGAAGGCTTTTCCTTTCACCAGCGCAAGGATCATATCATTTTGCGCGATGGCTGAATTAATATCATGGGTCACGGTAATCATGGTTGTGCCGAATTCCTGGTGGATCCGGTCCAGTGCTTTATGTACCATGGCCTGATGCAGGGGATCCAGAAATGTTGCAGGCTCATCCAGAAGCATGACTTCAGTGCGCTGGGACACAGCGCCGGCCAGGAGCACGCGTTGAATTTCACCCCCGGAAAGCTGGTTCATCAATCGATTGGAAAACTCGGTACAATCAGTGAGTTCAAGCGCATTCAGCACAATCTCTCGATCATCCCTGGACGGCATGGCCATAAAGCCCTGATAAGGGAACCTGCCCATCATGACATAATCAAGCACCGGATATGGCAGGATGCGATCACGGGCCTGGGGAACATACGCAATGATCCTTGCCAGATCACGCGGATGAAATCCTGCAAGTTCGCGGCCTTTGATTTTGATCGATCCGGAATTGGATTTTTCCAGCCCGGCAATCAGGCGGATAAGAGTAGATTTTCCGGCGCCATTCTTTCCAATAATAGCCCAGCGCTGGCCATTCGAAATGCTGAGGCTGATATCCGAGAGCACCGGATCGCCGTCGTAGGAAAAAGTCAGCGCGTTTGTTTGAATCATATTGAAATCTGTGCAACAATCCGATAGGGCAACGGCTCGCGGTTTGGTGAAGCGCCGCGCCTATAAACGCGATGGCCTGCCTGCTGATATAGGGACAGATGATCGCCTATTTGAATGCAAATTACTTGCGCTATGTGACTAGAAGCTAAAGGCCGTCTATAAAACGGCCTTCTTTTTGCTACAAAAATATGTACATAAAACGAATGCGCTATTCCCTCTGAACAAGTCTTTGGTCCAATCTCTGATTCTCATAGCTGAGCTTAATAAAATCAGGTGAACGAGAAACATTAGAAACCCAGAACTCTTCCGTCCGCTTACTAGGTGAAGGCCTCATGCTGTTATATGGGATTTGTATGCCATTTTTGTAACAACGAAGCACACCATTGTCTAAGACGTATGCGTAAAAGATCCAGATATTTGAAATAGTGAGAGACCACCATGATATTGAAAAAGATCTACAAGTAGTAATTTGCCTTTTTTCAGCATGAGAGCAAAGAATGTTGCTAAAAATGAACTTACAAAATGAATCTGCGGAAATATTTTGGATATGAAAAATTAAGAGCTGAGATGGATCATTCGTGCCAAGGTTTGGGAACCGCGCTACACATGAATGACAACCAAAATTCAAATGATTGACAATTACAAATCCATTCTCTTTCTGAAAAACCGCATTGTGGTTTGACTGACTTATAGCGTTCGGGTTGCCCCAGAAAACCTTTATGAAATTTAGTAAGCTAGCTCCATCCACTTTGGGAACCAGAACCCATATTTCGCCATGTTTCCGCTGCTTATCCCAACATTCAATTTCGTAAGGAAGCTGTTTGCCATTACGGTCTGAAAATCTAATGTCGCGTCCATCTGGCTTGGTTTGTAGGAAGTCAAAATTCGTCCCATCGAAAACGACAAGCACAGGAAAATTTTCAACATTATTCAAAATATCTGCCCCAGAAGGCGAGGTGTTTAATGTAAGCTTCTGACTATGTGCAAAACCTGAGAATGGTGTTAGAAGAGTGACAATATCGCTTTGATTTCCGGTTTCGTCATATACAACAACTCCGTAAAATGAAGACCCATCCATGGCCGTATCGGTAAATAAAACACTATCTCTTGACAAAGAGGCGATCTCAAGCGCAACATCCAAGCTTATCGGATATGTATTAGAACGGAGTATTTTATATGCCCTTACATCTGGTTCGGGGCTTCTATCCCATGAAAGAACGACGCCTGAACCTGTAAGTCGGGCAACCGCATTAACAACCGCATGCGGATGAATATTGTCAGGCGCAAAACTGCCATAAATGGTGTCATTGCCCTGAGGCATATCACTGAAACGGAACCCTCCGAAAATGACACCGTTAAATGAAATATTCATTACCTCATAATCTGCTGACAACTCAGGCACATCAACGTCACTTCTACGGAATATGTCAACGGTAGATACATTATTTATTAAATTAGGCTTTACCGTAAGTTCATAAACAGGGCGCAGGCTTTGACCCACTATCTGACGAAATTCCGCAGCTCCTCCCATTCGATGCGGTTGAAGTTCCCCATTGATGACGGCAAGCGTATCACCTCTTGACAAAATCACTTTAGTATTTAGAAATGATGAGAAGTAATATATTGTGTTGCTTTGATAGGGACCTATATCAGTGTATCCATCAGAATGAGCATCAACGAGCACCGAGCCTGGCGACGTTGGTGCCACCAATCTAAAATCGAGCATGCTTGCGTCAACATAGCCAGGAGAGACAAATCTATTATTGCCTACAGTAATGGGATTCACTGCTGGAGCACCATTATAGCAAGTTGACCCGATTTTCAAATCACAATCATTCTTCCAGAAATTGCAGTTGCCAATCTTTTTGAGTGAACTTGCACCTGTAGGACATTGCGCTCCCGTTGCATTTGCATCAAAGATAGTTGCATCGATAAGCGGTGCATTCTGTTCGTCGGTGGGACTTAATATATCTACACCAACAATGAAATTTTTAAAAAGGCAATTGGTTAGTTTTAATGAGCCGATTTGATATTCAACTTCAAGTGCTCTAAGCGCCTTCGGTTTTGTAACGCTAGTGTTTACAAATGTCACGTTCTTAAATTCAGAGTTCGTAGTGCCACTTGTTGTATAAAATCTGAAGACGCGTAAATTAGGATCAGCTTCAGGCGCATTCACTTCGAATTGCAGATTCTGCATAAGAATTCCCGCTTGATTTGGGAAAATAACAGGTAATTGTGTTTCGTGGCCTACTTGAATTATAGTTGAGGTTTGTCGTGAATTGCCTAGAACCCCAATAAGAGATTCCTCTTCAAGATGAAAGGAAACAGCATTGTAGGGAGCGCGACTACCAATAGCGTCCAGCAGAATGGTATTTCCAGGAGGGCTTGCATCTGCAGCACCACCAATTGTAGCAAAGAAGCCTAAGACAGGGTTTGTAATACCCACTGCCTTTGGTGCACCAATAAGCTGAACGGAAGGATTAAGCGTAACATTGTTCTGCAATTGAATTTTTCCTGTTGAATTGAGATATATGCCTCTAGCAAAATTTTGTGCAAAGTTGATAATGGTGCCAGTATGAATTACCATCTGCACATTCTGCAGACCGCCACCGGGTACGTATCCCGGATTAGGTTGATGTTCGGGTATACCACCCGGGACGTATATATCTTTGGGATTTATTTCTCCGGGTGAAGTGATAGTATATGTGCTTCTGTAAACTTCAATTTTTTCATAATCTTGGGCTTGATTGACAGCTTCTTCAATGGTTGGATATAATGCGCTGCCCACGCTGCCAGTGTTAGTTGGCGTTCGAAGAAGCACAAGTCCCGAACCGGTTGCGGGCGTTGAGCCTTCCGATACTACAATTTGGCCCTGATTTTCTATGTCTGGCGTTGGTGTTACGATAATGCTATGATTATTCAAATTGATGGTGCCCCTGATTACTAAAGACAATCGATTGGTGTTTACGGTGATATCCGATGTTAGAGATGCATTATAGACATATACTAAGTCGCCGTCGTTAGCGGCTGCGAGTGCGTCCTGGATGCTGGCATAATCCGGCGGGTTTGACGGAAGAGAAGGTGTCGTTGCCGGACGGCCAACTGTTCTGTCTATGACGCCGACCGCCGCCCAAACCTCCGCAACCGTATTGGCATCAAGACGCTGCCTTTTCGCTGAACGGATCCATTCAATTCTTGCATCCCGGTAATCGGAATGTTCAGTAATGAGCCGGTTAATATTTGCATTCATGACAATTTGACCCGCAGGTGCATAACCGAGCCCTTGAATTGGACCATAGGCGTGCTGATAATGCGTTGGAGCCATATCGTCATTTATCGTGGCTGCCGCCACTCCATCAGACAACAGATAAAAAGCAAACATTCCCACTCCCATATTTGTATGGGTAAAGTTATTCACATCAGCTCCGGTATACCAGAATGAGCCACGGTAGAGCGATGGGAGTGAGCTTTGTTGCGGATCGCGCAGGTTTCTGCCAGAACCGACTGCCCGGTTGTCTTCCGCATGATACCAATCTGCTCTGCCGTGATTGATCGCCGGATAGTTTGCTCGATCATCGGTTTGGAAATTGAATTCGATGAGTGTACCGGTAATATCGCCATATGCTTCATTCAGCGCTCCCGATTCTTGGGCAACGTAATCAAGATTGGAATGGAATTGTGTTATCGCATGTCCAAATTCATGACCGATAACGTCAAGGCAACCATAGTCGCTGCTGCCAACGCTAACAGTACGTTCAGGATAGGCCCAGAAAGCATTTCTGGCACCTGCTCTATCATCACCGACAACCATTTCTATGTGATTGCCTTGATGATTTCCAATATCATCGTAACTAGCTAAACCTAAAACGTTATTGCAATAATTCATCGATAAATCAATATTCCGGGCAATTGACATTGCATGTCTATTAGTAATGGTCCAATCGTTGTCGGCTGTTCGGCTTATGACAGGCCCACCTAGTCCATCAGCAACGCACAAGTTCGCATTGGGGTTGCTCATGTAGTAAGTATTAGTAACAGTGTTGTGCCAACCCATAAGTGCGTATGGTGCAGGAAGAGACGATGCAACGTCTTGACCGCCTTCATTGACTAATATGCTGCCTCTGATTTCTGCATATTCTCCATCGGCAGGATAGCCATTAGGGAGCGGATTATGCACTGCAATAAGAATCGCATCGGCTGTTTGCGCCCATTGACCATCATCGTCTCTTACGGAAAGCACGTATTGTTCGAAGCCGTGAAGCTCCGCTGAATTGGTGGTGAAGGTAGAATTGGGACCTACATAAATCAATTGCCATGTCCCAGTGGGGCCATCCCATCGATTCCATTGATACCTATCAATAACTCCGTCAGGATCCCGTGAGCGAGTCGCATCAAGGACAATATCTCCTCCAAAACTTACAGGTCTGGTTGCGCCAAAGTCGGGGATAGGTGGCTGATTGATTTGCATCCTTATACTTGATTCTTTCGAAAGTATTTCACCAGAATCGGCATCAATGAAAACATCGAGAAGCAATTGAGGAATGTGCAATTTATAGCAAAGTCGGCCGCCAGCGACCAACAATTCCAATGACTGAACGGAAACCGTATCGCCTAAATTCGCACTAATAAGTCGCCCGACATCCTTGGGAGAAACGTTAGGCACGGTTGAAATATTCAAAGCGGGAGCAATCATACCTGTAATAGCCCAAATCGCTCCGCTGCTGTCCGCATGTACAGTCAATCGTCCAGTAAGCACATTTACATTATTATATTTTTGTTGAAGGGTGATATGTTTGTCTCCAACTTTGTCAGTCAAAATGCCTTCAATTTTGAATTGATAGCCGGGGTTGCCGATGATGCCTGTTATGTATAAAACGATCATAGACGCCAATAAACTGTCAGATTGAGCAACTGCATGCTTTCGAATCCCTACAGATGGTTTCAATTTCTCATTAAGATTACGAACGCTCACTTTCGTGGAAGCCCATACCATTCCATTAGCTTTGTCAAAATCTGCGGCGTTGTTTGCAAAAACAACTTGAGAAAAAATTATGCATACCAATAACGGCTTTAGGAAAAGCAATCGCAGTGTTCGCGTCATAGAATGTCTCCTTGCTAAATGAATTATGTTGATTGCTGACTTTCTGGCTGATTAGTGAAATTTTCGCTCAATTGCGTGTGATCCGTATTGATCACAAAGCCGTATTACATATGCCCCTTTTGAAAGTTTACACATATTAAGGTCAATGCAGTTTATGCCGCGGTGCATTCTCGCTACCAACAACATATAGCTTTTTCCCATGCTATTATGCGCATAGACAATACCTAACGCATCCTTGCTGAAATCTGCGCTTAATTGCAGCCTACCGCTTGAGGTGTACTTGAAGAAAATTAATGATTCATTTGCCATGTTTTTTTTTATATGGTTCACGTTATTCTTTTGAACTGGAGTGGTCAGGCCAGCTATTGTTACAGTTCCGCTATCGCCGATGGCAATTATTTCGGAATCGGCAAAGTACCATGCAGCATTTAAGTCTTGGCGAATTCCTGTCCAGGACATTTCCCATGATGAACCGGTATCTCTTGTTGCCCAAATTTTCCCTTGGGATCCTACTACGATGCCTTTATCCCCATTTGGTGCGAAGCAACCGGCTCGCATCTCGTATCCCGAATCGATCAAGGATTTGTCGAATACATGCGACCATGAGATACCATCAGCAGAAAACTCCAACACACCGGTAGCAAGCACACATCCGGCATCGCCTCCGCACCGAATTAAACTAGCAAGTGCAAAAACAACATGTGTCAAAGGATTGGAAAAAAGCCCTACTCCGCGAGAAGAATAGGAAAAAAGGCCTCTCAATTCTGCGGGTATCGCATTATTTAAGCTATCGGTCAAGCTCTCAACCGCCATTGTCCCGGGGTTCCAAGTAGTTCCGCTATTTGTGGAAGAAAATATTTGGCCCATGTTACTTACAACCCAGCCGGAATCTTTTGTAGTAAAAGCAATGCCAGAAATGGAAAGATCCGCAGAAATGGAGATTTCTAGTGCTGTATTACCCATTTCGTCTATTTTAAGGAGTTTCCCCTTTTTCAATCCCGATGCGAAAAATCCTGATCCTCTTACCGCAACGACATTTCTTAGGTACATTGCTCTCAATATGCTGTCTACTAGTCCTGCCGCGCAGGCAAAGGTTTTTCCCGCATCATGGGTGAACACGGTTGTATCCCCGAGAATAATACCATCTTGTGAATTAGCAAAAGCCGCGGCATAAAAATTGCCTTTGCGTCCGGAATTCTGTGCTGTCCAGGTCGCTCCTCTGTCGATTGTTCGAAGGATTGTGCCAGAGTCACCCACAACAATGCCAGTATCATTGTTCAAAAAACAAATGCCATGAAGATTACATTTAGTTGGGATATTGCTATGCAGAAACCACACTTCACTAGCAATAGTCGTTGCATTAAAAAGAATGCTACTAAGAAGGACTGTTTTTATTGAATTCAAGATAATGGACATCAATTGACCCTCTTTTTTAATCGCGGGACAGATTCGCTGCTATTTGTATCTGCTTGGAATTGAGACTTGTATTGAACGAGGAAACCCGTCAATCCGGATTTTCGCAACTCGGACTTGCTTCGAGTTGCGTGCGAGATTCAATATAGCCTCTCCCCGGCCTTGGATCGTTTGTTCACATCTGCCGTTTAAGTTATAAATTTCTAACATCAATTTACTATCAGGATTTGATGCAATGAAATGCACAAACGAACTATTGCCTGAAAACAACCACACTGGCAACGGAAATCGCATCGTAGAGCAAGATTTATGAGCAGTCAGAGTTGAACAATTTTGGTATAAAAACCAATTCAAGCATAGCATGTCGCATAACTGATGTTTGTCCAACCAATGGGACAAGGAGTCAGTCACATGACACAGATGATTATAATTGACATCTATTGCACAATGCAAAGAAGCTAGTGACAACGGAAGATTATGCAATTCGTTACTATTGATAAGTAGCATATTCAATGCATTTAATTGACCAATAATTTCTGGAATAGTATCTAAATGCTTGCCGGTAAGCGAGAGCTTCACTATTCTGCCAAGTTCCGAATTGCTTACGCTGTCAACAGCAACATTGGTCAGGCCGTTGGAGTCCAGGATCGCGCGGACCGCTAATGAATCTGTTTGATAGCTATAGGCAAATGCTTCTTGTAAGATTCCGTAAAGAAATAGTGCGCAAAATAAGAATAAACCCAATTGCATTTTGCTAATTCCTTACTTTTCAGCTTTATAGAATAGTTGCTCTTAGATAAGTACACTTATTGTCAAGTTATTAAACGATTAAGTAATGTTTACACTTGGCATCGAACTATTTCCGAGTGTTTTACGTTATCTCGCTTAACCAATGTACCTATTACAAACATACAAACACGATAGGCTTTCTGTTCCGTCTGATGTCGGCAAGAAGATGACTCTTTGTTGACGACTTATCTTATATCTATCTATATAATTTTGGGAAAGATAAAAATCAAGATATTTGCAAAAATATTTAAACTAGGAGTTGGCCGCGCCGCTAATTTGGCATTCTGCTATTGCTGCCCCAAACCGCACACGATGTGCGGTTTCGTCCTTGGGCGCAAGGTCTTAATGTCTGAACTTGTTTTATTCAACTTATCGCCCCCAGCCGCACGGCGTTGATTTTATTGTTGTTGGCGTTTTCTTTTGTCTTGCCACCGCCCTCTTATTATGCCTTGGGGCCAGGCAAATTTCCAAACTGGCTATTCGCCGCCCTTCCTGCCTTGGTTAAGAAGCTTCGGCGCGGCAAGCCTGACTTCTAACCTCCGAATTCCGGCTTTACCAGATTTCTCCGCTATTCCTTTTCATATGCCGGAACAGGATCCACAGAAAGAACGGCCCACCAAGCAATGCGGTTATCACGCCAACCGGGATCTCATACGGCGCAATGACCATGCGCGAAAAAGCGTCGCAGACGACCAGAAATATGCCGCCGAACAGGAATGTGCAGACGCCGAGGATGCGATGGTCGTTGCCGACAACCATCCGGCAGATGTGCGGTGACATCATGCCGACAAATCCAATCGGCCCGCATACAGACACAATCGCGCTGACCAATATGGAGGTGGCAAAAAACAGTATAATCTTAGTCCGGTTGACATTAATCCCCCGGGACCTGGCCAGGTCTTCTCCTGTAAGAAGGTGGTTCAATTCCGGAAGCTTCCAGGCGATTAGGATCGATGCAAAAACAATAAACGGCACTATGGAAATCAGCGGCTTATAGCCAAATACATCCAGCCCGCCCATAAGCCATCGGATAATCTGAAATGAATTCCTGAGATTGCTGAAATATTGCACAAACATAAGCAAGCTCGAAAACAGAAAACTGACCGCAACGCCTGCCAAAAGCATGGTCAGGCTGGAAATCGTTCGCTGCAAAGAGGAAAATCCATATACCAATGACATGGCAATCAGCGCTCCGGCAAAGGCCCCCAGAGTGATCACCGGGATTCCAAGTACCGATGTCGTGATCCCGAGAAGGATTGTGAGGGCAGCCCCGAACGATGCGCCGCTGGACACGCCCAGGGTGAATGGCGTTGCCAGAGGATTGCGGAACATTGCCTGGAATACCATGCCGCAGATTGCCAGGCCGGCGCCGGCCAGGTAGCCGGTGAGCACTCGCGGCAAGCGCAGGGAAAAAAAGATATTGCTCGAAAAATCGCTGCGGGCAATGTCGCCAAGGGAAATAAATTTCATCCCCAGCAGCGGTGCAAGGAAAATCACCATCAGCGACAGGAAAAGCAATCCGATGATTGCAGGTGCAGGCTTGATTGCATATCGATGCATTATTATGATATTTCGTTAGTTACAGTATGTCACCTAAAGTATAGCTGCAAGCACTAAAATCACCATTTCAGTGATCTCATTTACCGCACCGATGCAATCGCCGGTGATGCCGCCAATGCGCTTGAGGCAATAAAGACCAAAGATCATTACCGCGGACAGGGATGCAAGAACATAGAACAGAACTTGCGGCCGCTGGTCGACCATGGTCATAAAAAACGTGACCAGCACCAGAACAATGGTTGATGCGACTTTCCCGAATGCTCCATCATTCCTGAAAATTGCCGCAATGCTGCTATC
>Ga0315279_10010838_pt1 | contig 10649 bp, 6 predicted proteins | sample YL17G06_20_MG_FD_203694 | JGI IMG/M metagenome (GOLD analysis project Ga0315279, IMG submission 203694) | Sediment microbial communities from Yellowstone Lake, YNP, Wyoming, USA - YL17G06_20 | ecosystem: Environmental > Aquatic > Freshwater > Lake > Sediment | place: USA: Wyoming | collected...
TGATCCACTGTCCAGACTTCTTTAGCACCTCACCCAGTGGAATCTTTGGCCAACTGCTTTTCATTGCCCCTTGCCCTCGAGCATCTGTCTTATGTCGCCCATGATCTCGATGATCCGTTGTTCTTTTTTTAGGATATCTTCTACCAGTTGGTGTGGCAGCAAATGCTCACAATCCTGCTTGTTATTTGGATTCTTGATGTCGAGGTTCGCGGAAATGAGGTTTCCGTCATCGTCATATTTCAGGATATCGCTTGCTTGGACTTTCCAGGCGCGGTCGCTTTCTTCCCGCTTCTTCCACCAGGTCAAACATTCGGCGAACTCCTCGAATTGAAGTCCCGCGGTTTTCGTGTATTGTTTACGGCCTTCAGGTAAGGGCTGTTCGTAATACCAGATTTCTTTGGTTGGACCGGATCGGTCGAAGAAGAGCAAGTTCGTCGGGATGCTGGTGTAAGGAGCAAAGACGCCGTTGGGCAGACGGACAATGGTGTGGAGGTTGAACTCCTTGAGTAGCTCCTCCTTTATGCGGGCACAGACACCATCGCCAAAGAGAGTGCCATTGGGTACAACGAGGCCCGCCCTTCCGGGCTTAGGCTGCCGTCTTAGTTTACGCATGATAAGTTGGAGAAAAAGCAGCGCCGTTTCTGAAGTCTGCTTATCATCAGGAAAATTGCCAAGGATCCCACGTTCCTCCTCGCCACCGAAAGGTGGATTCGTCAGTATGATATCCACGCGATCCTTATCTCCGATTTCCCTCAATGGGAACCGCAGGCTGTTCAGAGGATCGATCTGTGGAAACTCCAGGCCGTGCAGAAGCAAATTCATCTGGGCCAGCAGGTAGGGCAGCGGCTTGGCTTCACCTCCAAAGATGCTCTTTGTCTGAAGAAGCTCACGATCCTGAATCGTCTTGCACTGCTGTTCCATGTGTTTGTAGGCTTCGACCAGAAAACCTCCAGTACCACAAGCTGGGTCAAGAACCGTTTCTCCAAGGCGGGGATCAATGACTTCGACCATGAGTCGGACGACAGGGCGCGGGGTATAGAATTCCCCGGAGTCTCCTGCAGAGTCACGCATCTCCTTGAGCATGGATTCGTACAGGTGGCTCAGCGTATGAATCTCATCAGAAGAATTAAAGTGGATGCCGCTAATCTTGTTGATTATGTCTCGCAGCAGATAACCATTGATCATGCGGTTGATAGTGCCTTTAAACACAGTGGCAATGACATCGCGCCGATCCGCTCCATTCGAACTTTGAAGGCCCCTTAGGTAAGCGAATAGACCCGGACCTTTCTTACCATCAGGACGCATCGCTTCTTCACTATTGATAAAAGCAATAAGTTCATCACCGGTGATTCCGTCCTCTTTGGCCGCCCAATCACGCCATCGGTACGGCGGATTGATGGTCTGCCTGAACTTCTTCCCCGCCATTACGGCCTCTTGTTCACGCATGCGCTCCAGATCGTCGAGGAACTTGAGGAACATGATCCATGTAAGCATGGGAAGACGATCCAGATCGCCGCTCAACCCCTTGTCCTTGCGCATAATGTCTCGCGAAGATTTGATGAGGCTTCCCAGTTGCTGAGTGGTAGTAAGAGGTTGTTTACTTTTAATTGTTCGAGCCATGAATTATCCGTCCTTTATGCGGTATATAGGAGAGTCTGAAGTTGGGTCACTGCCTCTTTCAACTTTTCAGGTCCACCAAAAAGGGTTGCGATCTCCATGATGTTTCCGTGGCTTGAAATGGGAGGAACCTTCAATACATCGGGGATAACGAACTGAGCTGTTCCATGATCGGCATATTTGTCAAGAAGCTCATTGAGGATAATCTTCGCCTCGGGGCCGTATTGATCAAAGAAATCCTTCTTATCCCTTCTCAGGTGATCGGCACGTTCGCGACGGCTTCGAAGAGGTGCATTGTAAGCGATGTAGCAGAGCAGATCCAAGGGATCAGCATCCGGCTGGCTGGCAGCAGATGCCAGTTGTTCAAACGTGATTCCTCGTTCCTCAAGTAAACTAATAATCTCTACCCGCTGCACCGGGTCTATCCACCGTTTGCGTAATTCGGAGGCCGAAGAGTAGAATGTGCGAACCTTTTCCGCCGTGTAGTCCGTGAATTTGACGACGCGGAGCTGTTTCCCGTCGGGATCGAGCTCATAGACAAGATGGGCGGCAATTTCAACATGCCCTCCGTCAACATAGTACTTTCGGCGATTTCCCTCTGAATCATCTGTAATGGAAGGTGTAACCTCCCAGTCGACTTCAGGATCGGCCGCAATGGGTTTTTCTTGTTCGATGATTTCATAGGTATTCGGGACTAATTCTCCCCTGGCATCGATCTCTTCCTGCGTAATGAGCGCGGGATCTCCGTCAAATTCAGGATCAGCAAAGAGCCGGGTGGCGCTCCCCGTGTAATCCAAAATGTTAAAGAATAATTTTCCATAATCGTCGCGTACACGAGTACCCCGGCCTATGATCTGCTTAAATTCAGTCATGGAATTGATGACCTGAACCAAAGCAACGTTCTTACACGTCTGTACATCCACCCCGGTTGTCAGCAGTTTCGATGTGGTTACGATGACAGGCGTCGGTTTCTCAAGCTCTTGAAAATTACTCAAATGTCCCCGTCCAACCTGTCCCTCCTCCGAAGTGACGCGGCATACATAGTCAGGATATTTCTGAACGAGATCTGTATTCAAGTTATTCAGGGCACGGCGCATCTCATCGGCGTGCTCCTGATCTACACAGAAGACGATGGTCTTTCCAAATGGGTCGGTTTTCTTCAGAAAGTCGGTCAAGTGGTGAGCGACAGCCTCGGTTCTTGCACGCAGGGCCACAATGCGTTCAAAATCAGGCGTGTGATATTCTCCATCCGGGATCTCGCGGCCGTAACGGTCAAGTTCTCCCTGGCTTGGACGCCATCCTGTCGCATCATAGGTAGTAACCACACGGTGCACACGGTAGGGAGCAAGAAACCCGTCATCAATCCCTTGGCGCAAACTGTACGTGTAGATAGGCTTTCCGAAATAACGATAGGTATCCCGGTTGTCTTCGCGGAGGGGTGTTGCTGTCATGCCCAACTGGTAGGCGGGCTTGAAGTACTCAAGGATCTCTCGCCAATTGCTCTCATCACGAGCACTCCCCCGGTGGCACTCATCAACAATGATGAGATCGAAGAAGTCCGGAGCGTATTCACGGTAAAGCCCGGGACGGCGTTCATCCTTCGCAATGGCTTGATAGGTGGAGAAATACATCTCGCGGCTCTTAATAGCCTGGCCAAACTCAATCTTGTGGCGCGCATCGCCAAAAGGAGCAAAGTCTTTATCCTTAGGGTCATCAACCAGAATGTTCCGGTCAGCCAGATAAAGGATTTTCGGACGCCTGTAGTCTCCGGTCCTATTCCATCGTGCGTTCCAAAGTTTCCAGCAAATTTGAAAGGCCACGAGGGTTTTACCCGTCCCCGTGGCCATTGTTAGCAGGATGCGTGGCTTACGTTGAAGGATTGCCTGGACGGTCCAGTTGATCGCAATTTCCTGGTAGTAACGGGGGTTCTTCCCGGTGTGCTGGTATGAAGGAGTAAGAAAGCGCTTCGTTGCTTCTTCATTCAGGTTCTGACTAGATTGTAGTCGTTCCCAGAGATCCTTGGGAGAAGGAAACGAATTAAGTTCCTTTTCCTGTCCACTGAGATAGTCGAACTCAATGATGCCGTGACCGTTAGTTGAATAAGCGAATTTCAATCCAAGGACTTCCGAGTATTCCTTTGCCTGCTGGAGACCATCACCCGGGGATTTGTATGCAGCCTTGGCCTCGATGACGGCGATCATGAAGTCGCGAGTGTAACGAAGCAGATAATCCGCTCGCTTCTGCCGACGGCGCTTGGTCTTTTCCCCAACGATCACAATGCGCCCATCTGTGAAAGTCTTTTGCTCTGTGAACGAGTGAGGCTCATTGTCCCAACCAGACTGGATGAGTCTTGGGAGAACATACTTTCGGCAGGTATAGGCTTCGGTAATCATGGCTTTCTTATTTTATTATCCTCGAAAAACATTTCCGTTGTGCCATGCAATATAATCTCCGCCTGGGCGCAACCGTTGATCCGGTGGCAGATGAAGTGATCGGCCATGCATGGCATAGTAATCTCTACCATTTTCAAACTCTTGTTTGATACGCCGGCTCACTTCGAAACGGTAGTCGTGAGAGATGGTTACATATCCAGAATCGAAAAGTTTGTGAATGTCAGATCGGAGAAGCAATCCGTTATTGATCTTGTGAGGGCCACTTTCACCAAAAGGTTTGATATGCACTGCATCCAAGGCGGGCAATGTTTTTTCTTGTGTTACTGCACATCTACGCTGATAGGCATCCGTTACGAGGATACGAAAACTTCCCTGACCTAAACGGGGCATAACCAATATGGGAACCCCATACTGAGCCTCCGGTTCCGCGACGAGTGGATCTTGCCACAAACCCTTCCTTGCTTGAAGGCGTGACTGAATGTCCTCCCAAAGCTTCTGGCCTAGACCTATGGACGTATCATAACTCTTCCCCTGGACTATGTTTGGGCTCCAGTCCGCTGGAACAGGAATCCAATCCTCCCGTTCGAAGAAAAAGGGTTGTTCGAGGAGAATACAACCAATCTGGTAGTCTTCAGTACTGGCAGCTTCTTTTCGCCGATATTTAAGGATCCGAATACACATCTCTTCTCTCGACCTTGCTCCATTCTTATCACCGAAAGCATCCCAAGCAAGGCTTAAGGGGAGGATTGTGTTGTGGGCGAAAAACCCGCCCCCGACAATATAATTGTGGGGGCTGTGGAGCTTGAAGAGGAAGGCCTCACCAGGATTCAAGGATTGAAAACGGTGACTCCCGCTTGGCTGCCAGAAATTCACTTCGTCAATGCCGGGCATTCCTGAAAAATAACTAAACCAATCAAAATCAGTGACACCAACAAAAATCTTCAAGACATCCCCCAACTTCAACTACTACTCACCCTCTCCCTTCAAGAAAAGTAGGGCGTAAGGTGCAAGTCGTTAGGCGCAAGGGGTTGAAACAAAAAACAGGCACACCATTTCCTACAAAGCAAGAAAACCTCACTCGCCTTCACCCTTTAATTGGTCTGGGGTACGTTCTTGGAGCCATAACCTTAAGATACCGTAAGGCGTAAGTCGTAAGGCGTAAGGGGTCGAAACTGAAAACGCACACAGCATCTCTAACTCACCAAAATGACGTTTATTCGCCTTCACCTTTAAGTTGTTCTGGGGTCCTCTCTTCTAGCCACAGCTTGCAGACATTCTTCCAGCCAATACGACGCCATTTCTTGAACGCACCCTTCAACTCATCCAGATCTTTCGCTTCCAAGAGATCTTTCTGGGCAGCTTTTAAGTCTTCAAGAGATGCAATCGCTGGCATGGCCACCTCCCAAAGATACCGTTAGGAGTGAGGAGCAAGGAGTAAGGGGTACAAGCAACAAACGCAAAGAGCAAAGCGCAGAGCGCATAGCGTTACCGCAAAACCCGTTAGGCGTAAGGCAACCTCAGAAACCTGCATAGCGCAAAGCGCATAGGGCATAGAGTCACCCCAAAAACTGAAATCGCAAGTCGCGAGTCGTAGGTCGCAAGGGGATCACGCAAAACACATATTATGAATTGCCACATCTGAACCCCTTCCCTGCCAGATTGAACTCTTCTTCCCTCTTTAGATTTCGCTATCCCAGAGGTTTGATATCCAGGAGCAGACGCATCAAAGCCACTGCGCGTATTTTTTTGTCCATTGGAAATGTTTTTTCTCCTGCATGGATAACGTCCAGAGATCGAAGCTTAAGATCTGACAATGCATAACGCATCGAAGGAGTGATCTGGGGAGAGGTCGTTCTTTTTATCTCGAATCCCAGCCGTTGTTGTCCTCTGACAACAAGAAGATCCAGCTCCGCTCCTCCATGAGTGGCCCAGAAGAAACATTCGTCAGCTCTGGCTGCCAGCCGATAGGTGACCTGCTCAAGAACAAAACCTTCCCACGATGCCCCAACTTTGGGATGCCCTTCAAGGTCCTTAAGAGTCTTAAGACCAACCAGGGTGTGCAATACCCCGCTGTCTGCTATGTATATCTTGGGTGCTTTGACTTGGCGTTTGGATATATTCTCATGCCAGGGCGACAGCTGACGAATCACCAGCGCCGAAGTCAGCAGGTCAAGATAGTTCCGGACCGTCGTGTCAGCTACACCAAAAGACCGCCCGAATTCTGAGGCATTCCAGATTTGACCATGATAGTTGGCGAGCATAGTCCAAAAACGGCGCAGAGTGGTTGACCGAATGCTGATACCCAGCTGAGGGAGATCCCTCTCTAAAAAAGTACGGGTAAATCCTCGACGCCATTCATCACTCTCTCCGAGAGTGCGAGCAAGGTAGGATCGCGGAAAGCCTCCCCGCAACCATCGCTGCATGTGGTTTTCGACTCCAACTTCTTCAAGCGAAAACCCGCCCAATTCATGATAGAAAATGCGGCCCGCAAGCGTTTCGGCGCTCTGGCGAAGCAAATCCGGTGACGCACTGCCAAGGATTAAGAAACGGGTGGCCGATTTGGGTCGATCGACCAAAACCCGTAGTACAGGGAAAAGATTCGGCTGTCGTTGGATCTCATCGATGACCACGATTCCTTCAAGCCCTTTAAGGGCAAGCATCGGATCAGCGAGTCGGGCCAAGTCTTCGGGGTTTTCCAGGTCGAAGTAGGACGATGGAACCTTTGTTTTTCCAATGAGCAAACGGGCCAGTGTTGTTTTCCCGACCTGGCGCGCCCCAATGATTCCAACGGCAGGGTGCCGCCGGAGGAGCCCCTGAATGGTTTCGACTTCCTGCTTACGTTCTATTATCATGGGAAAGGCTTACCATGAAAATTCGGTCTTGTCAACCGAAATTTCAATGTGTTCAAGAATCCAGCTTGAGGTGCCAAAATGGAACCTCAAGTTATTTAGAGTTAGGTCTTTCTTTTCGATGTCCACCTTTCCCCGACCGTCTTGAACGCTACGCTTTAGTTGAGGTCACAAATTGTCACCTCAAGATGGGTGATTAAGAGGCTGAGGATCTACCCATGACATTTGACCGGCAAGTGCCCCGCAAGCCCCGCTTGTAGGCGGGGTCAAGGGGCACAATTAAAACGATATTTCCTTTCCGGGAAGCCCCGGCCTGTGGCCGGGCAGCTTCACAAAGTGCACCGCGTAATTGTGCAAATAAAGAACAAGCATATTCTGTGTCAGGAGTATATACGCTTAACTTATTGACGTCAATGGAATTTTTCAGTGGCTAAAGAATCCAGATGACTGAGAATGTGGGTACATAATACTAATGCCTGATACCAGGTCCTCCCAGAGTTGCATCAGGTAAACCCCTGGCTTTGTGGGGAATATTTGCCAAGGATCCGCAGGAGATCTATCTAAGGCAGTAGACTTGACAACTACAGTTTTTACGGATTACAATAGTTAACAAAATGTTAACTATTACCAGGAAGATTCATGACAGGTGCAATTGCAGTATTATCCAAGAAGCAAGCAGAAGAAATTATAAGGAAGGCATATCATAATGGCAATTTCGTACTGGCAGAACCTCATTTCACCGAAAGTATGAAGAAGAGAAATGTAATCATAAGGGACATCTTGAATGTCATGGAGAAATTCAAAATTGCGAATGATCCCCAATGGAATAGCGATTTTGAGCAATATCGGTGCCGTGTCGTAGGGAAAAACATTGAGGGAGTTAAGTTGACTGTAGTTGTTGGAATATTACCTGACCAAAAGGACAGTATCATCCTTTTGACCGTTTTTTAGCAAATTTTCAAGAGAGGAATTCCAAAATGATCTGTTCGAATTGCAAAACTAAGATGGAAAGAACATCTATCGATTACCGATACAGAGCGTCGGGATTAGATAATGTTGTTTTACAGAAAATCCCTGCCTTTAAATGTCCTGGTTGCGGAGACATATATCCTATCATTAGCAGAATAGGAGAAATTCATGCAGAGATAGCTGACCGTCTGGTTAAGAAGGCATCTATTATAACAGGGAAGGAAATGGCTTTTCTCCGCAAGGAGATGGGCCTTAAAGCGAAGGATATTTCAGAACTTTTTGGCGTTCACAAAGTGACCGTCTCTAGGTGGGAAACCGGCAGAGAACCTATCAAGTTGCATTATGATAGGCTTATCCGATTTCTTTACAACTCCCAAAAGCTTCAAGAAGCATGTAAAACACTTCAGCAATCAATGGAAAAGATGGCTTCAAACCAAATCGATCCTTTAAAACATCTACTTAGAGCATGTCACATGATGCGGGCTGAAAATCTTTTTGCAGCTCCAGTGCGAAGGAAGCAGCATATGCGGCCCGAGATGATATCAGTACCGTTTGCCGCAATCAAGTCTAGGCTGATCCAGTTAAGAAGTGACAGCTAATAGAAACCGGTGCCAGGCATTAGTACCTAAGTATTTCGTCCCGTGCCGAACTCACCATCCGCACTTCTCTCTTGAAGACCGAAGCTAGTCTCAGTCATTCAGTCTAACCCCTCCAACATTCCGCACTCCACACCTCTGGCAGGAACAGTCCTCTGCCACGTCAGGAAATAGGGAAAAGCTTGCAGACATGCATTTGCCTTTTCATCGAAGCGATGACGTAGGACAGTGGCGTCTTGACACTCCTATCGCTTTCATTGAAGATGGGAGTATGGTGAAGGAGTCGAAAGATGTTTTCGATCCCCTGCGATGGTGGCTTGAAAACAGGCCATGGGAAAAAGATCGCGTGACCGGCCTGACCGGCCTCAGGGGTTCTTCAAAAGCCTATGTGCTGTCGCATTGGACGGAGAAGTTCAGAGGGCCCCTCTTAATCGTTGTTCCCCGTCTTGAAACGGCTGAATCTTTGGTTGAGGATCTGCGGTTTTTTCAGAGAGAGAACGGGGACACCATATCTCTTTTCCCTCCGTCGGAAACCCTTCCATACGATGATATCCCTCCTCATCCCGAGATCGTTCGAGAAAGGGTGGCCTGCCTCTTTGCTCTCTCCAGTGGAGAGAAGATCACCATCGTTTCTCCTGTCAAGGCCCTGATGCAGCGCGTGTTGTCGCCTTCGATGCTTAGAGAGTCCACCTTACCGCTGCAGGTTGGGGAAGAGGTGGAACGGGAACGATTGATTGCTTTCCTGAATCGCGGTGGATACACCTCCGTGAAGACGATAGAGGAGCGAGGAGACTTCAGTATTCGAGGAGCCATCGTGGACGTTTTTTCCCCTCTCTATGAAGAACCCTTGAGACTGGAGTTTGACGGCGACCGGTTGGAGTCGATCCGGCGGTTCGATATCGAGACGCAACGTTCTGTGGCGAATGGAACGATGAAAAGGGTGATCCTCCTTCCGGCGAGCGATGTTTTCAAGGACATGCCGGATCAGAGCTCAACGGCACTGTTTGATTATGTGAAGGGAAGCAGGGTCGTCTTCATTGGAGAGGGAGAGGAAGTAGAGAAGGAAGCCAAAACCTACTTCTCGAGTGTCGAGGAACATTACGAGAGAGCCCGTCGGAAAAGATATTCTGTTCCACCGCCAGAATCCTCTTTTCTGAGTTCCGAAGACTTCTTCCATGCTTTAGAAAAACATTCTGTGGTTTATCTGGAAGAAGGACCCCTGACTCCTCTAGCATGCAAACAGACTTTGCCTTTTGAGATCGAGGGTAACGAGAATCTCCAGCGAGAGATCAAGGCTATTCTATCTACGGAAAAAACCCATCCCGATGTGTCTCCCTTCTCTGTCCTCCTCAAGAAAGTTCAGGAGTGGAAGGAAAAAGGGAGGGGACTTCTCATCCTATCTCACACGTCAGGGCAGGCGCAGAGACTGGGAGATCTTCTTTCCCACTATGGAGTGAACTTTCGCCTAGCATTGGATAGACCCTTTAGAGAAATTCTGAATGAGCTTGGATCCGACACGTTCCTTGGAGTGGGAACGGTTTCTTCCGGGTTTCGGAACGCCTGGGAAGAGTGGGTGCTCCTGACCGAAGAGGAGATCTTGGGTGAGAGAAAGAGACTCCGCCAGGGACGAGGCCGAAAAACCCCGTCGCTCGCGTCCTACACGGAGCTTAGAGAACAGGACTATGTGGTCCATATCGATTATGGTGTAGGGCTCTACCAGGGGCTGAGACATCTGACCTTCGGAGGGATCACCAATGATTATCTTCTCCTCGAATATCTCGATGGAGACAAAGTCTACGTTCCCGTGGACCGGCTCAATCTCATTCAAAGATACATCGGGGGTGACGAAAAGTCACTCAAGCTCGATAAACTCGGGAGCCAAACCTGGGAGAGAAAGAAGCAGAGAGTCAAGGCAGCCCTGACGGAGATGGTAAAGGAATTACTTGATCTTTACGCCGAGCGAAAGGTCTTCCAAGGTTTCACCTTTTCTCCGGTCGATGAATCTTACAGGGAGTTCGAGGCCACGTTTGATTATGAGGAGACCCCTGACCAGAGCAAAGCGATTGATGAGGTGATGCGGGACATGAGTCACCCGACTCCCATGGATCGTCTGGTCTGTGGAGACGTGGGCTACGGGAAGACCGAGGTGGCGATCCGTGCAGCCTACCGGACGGTGATGGATGGGAAACAGGTTGCTGTGTTGGTTCCTACGACGGTCTTGGCCC
>Ga0315279_10010839_pt1 | contig 10647 bp, 11 predicted proteins | sample YL17G06_20_MG_FD_203694 | JGI IMG/M metagenome (GOLD analysis project Ga0315279, IMG submission 203694) | Sediment microbial communities from Yellowstone Lake, YNP, Wyoming, USA - YL17G06_20 | ecosystem: Environmental > Aquatic > Freshwater > Lake > Sediment | place: USA: Wyoming | collected...
TGAGCCAACGGATCCACCGTCTGCGAGAGCTCCAGCGGATGAGGGAAGACGGCGGGTTTTCCGTATTGCCCAAGAAAGAGCTTTCCCGGATCGAGAAAGAATGGAGCCGGTTGGCAAAGAGTTTCGAGGGCGTTAAGGATATGGACCGCCTGCCCGGTCTAATTTATATCGTCGATATCAACAAAGACTCGACGGCCCTGGCCGAAGCGCGCCGGGTTAATATCCCGATCATCGCCATTGTCGATACCAATGTGGACCCGACCAATATTACATATCCGATACCGGCCAATGATGATTCGATCCGATCCATAAGCCTGATCACCAATGTCCTGACCAACGCGGTGATCGAAGGGCGCAAGGGCTTTGAAACCGAAGAAAAGGAGGCCTATGGACCTGGAGAAAGTTAGGGATTTAAGGGAACGTACCGGCGCCGGTATCGTGGATTGCAAGAACGCGTTGATCGAAGCCAAGGATGATATCGAGCAGGCCGTCGATATCCTACGGAAAAAAGGTCTCGCGGCCGCGGCCAAGAAAGTCGGCCGGGTCGCCAAGGAAGGCATAATCGATGCCTATATCCACCCCGGAGACCGTCTGGGCGTGCTTTTGGAAGTCAATTGCGAAACCGATTTCGTCGCCCGGACCCAGGAATTCCGCCGTTTCGTGCGGGATATCGCCTTGCATATCGCGGCCAGCGAACCGATGGTCGTGACCCGGGAGGAAGTCGCCCCGGACGTCATCGAACGCGAAAAGGAAATTTACCGGAGCTTGGTCCAGGACTTGAAAAAACCTCCGGAGATAGTGGAAAAGATTGTTCTCGGCAAGTTGGAGAAATTCTACACCGACGTCTGCCTGATAGAGCAGCCGTTCGTTAAAATCCCGGAAAAAACGGTGGCTGATTACCTGAAGGAACAGATCGCGAAATTCGGCGAAAATATAATCATCCGTCGTTTCGTCCGTTTCCGTCTTGGGGAATAAAATCCGCGCCGAACCGGACCGTAAATCTTCAACCAAACCCCCACCCAAATATAAATTCCAGCGCCTGATCCTGAAAATATCCGGCGAAATGCTCGGGCAAGGTTCCGAGCAATTTCATCAACCGGCGATCAATTACGTCGCTCGACAGATCGCCGACGTTCACCGCGCCGGTGTCCGTATCGGGGTCGTCGTCGGCGGGGGGAATATTATCCGGGGTAAAACCAGCGATTGGCTGGACCGCGTTTCCGCCGATCTCTGCGGCATGACCGCGACCGTTATCAACGGTATCGTTCTCCAAAATTTTCTTAGCGCCATAGGGATTAAAACCCGGTTGAGCGGCGGGTTCGAGATCCGGGGTTTGGTCGATTATTTTAACCCGGTCAAAGACCGGGCTTTTTACGACGAGGGGGGAGTACTGATCTTCGTCGCCGGCACGGGCAATCCGCTTTTCACCACGGACACGGCGGCGGCCCTGCGGGCGGTGGAGATGAAGGCCGATCTGCTCGTTAAAGCGACCAAAGTGGCAGGCGTATACTCGGCCGATCCCCGGAAAAATAAACGCGCGGTTTTTTTCCCCGAGCTGGACTACGAGACGGCGATACGAAAAAATTTAAAAATCATGGACCGGGCCGCTTTCAGTATCTGTCAGGAAATAAGCATTCCGATTTGCGTGTATAATTTAACGGGATACCGACTGCTGGATATTTTGAAGGGAAAGCGTATCGGGACATTGGTCCGTAAGGGAGGATAAAAATGAGCCAAACCATCAAGGATGGCGCCAAAGCCAAGATGGAGAAATCTATCAACCTGTTAACCCAAGAGCTGTCCAAGGTTCGCACGGGCCGGGCATCGCCCGCCCTGCTTGACGGTGTGAAAGTAGAATATTACGGAAGTACCCTGCCCCTGAACCAGGTGGCGGGCATCAGCATTCCGGAGCCCCGCCTGATCATCATTCAACCCTGGGACAAACAAGCCCTTGTTCCGATCGAGAAAGCCATCCAAAAAGCGGACCTCGGGCTTAACCCGAACAACGACGGTAACGTCATCCGTCTAGCCATACCGCCACTCACTACCGAACGCCGGGAAGAACTGGTCAAACTGACCATGAAACTGGGCGAGGAGTGCCGGGTGGCGGTCCGGAACGTTCGGCGCGAAGCTAACAATGATATTAAAAAGGAAGAAAAAGAAAAGAAAATAACCGAGGACGAAGCTTTTAAAACCCAGGAGCAGATCCAGAAGATGACTGACGAGTACATTAAGAAGGTGGATGAAGTGCTCAAGAAAAAGGAGAAGGAAATAAGGGAGACTTAGGAATAAACCCTCCTAAGCCATTTTTGTCTAAATTTTATAATTCGAGGTGATTATGGCAAAACTATGGAATGATTTTACCCGCTGGTTGGACGACGCCTCCAAGGTGGTCAGTAAAGAGGCGGGTGATCTAACCCAGAAAGGCAAACTCAAGATCGAGATTTTTGATCTGAAGTGGCGGCTTAAGGATGAGTACGCGGAATTCGGAAAGACCGCTTACGAGCTAATAGTGGTCAAGAAAAAGGAAAACTGGACCGCCGACAACCGGATCAAGAGCATGATCGCAAAGATCAAAAATACCTTGAAAAACCTGAAAGCAAAGGAAGCGGATTACAAAAAAGTCGGTAAGTAATTATTCAAAGGAGTAAAAAATGGCTAACCAACCGATAAAAAAATGGGAACCATTCAAAGAACTTGTAACGCTCCGGGACGATATGGACCGTTTTTTTAACAGTTTTTTCGGTCGGTCCCTGGGCATGGATTACGACGGCGTTTGGGCGCCGGTCATCGATATCGAAGAGGATAAGGATAATTTCATTGTCAAGGCCGAGCTGCCGGGCATGAAAAAGGAAGACATAAAAATATCCGTGCGCAGCAACATCCTGGCTCTGGCGGGCGAGCGCAAGTACGGCAGCGATGAAAAAACCAAGACCTTTCACCGCATCGAACGCGCCTACGGTAAATTCGTGCGGACCATTACCCTGCCCAATGAAGTGGACGGAGATAAGGTCAAAGCGGCCTACCAAGACGGCATCTTGACGATTATCCTACCTAAACCGGAGACAATGAAGCCCAAAGAAGTCGAGATCGAAATAAAGTAACGGTCGGTCACGGCCGGCAAGCGAAATCAAAATCGAACCGGCGCTGGCTGGAGCGCCAGCGGAAGGATGTTCTGACGGAGAACAAGAAAGGAGTATAAAATGGACAAGAAAGTTTCGTTGAAAACCGTCGGAATCATTGCGGGTTCAGCCGCGGTCTTTGCATTCCTTTTCGGCCTCATCATCAGCATGGGCTTACCGGGTTTGGTGGGCAGGGTCGAAGCGAGCCCGGACAAGATGGCGCCGATCCCCCTGGTGAACGAGCAAGGCGAAAGCCCCTTTACGCAGGTCGCCGATATCGTCACTCCGGCCGTCGTCAACATCTCGGCCGAGCGCATGGTCACGACCAATGTGCCCGGATTCGGCTGGGATTTTGGCGGGCCTTTCGATGATTGGTTCCGCCAATTTTTCAAGGACATGCCCAAAGGCGAAAGCCGGGCGCAAACTCTGGGTTCGGGTTTCATCATCTCCGAGGACGGTTATGTCGTGACTAACAACCATGTCGTAAAAGAAGCCACCAAGATCATCATCAAGCTGACCAACAAGAAAGAATATAAGGGCGATCAGGTCAAGGTCGTCGGCACCGACTCCAAGACCGATCTCGCCCTGCTCAAGATCCAAACCAACGAAAAATTCCCGTATTTAAAATTCGGGGATTCGGACCGGATCCGGGTCGGCGATTGGGCGATCGCGGTCGGCGATCCCTTCAACCTGGAAGGTTCACTCACGGTTGGCGTAATCTCCGCCAAGGGTCGCAGCGGTATACCTTTACCTGAAGGCCCATCTTTCCAGAATTTTCTTCAGACCGACGCCGCGATCAATCCGGGTAATTCCGGCGGGCCGTTGGTCAACATCCACGCCGAAGTGATCGGCATCAATTCCGCGATCACCACGCCCAGCGGCGGCAACGTGGGCATCGGGTTCGCGATCCCGGTGAACATGGCCAAGATAGTCATCGACGAGTTAAAGGTCAAAGGCAAGGTGACCCGCGGTTATCTGGGAGTTTATCTCCAGGAGATCACTGAGGACCTCAAGAACGGGATGAATCTTCCCGGTCAGGAAGGGGTTCTCATCAGCGAGGTTTCGGACAACACGCCCGCGAGCCGCGCCGGAATAAAAAGCGGTGACGTGATCGTCGAATTCAACGGCGAGAAGGTCAAGGATGTGGAGTCATTCCGGTTCCTCGTCGCGGCCACCGAAGTTGGAAAGACGGTCAACATCAAACTGGTTCGCGACGGCAAGGAAAAGACACTGGCCGTCAAGGTCGGGGAACTGCCGGACGAGACCGCCGCCGTCAAGGAGGGAACGGATCGGGGATCCGAACTCGGACTGGAGGTTGTGGCGATCGGAGACCCTCGGGCCCAGGCATTTAATATAACTGCCAAGTCCGGAGTCGTAGTCGTCGGTTTGACTTCTGACGCGCCCGCCGCCCAAGCCGGAATCGCAGCCGGCGACGTGATCACGGCGATCGGCAAGCGCGAGATCAATAATCTTGGAGATTATCGACAGGCACTGACCGAGATCAAAAAAGGGAAGACCGTAGTCTTTCAGATCCAGCAGCAGGAAAGAAAGCGGTATATCGCAATCACCCCATGATTACCTGATAGAGCACTGTGATCCGGCTGATCAGTGAAAGGGGCCTTAGAAGGTATCTGGAAGAAATAAGCCAGTACTCGATTCTGGAAAAGAAGGAAGAGTACCACCTCGCCCGCCGGATCCGGGACCGGAATGACGAAGCGGCCAAGGAAAAGATGATCCTATCCAATCTCCGCATCGTCATCTACATCGCAAAAAAATTCCAGAACCAAGGCATGACCCTGAGTGAACTGATCAACTCGGGTAACGAGGGTTTGATCCAAGCCGTGACCAAATTCGACGAACGCAAGGGATACCGTTTCAGCACGTATTCGGTCTGGTGGATCAAGCGCTCGATCTATGAGGCGATAAACACCCAGCGCGGGATCATACAAAAAAGCTACCTCGCCCGGCGCATCCAATCCCTGACCCCGCGGTTCATCCAGAAAAACGGACGGGAACCGACGGTTCAAGAACTCTGTGAGACGTTGAAAGTGGATGCGAACACCATCTCCATGGCCCTGACCGAACTGATCCCGCCTTATTCCCTGGACGAAACCTACGATTCCGACGACATGGAGACCCCCTATCTCGAGACGGTCCGCCTGGATATCGAAAGGGTGGATAACCTGGTGGCACCGCCGCCCGAAGAGATCTTCAAGAAAAAAGTGGAGAAGGAGAAGCTGGACAAGGCGTTGAAAAAACTGCCGCCCCGGGAACAGGAAGTATTGAAAAGGAATTTCGGGATGGGCGACTACGACACACAAAGCATGGAGGATATCAGCCGGATCATGAACATAACCCGGGAGCGGGTCCGTCAAATCCGGGATAACGCCTTACGAAAATTAAAGATCATCCTGCTGAAGCAGGAAGCCACCAAGCAGTAGCGAATCCTTATAATTCTTCGACGAAAATTTCGAGATTGGTGTAAATACAGATCCGACCGGCGATCTTGATCGACTCTTCGACGATCGACCGGGCCGGAAGGTCCGAATGCTGGACCAGGGCCCGGGCCGCGGCCAGGGCATAGGGCCCGCCCGAACCGATCGCCAGGATCCCGTCGTCCGGCTCGATGATATCGCCCGCGCCCGACACGACATAGGCGTGCTCCCGGTCCAGGATCGCGAGCATGGCCTCAAGCCGCCGCAAAATTCTGTCCTGACGCCATTCTTTGGCCAGTTCGACAACGCTCCGCGGCAGGTTACCCCGGAATTCCTCAAGTTTCGATTCGAAACGCTCGAAAAGCGTGAGCGCGTCGGCGGTCGAACCGGCAAACCCGGTTAGGATCCGGTCATTGTACATCTTGCGGATCTTTTTGGCGGTATGCTTTATGACCGTCTCGCCCGTGGTTATCTGGCCGTCGCAACCGATCGCGACCTTACCCTTATGGTGCAGGCCGATGATGGTCGTGGCCCGGATGATCATGGAAAATTATAATTAAAACCCGGCGCTGGTCAAGTGGGTTCGCGATTCTCTTGACAACTCGATGCCATCAGTTATAATTTTATTCATGTATCCAGTTACAAAGATCATTATCGGATTCGCCATTATTTATCTCTTTCTGCCCGTAAGCGGTTTCGGAACTGAGCGACTGGTTGGCGATATTGCTTCAGGTATCTTTCCACCGTTGGACTCGATCCAGGCTAAATCGCCGGTCAAATTTCCGATCGGACCTTGTTACGCGGTCGCCTTCGACCGCGAGCGGAAAATCGTGTTTTGCGGAGCGGGCGAACAAATCCAGATGTTCGACGTTACCCAACCCGACAAGCCGGTTTTGCGACCGGAATCGATCAGAGCCGCGGATGGCGTTTACGATTTGTTTTACGACGCCCAGATCCTGTACGCCGCCTGCGGCGCGGCCGGCCTCGATATCTGGGATGTCCGCGATTTATCCAACCCCAAACACCTTGCCACCGGATCGGTTCCCGGATGGTCCTATGCCTTAAAGGTGACCGGGACCTTTGCGTTCCTCGCCGCGGGCCGCTCCGGTATCCAAATCATGGATGTCAGCGATCCGCAAAGTCCGGTCCGCGTCGGTGGTTATGCCGCGTCCGGCCTGGCCGTCGACATCGACATCAACGGTTATTACGCCTTTGTCGCGGACTACGACGCCGGCCTAAGAGTCTTCAATGTCGTTCAGCCGGATAACCCTTACGAGATCGGTGTTTTTACATCGCCGCGGTCGGTCCTGGCGATCCATGCCGGCGCCCACTACGTCTACCTGGCCGATGTCGGCGGGTTACACATCGTCAGCGTCAAGAACCTGTTGAACCCGATGGAAGCCAGCTATTATAAAACACCGGACGCTGTGCGCGATATCGCGATTGTCTACCCCTACGCCTATGTCACCGATTATTCCGCCGGGATCCGGATCATAAACATCTCCCGGCCGGATAATCCCAGCGAAGCTGGATATTACGATACGCCCGGACTTGCTTTCCGACTTCTGGTCGATGAAGGCTACGCTTTCGTCGCCGACGGTAACGGTTTCTGCACGCAAAACGTGTCCCATCCCGCGAACCGGACGACCCTCATTCTTTTCCCGATTTTGTTCGTCCTGATGTGGTTCCCCATTATGAAACTTTTGTTCTGACCCGGCCATGGTTCAACTGATCTTGATCGCGTTATCGCCCCTGGCCTCCGAATTGTACCAGCGGGAAGGATATTATGGAGAATTATGGTACCAGTTTTCTGCCGCGCAACTGTCCTCGAGCGGAGAGTCGCCGGCGGATGAGGCTTTCAATAATTATGAATATCGGTTCGTGATCCGTAGCCGTGGAAAAAGCGATTCCGCGTTGGTCGCCGGCGTAAGAACCGTTCCGGCCGGGACTGGAACCCGGAGTGCCGGCTCGGTCACGGATTATCTGCCGGTAAACACCTATCCCGGTGAATTCGATTACCGACTGATGATTCGGACCGGACTGGATACGCTTGTGGCCGAGGGTGAACTGACGATCCCGCCGGATACCCTGCCTTTTTCTTTAAGCGATTTGATGCTGGGGGTGAAGAATTTTTCAGAAAAATTTTCAACCCGCGGCATAAATTTCGTACCGAGGGTCGTTTCGGAATATTCCCGGTTCGATACCCTGCTGGCCTGGATGGAAATATACGGGTTGACCCCGGACAGTCAGTTTTTTGTCAGCGCCGTTCAAATCGTCGATGGTTCGGGTAAGGTGCCGGTGCGGAAAACCCAGAAACGGCTGAAACACGAACCGGCGCAGGCCGAAACGGTGAGCGTCGGACTGCTCGATCTTGGCCCCGGGCGATACCGGTTGGAATGGGAAGTAACTGATCCGGCCAACCATAACCGCGCCTCCGTGTCACACCCCTTCGAAATCAAAGCCGGGATGCTAGACGAGAAACTGATGGTTTATTATCACGATATCCGTTATTTGGTTTCGAATAACGAATACCGGCGGTTTCAAAAAATGAGCGAACCGGAGCAGGAAATTTTTCTAAATAGTTTCTGGATCCGCAACGATTATTGGGAATTCGCCCGCCGCGTCGAGGCGGCCGACGAGTATTTTTCCAACCGCACCCTCCGTGGAAGGGATTCGGAGCGCGGGAGATATTACTTAAAAAACGGGCCGCCGGACGAGATCGAGAAGGTCGCCTTGTCGGAATGGGCCCGACCGTTCGAACTATGGTACTATACCGCGGCCGGTTATGATGTTCTGTTCTGCGACACGAAAGAGGACAACAATCCCGTTTTGATCAGGATCCTAAAGCCGGGAGAACTGACTACCATCCTGGAAATGGGCTTGCGCAAGGGTGACGAGGGCGATTGGCTGAATGAAATTGCGCCCGGAACGTTCACCGGAGACCGTAAGAACGAGGATGAATAATTCTTCTTTAAACCAGGATCGCCAAATAAGGGCGGATAAAAAACCGGGGAGAGCCGTCGGTAAAAACCGGACCGGTTTCCTTTTAATGGTTTTCCTTTTCGCCGCCTGCGGTTTGAAATACGTGGGAACCATTGGACCCCGTTATTATCGGCTGTCCGAATCCGAAAAAAAGATATTTTTAGGGATGCGTGGAGTCGATTCCTCGGCCGCCTACCGATATCTCGATCTTAAAAATTCCGCAGACCGAGCCCTTCTTTATGACAGTATCTGGTCGGACCGCGATGAGGAACGGAACAAATTCGAGGATCGGATCGATTTTGCGTACCGTGAATTCGGCCGATACGAACCCCTGCTTGACGACCGGATCCCGGTCTATGCGCAGTACGGCATGCCGGCCGAACGCACGTCCTATACACCCCAGAAACTACAGATATCCGCGGCCCGGGAGACGGTCAAGCCGGCCGAGATATGGACCTATAAAAAGGAAGGCCGGGAGTTCGATTTCGTAAAGACCGGCCGCGCCTTCCGTCTCATCGCCCGGAGCGAGTTCGGAGAGCGCGTGCAAATACCGTTCCTTGTCGAAGATTCAGCCGCCGTAGATATTGGTCCGCATCAAGTTGTCGGCAATCTGGTTTTTAATCTGGCGTACGGTCGTTTCCGACAGGAGATGAATTTGACCCGTCTGGAGTTGTACGCCGACCTTAACCTGTCTGATACAACCGGCGTTTCATACCTGCGCGGTGTGCAGATCTATGAAAGCATGACGGAGCGCCAGGTTGAGGATAGTTATCGACTGCTCCGACCTAAGGGTGGGGAAAAAGGATTGTTCCATGACGAGGTCAATATTTGGCTCAAGCCCGGTATATATCGGATCGTCTATGAGATATTCGACCAGCAGCAATATGGGTTGGCTTCAAGCGGTCGAAAAGAGTTTTCCGTCGATTTGCTTGAGTATGCCGAAGGCGCCAAAGAAATCAGCGATTTGGTCCCGGCGCGGTTGATCGACCGCGGTTTCACCGACGAAAGGTTCCGAAAACCAGCCGGGAGATTGATCCCTTATGCCGGCCGGGTCATGCCCGTCAGTCAGCCGTTTTATTTCTATCACGAGGTATATAATCTGGGCATGAGGGACAGCCTGCATCAATTACGGACCAGCTACGAGGTGTATAACAAGGATAAAATGAAAAAGGAGATCATCGACATCATGATCCAGGACGAGGTTGGGAAAGGCGACGTCGCGTACCTGGCCATGAAATATCACCCCATGGACCTGCCGCCCGGTCATTACATTATCATCGCCCGCGATACGGACATGCTGAGCGGCAAGGAACGGTCTACCATTTTTGAATTCGAGCTGACCGCGAAATGACCTTCCTTCGTGTTTAATAAAAAACCCGCCCGATCCGGGCGGGTTTTTTATTGGTCAGCAAGTAACTTAGTCCAGCCGCTGGTCACGGCGGAAGTCAAGGCGCAGGTCCGAGTCGTCGTCGATGATCGAGCCGTCGGTCGGGAAATAATCCATGTGAACGACCGCGGTTTCGTAAACCAGGGCGGTCCCTTTACCGTGGTCGGTCGTAATGTCGAAGAGCCGACCCAGTCCGGCGGTGCCGGTCGAGGTCATGCGGCCGTTCTCGAGGGTTTCGATGAATCCTTCGATATCACCATGGTCCACCGAGCTTATTTCGCCTCGGATCGCGTCCATGGCATAGGATTTTACAAGCTTTTTCCAGATCTTTCCGATCAGCTGGTTGTTGGCGAACAGATCGAAACAGATGACCCGGTTGCCAGTCGTAACGACCACGCCGACCGTAGTTTTAGAGATCTTCGGCATACTCTCAAAATGCTTTTCGTATTCCGCGATCTTGGCGCACACTTCCTCGTCCTCGTAGTTGGCCCGCACCGTGCCCGAACCCGAGGCCACGCCCAGTTCGTCCTGGCTCCGGGCTATACCGGCCCAGACGTCGGACTGGCTTTCTGATACCTTCGCCTCGGAGCGGATCGCGTTGGGCACGACCAGGTTGCCGGATTTAAATTCGGGCGAAACCGAGACCCAGCGGCCGTGTTCGACGCAGAACACCGGCACGCGGATCCATTCGCTGTGCGCCGGGACCAGGACATCCTGTTTC
>Ga0315279_10010842_pt1 | contig 10645 bp, 9 predicted proteins | sample YL17G06_20_MG_FD_203694 | JGI IMG/M metagenome (GOLD analysis project Ga0315279, IMG submission 203694) | Sediment microbial communities from Yellowstone Lake, YNP, Wyoming, USA - YL17G06_20 | ecosystem: Environmental > Aquatic > Freshwater > Lake > Sediment | place: USA: Wyoming | collected...
TTGTTGATGCAGGCCCCATCGCGGGAGCAGACATCGGTATTGTCCACTATGGTGATGCTCTTTCCTCTCCATTCATTTACCTTGCCCGGCACCCTATTAGGGTCCTTTTCACCGACAAAGCCGATCTCTTTATGGGAGCCATCGCAATAAGGCTTGTTTCTTGAGGCACCGCATCGGCAGAGCGACATCACTGGTTGCACCGGAAGCTCTCGGTCTTCTGAATCCCTGAAGTGCTTGAGGTCTCTGACTATGTAGGGGCCGTTTTTAACTACTGTGATGGTTGGCTTGCGATTCCTTAAACGCTTGTTTGCTGTATTTGCCTTTCTCATGCCACTATTTTATCTTTTCATGCATTAGATCGCAACAAATGACAGGCTAACACTATGGGGCGGCAGTGACTTGAGCATGCCATCGAACAGGGACTTCTGTAACATTACTATTTACTGCGCCAGGTTGACTATTAGAGTACATTAGAGTAATTGTAGTGTTGCGGAACTACAGGCACAATAGAGTCTAACTAAGGGCATCGGTATGTCGAGATAGGCTTATTACGAAGGGGGAGATTCGGTTGATATTTGGTGTTCTGCTGCCGTTTGTCGCGATTGCTCTCGTAGGTGGGCTTCTGACTTTGCTCTTGGTCAGACGTGGAATCGGAGAGGTCAAGGGTCTTTGGCAAACAACCAGTTCAAAGGCTCCTTCCCAACTATCACGCAAGGAGTTACCCGCACCAGAACCCAAGACGCGATACAAACCATACGAGCAAAGTGCGCCAGAGAAAGACCTGCCGGCGAGCACCAGTGAGGAAAACGCCACTCATGGCAATCTCTGGAGATGGTGAAAAGATAAAATAGGCCGCCAACCTTTGACCATTGCGGGAAGCACTCCAGGGCGCTGTTGGATGCCAACTTCTACTCTTCTTAGGCGCCCGGCACATGGGACACTGGCCTAACGCACTTCATAGAGATGGCCTTCTGTTCGCAGGCCATGAAACAGCATCCGCACCCGTAACATGCTTCGGGGTTCACTTGTGCCTTGAGCTTCTTCGAGCCGGGCGACTGCACCATAGTTATAGCGTCAAAGTTGCAGTTGTCTATGCAATCTTGGCATCCGCTACACGTTTTCTGGTCGACATTTGCCTCATAGCGGCTCTTGGCATAGTGTTGGCTGAGAGGAACATTGCCCTTTTTCAGGCTTTGGAACTCTATACAGCAATCGTTACAGCAGTTGCACATAATGGCTACTGCGGTGTCATTGACCGCAGTATGGACCAGCCCTGAGCGCGAGGCTTTTTCCAGTATTTCAAGCGCTTCCTCGCAACTTAACTTTTTGCCATGCCCCGTGGCAATGTCATATTCTGCCGTCCTGTCGAAGTTGAGGCAAACTTCTACGGGACGGTTACAGGCTTTGACCTCCAGGCGGCAGGGGCAATCTACCACGGAGATAAGCCGCTTACTCTTCAGTATCTCCCGCCAGTCTTCCCAAGGCTGGAGATTGGGGTCGTCTGCCACAGCCTTTACGGCGGGCACAATTCGCATCACTGGGGTAGACGCAGCAGCGTATTCTTTGCCATACCTGCGATAGCCTTCGTTTTCATCGTACTGATACCAGAGGTGGCGGAGCTTTTCAGGTTCACGGAAATGCCTCCAGCCGGTTAGCATGGCATCATGAAGTTGCATCGGGGATTTACCGAATCTCCACTCCTTGCGGTCCTCGAAATTACGCGGGAAAGCCAGCCCCTTGTGGAATAGGTCCTCCAAATCCTGGCTTACCACTTTTGCATCTAACCCTAACTTCTCTGCCAACTGTTCTGAGGTAAGCGCTGGACCGGGAGCCACATTTAAAGCTTCGAGAATCCTCGCCTGCCGTGGGGTAGCCGCATATTCAAAAATCTTAGGTAGATACTCAGAATCGGGGTGCCCTGATTTGGCTGCCAATCGTTTGTAAATCTCTTCCATAGATAGACCCTCCCATATAGTTAATTTTATATGGTCGAAGCATTTTATGTCAAAGTTATGTGTGGCTGTGGATCCAGGTCCTGCCATTACCTGTGCGTGCAGAATGCAATTGCAGGATTGGAATTTAACGTGAGGTTGATGGGGAATCCTCTAAGATGGTGTGGCGCACCATCAGCCCAGTTACCTTTCAGGACAGCATGAAGCACTACACGCATTGCAGATAAGGCCATAAACGCTTATTAAGAGTCTAGCCTAGTGGATGGTACATAGGATTGAACAGCATTGGTAGTGGGAAAAGTGAAGATTGGTAAAGTACTAGTATCTTGACTTCATATAAACTCCTGTACTACAATACTTTCCGCCGAAATATCATGTAGGAATATAGGAAACGATAGAACGACGAAATGAGGAGGTGAGTAAAGCTAGGAACATAATTGAGAACGTAGGTTACATGTCCTAGTGTTATGGAGTAGACAGTGAAGCGAATGATAAGAAAGAAAGGATTCATAATAGAGATGAAGAAAATAGCGATTTTAATTTTGTCAATCTGTCTCTTGGTGGCATTTGCTGCTACACCTGCGATGGCTGCCAATGGTACTGGATTCGACCAAAATGGTGTGAACCTAAAAGCACGTGTGTTCAATGGCTGGCTGGGGGACTTGAATAGACTAGCAGGCGATGGCGATGAAGGTACAGAGAACACGTGGATGATATTGAAGTGGTCCAAAGACTGGGCTTGGGGTGACACTAACTGGTTGCCACCTGACGATGCTACCGCTGTAGGAGCATGGCTAACTGTGCACCAAACTCAGTACTTGAACGAGAGTAACCAATTACTTGAATGGGTGGATAAGAATTCCATTCCAAACGATGCCTTCTACAGGCTCGAGGTGTTCCAGAAAGTCATGAAGGTCAGTAATAACCTTGATGCTTGGGAAGCGTATGATGACGGCGGCGCTATAGATCTAGGGTGGGGGAACTACGAGCCAAGCGGGGTACCGAAATATGTACTGTTTCAGATGACGTTTACATTTTATGAGCAGGTTAGCCCTGGCGTCTGGGTGTTAATTTATACGGAGGACATCTGTACTACTTCACCTAAGGGACTGGGGCACCCACTCTGGCCCGAAGAAACCTTATAAAACCGAGCACATAGGTTAGAATACAGAAATCGATGGGGTAGTTATTAAAGCTATCCCATCGATTTGTTTTGTTTGCTATACAACCTCTAAAGTCAAACTGACATATTATCAAGCCCCAACGTATAATTATGCAAGAAGCCCTGTAGTCAGAATCCGAGGGCTCTCTGGGCTGGAGGCATGAAGCGGCAGCACGAAGCACTACAGGGCGGTGGCGGGGTGGCTTTTTGTTGTAACTAGCTCCTGCACGCAATGTAAGGTGCGGCACTGAAATTGAGGCCGTATTCAGCGTATCCCTGTATCAATGTCGATATTGACATCAATTGTGTGCCCTGGCCTTATATCTACCTTCTTAGGTATATCTCCGCTACGGTCAATGCCAACACGGTTGATATCTACTGTGTATTCTGCAGCCTGCAATTCAACCCGATAATGCCCCATGCAATCTATGTCTACCTGCTTCACTAATTTTGTGCCGCTCTCATCGTAAATCATTACCTTTCTGGCCTGATAGGTCTCGCAGGGAACAGGGCAAGGCTCACCAGGTCGTTCGACTGGGCATATAGGGCCAATGGTCACGTTTCCTTGGAGTGTTCCAGTCTCTGAGTTACCCCCCGAACATCCAACGAATACCAGCCCTATAATTACAACTGCGAATAAGACGAAGTTTCTTACCATAGTTCAAATGATAACACAAGAGCCAACTTCATGATATATACCATCAGCCCTGAAGCACTACAAAGCGCCTCTATCTTAAGCCCTGTGGTCAGAATCTGAAGGCTATCTGGGGGCTCGAGAAAGCAAAGGATTCTCAGTATTAGGGACTATATGGCGGTGCTCCGAAGAGCACGACTTCACCCTGATCGAGCTACTGATCGTGGTCGCTATCCTGGAACACCGCCGATGGTATTATATGTTACTAGAGCACAATCTCAACTTAACTTATCCTCACTTTTCATAACTCTTCCTACAAGAATTCCCATTCTGATTACGCTGCATCACAATCCAAACTCTCGATGAAAGCCATTAGAAAAGCCTGAAGCACTACAGGATGGTGGTGGGGTAGTGTCTCCTGGGCATTCACATTGCATTCATGATGGCCGTCAAACTTAGGTCAATATCTTCTGCGTAAGAAGCCTGTCTACAGCCTCTTTTACCTCTTCCTTTTTGCAGGCTACCCTCCACATCCCCTGCGGAACATTGAAGATGCCCCATCTTCGCGTTATCTCTTTACCTGCTATAACCACAAAGTCATCGGTCTTCTTATCCCTCGCAACCATAATCATGCTCGGGTTTCTCAGACCCTTGGCGGCGGACATGAATCCTCTGAGCTTCATCTCCTGAATATCCATTTCCTTACCTCCAATCTGGGGGTGACGTGCCCTCCGATTGCGACATTCTACCGCGAAATGTATACTGGCGCAAGAAGCCCCTAGCCAGTCTTACCTTTGAGGACAGCATGAAGCACTACAGGGCGGAGTTGAGTGGACTTGAGAGTATTATGAACCCCTGTACGTGCAGAATGCAATTACACAACTGGAATTGAACGTAAAGTTAGAGAAAAATTGTCAGAAAGGGTGTAGCTCCCTATCAGCTCAGTTAGTTTCCATGAGAGCATGAAGCACTACAGTGGCGGTAAATTGCATTGATTCCTGGGTGTCTTCCTTATGTCGTTCAAGTTCTCTCTTCAGCGTTAGTTTGACTTCGTCCTTCTCAATCCCGTATTCTGCTACCAATTTCTGAAGGCTAGGCAGATTTATGTACCTGAAAGCGTAAGTTAACAAGGCGGATTCCTGAAGATTACGAATTGTAGCAGGTTGCCATCTTCGTTGCTTCAAGTGCTAAGCCCAGATTTGTAGCGGCCCCCGGATGCCTTGCCTCTGAATAAGTACATGATAAGTACATGGGCTTAGCAAGGTTCAGCGTCGGTATTTCTTTTCCGTTTGAGCTGCGCCCTTTACAGGCATCTCTAGTACAGGAACATCCCAAGTAGTAGCGCCTGCGAGTGCTCCCGGGTATTGGGTTGCGGCTATCGCCTCATTGCTCTCCGCTTCAATAACTTGTATGACCACCAAGCTTTGTGGTGGAACCCCAGCGAAGGCAATTCCCTGACACACGTAGCTTGCTAAAATCTTTGTCCCCGCAGGGGGATTGGCCCAAACCTTATCTGATGCCTGGGCCACATCTGCTGCTTTGTTCACATCCATAATCGCGAATCTCAGAAACTTCATCGCTCTCCTCCTTAGCTGATTTATTTTATCTGCAGGGCAAAGCACCCAGGGGCAGCCGTATTGTGGGATAACGCCAGAATCTGGCGATATTCTACAGCGATTTGCGTGATGGTGCAAGAAGCCTACTGTATTTCACTTTGAGGACAACACCCAGCACCACAAGGTGGTGCTGAGTGACCTTGATAGCATTATGAACCCCTGTGCGTGCAGCTATTATCTGACCTTCTGGGCCTACGCTGCCCGACGGATAGACTCCAGGTCGAGGTGTTGCCCCAGAAGCTGAGCTAGTCTCTCCACTTTCTTCTCGTGGGAGAACTTTGCCTTATCGAGAACCCCTTCCACAGCTTCCATGGTGCGCACGGTGTCATCTTTTACCATAACCACTGGCACCTTAACCGCCTTGGCTCGGCTCAGGATGTTGGGCAGGGGATTGATGTTGTTGGTGAGGACGAGGCAGCTTGTTGAGGTCTGCAGAGCCGCCAACTGGATGTCCGGGCGGTCGCCGCGTGTAACCACAGCCTTGTTCTGCTTTAGGCTCAGGTACGAAACCGCAGGGTCTGGCGACATCGCTCCTACCATGACGCTCTCCACCAGTTCTTCTGAGCGTTCGGGTGAGTTAAGGATGCTGCCTCCCAGGTGCTCCACAAGCTCGCCCACGCTGACCGTCAGCAGCGCGCGGTTCTCGGGCAGCACCCCCAGGATTTTGATTCCGCCTCGCTCTATAGACGACACGAGGTTGGCTTTAACCGAGTTCATCCTGCGCTGTGGTACGGTGTTAATCACCACGCCCAGGAGATGCCCGCCTAGCACCTTGGCCGCGTCCACGATTTGGCTTACTTGGAGGTCACTTTCATAGCGGACGACAAGAATCGCCTTGGCGCTCAAGGCTTCCACAACTCGGCTTCCCGCAAGCGCCGGGCTGCTGCCCGCTTTGAAACCGCTTACGCCCTCGATCAAAACCGCATCCTTCCCCTGTGAAACCCTGACGTAGGCCTCCTCGGCCTTTTTGAGCCAGGCGGGTTCCTTTTCGTTCGCAGAGGCAAGGAAATCCTCGGCGCTGAGGGAGACCGGACAAAGCAGCTCGACCGGTTCGTCCAGAGCCAAGGTCTGCTTCATGAACTCGGTATCCTTATCGCCGGCTTCAGCCTTCTCGGCAATAACAGCTACAGGCTTAAAGTACCCGACCTTCCAGCCACCTGCCTTAAATAGTCTACCCAGCGCCGCACATAGCGCGCTTTTCCCGGCCGCTTCACCGATAGAGGTAAGGTACAAAGCGTTCATCACAACCCCTCAGTCTGAACACGGATTCTGGTCTCGGCAAATCCGCCCTAAAGTATATCATATCTCCCGCACCTGTCCAAGGCAGCCAGCGGTGTCGAAAAAAGTGCTGACTTCTGGTAGAATGCCCAAGGCAGCCATAGAAGTGCAAGATTCAAAAGGCAAAGTGTGCAGAGGTCCTTTGCTAACGGGGAGTTCAGAGGGGCAAAGCCCCTCTGACAGGGAATTTGGGGATGTCCCCCAACCTCAAATTTCCCCCAAGATTGGGGGATAAAGGGGGTTGCCCGGGCGATTACAGACATTAGTCTGGGTGACGCTCTTAAGGTTGATAGATTCTTAAGGAGGCTAGATGAAGAAAATATGGGCACCCTGGAGGGTGGAATATATACGAAGTGAAAAGGCGAAAGAGTGCATCTTTTGTCAGAAGCCGGCGGAGAACAAAGACACTCGGAATCATATCCTTTTCAGGGGTAAGACAAGCTTCGTAATTCTAAATAACTATCCCTATAACCCCGGGCATCTCATGGTAGCGCCCTTCAGACATCTGGCCTCACTCGATGATTTAACCGAGGAAGAGCTATTTGAACACTTCGACCTGGTGAGGAAGAGCGCCCGAGCGATAAAAGAGGCGTACAAACCTGAAGGGTTCAACGTCGGCATGAACCTTGGGCGGGTGGCTGGGGCCGGAGTGGAAGGGCATGTCCATACCCACGTTGTGCCCCGCTGGAATGGCGACACCAATTTCATGCCTGTGTTATCTGATACCAAAGTGTTACCCGAGGCTCTGGCCTCAACCTATGCCCAATTGAAAGAGAAAATCGCCCGGAATGCGCGGAAAACATGACCTCCGAAAAATCCTCGGCGGAAAATTTAAAGTCCATAATTGCGTAATTTGAAGCGTTTAAGGCATGGTTTTTTGCCAAAATATGCATTAGACGACCAGTTGATGGTCTCAAATGGCGGAGGATACCTGCTGTCGGGGCACTGGAGGTCTCCCACATCTTAAAAACACCCCTAAATCGGGCGATTTTTCGGGTTAAAAAATAATTTTAGCCAAAGTTAGTAAATTACTGGACATTTGCTACGATTTAACTTATACTATATTTAATAGGGGATAGTGATTTATTTCACAATCGGTGGCAGAAGAGCGGGCTGCTACTGATGCGGCAGAGCCGAAGGGAAAGATAGTCGCTATCGCTTGAAGGTTTCGATTATATCCTTTGGCTGGTAATGTTTTGGACAAGGGGTGGTTGGGCTTCTGGCCTGACCCTCTGCTTGTCTAGCCACATTTTCCCCGCTCAGAAATAGTGAAATCTATACCCGTTCTAATATTATCTAGGGGAGAGCTTGTATCCCCTGCGAAGGAGGCTTGACGATGTGGAAGACTGAAAGCAAAGGGATAGCCCGTGCTGAGGAGGCCGTAAAGCAGTTTCTACCGCCATGTCAGATAAAATGTCCCATAAACGAAGATATCCAGCGGACAAACGTGCTTATCTCCCTCCTGCCGGAGGATCCGGATAAGGCAAGTGAGGGCATAATTCAAATCAGTGATTACCTCTATAACAAGAACCCCTTCTTCAATGTCTGCGGATATATTTGCGGACTGTGCGAACTAGAGTGTAATTACAGGACCAGGGGAGGGGCTGTCAGAAGGAGGCTTCTCAAGAGGTTTCTCTCCGATGTTTATACCGACTATCTGAAACAGAAAGAGGAATTCAATGTAGTCAAGGACAAGGAGAATGTCGCTGTCATAGGTGGAGGCCCGGGCGGGCTGATGTGTGCCTATGCCCTGAGCAAAAAAGGATACAGGGTAACGGTATTTGAAGCGTCCAACCGGTTGGGCGGGGCGTTGTGGTTGATACCGTTCTATCGTTTGCCAGAAGAGGTTTTGAAAACAACCGTCGATAGTCTGGTGAGGATTGCCGGGATAGACGTCAAATTTGGCGCGAAGCTCGGTGAAGGCAAGCTTACTATTGAGAGATTGAAAAACGAAGGGTACAAAGCCGTTTTCTTGGCTAAAGGAACGCCTTACCCCAGGGTTTTAACATTCGATGGTGAGGTGGTAGCGGGACAGGACCTTTCCGGTGTCATGTATGGGCATACCCTTCTCTATGAAGTCAGCCATGGCAATATTGGGCCGAATTATTTTAAGGGCAAGAAACTGATTGTAATCGGTGGTGGTAATGTGGCCTTTGATGTTGGCAGGACAGCACAAAGGCTTGGTGGAGACGTAACCGTTATTTGTTTGGAGTGTGAAGACAAATCTTCCAAGGATGGCATCCCCGCTGATGAGGAGGAAATAAGCGCAGCGTGGGAGGAGGGGATAAAGATAGTCTATTCTCGCGGCGTGAAAAAGATTATTGGAGAACATGGGAAGTTCAAGGGGATCGACTGTCCCAAGTGCACCAGCGTATTCGATGAAAAAGGTTTTAACCCTAAGTTCGATTGCTCTGACTGCATAGACTTGCATGGAGATCTGCTCATAATCACCGTGGGACAGGTGCCTGATAGGGCTTTCCTCCAGAGGGAAGGCCTTATGGATGAGAGAGGCAGGCTTGTGGTCGATCCCATTACATTGCAGAGCGTGCGCAAGGAACAGGTGTTCATAGGAGGGGATGTCAGGAGAATAGGATTCATGGTGGAGGCCATGAAAGAAGGGATGGTAGCCGCCGACTCAATTGAGAGATACCTCAGGGGTCTGGATATGAGGGAGGGCAGGAAGAGGGATTACGAGGGATATAGCCTTCCACTGAGGAAGTCCTACAAACCTGAAACCGAAGTGGTCTGGATACCTCCCGAGAAAAGGATGCACTTCCAGTTGTTTGAGAGAGGTCTCACGCTGGAAGAGGCCAGGGCGGAGGCCAAGAGATGTATTACCTGCGGCCCTTGCGTGTCGTGCAAGGCCTGTATATCGATCGGTTTCGAAAAGTCGCTGTATGCAGTTGAGGTGGACAGGGAAAAATGCAGCGGTTGCGGCCTATGTGTGTTTGCCTGTAACTACAATGCAGCTCACCTGATTGATACTGACGGGAGAATTTCATCCGCTACAGATATGTTTAAGTGCAAGTCTTGCGGTATGTGTGTAGTAGCTTGTCCTTCGGATGCCAGAAGATTGGTCGACGATGATACTGAGCAGAGAATCGCCAAGGTTGTAGCATCTCTGTAACAAATACTTGAAGAGGAGAAGAAATGAGCAGCTATGAACCTAAATTGGTGACCTTTTCCTGCAAGTTTGGCTGGGGATATTTGAATGATGAAGCCGCGTTGATGAAGCAGATAAAGAACTGGGTGCCTATTATCTGCAGCGGCAAAGTCGATAGCTCTCACATACTTAACGCCTTCCGGCGTGGGGCTGATGGCGTGCTCATACTGGGTTGCCGCGGAGGCGATTGCCATTACCAGGATGGCAATTATGAGGCGAGGAAGAGGGTCTACCTGCTCCATAAAATACTTGAGTCCTATGGGATTGAGAAGGAAAGGCTGCGGATCGAGCTTTCGATCGATCCCGAAGGTAATAGAATCCCGCAGCTTGTGAAAGAGATGAGCGACAGAATCGCAAAACTGGGCCCTGTGAAGAAGCTCGGAGAGCGCGCGAAGACTGCGGCAGTGGTCTAATGGAGAAAGGAAACTGAGATGGCAGAGAAACCGAAGGTTGCTATTTGCTGGCTCGGCGGGTGTGGGGGTTGTGATGAGGCGGTTGTAGATATAAACGAAGTGCTTCTGCGTGTGGCAAACGCTACTAACCTGGTACTATGGCCGGTTGCACTTGATTTCAAATACGACCATATCGAAGCGATGCGCGATGGCGAGATTGCCTTGAGCATTGTCAATGGGAATGTGAGGAACTCCGACCAGGAGGAAGTCGCAAAATTGCTCAGAAAGAAGTCTCAACTGGTTCTGGCCTTTGGTGCCTGTGCCTGTTTCGGCGGAACACCGGGCCTGGCGAACTTCACCACAAAAGAGGATATATTTAACTGGGTCTACCGGGATGCGCCGACAGTGGTTAACCCGAAAGGGAACTATCCTCAACCGAAAAGCCAGG
>Ga0315279_10010843_pt1 | contig 10643 bp, 12 predicted proteins | sample YL17G06_20_MG_FD_203694 | JGI IMG/M metagenome (GOLD analysis project Ga0315279, IMG submission 203694) | Sediment microbial communities from Yellowstone Lake, YNP, Wyoming, USA - YL17G06_20 | ecosystem: Environmental > Aquatic > Freshwater > Lake > Sediment | place: USA: Wyoming | collected...
CACGAGGATACGGAAGCTCATCTCGGGGGACTTCCATGGCATCATCCTTGCGGAGGCCGGCCTCCATCGGCTGGACTATCAGCTCCGGGGATACCGGCTGCCACCGGAACGCTTCGTCCCCACCGCGAACCAGGGGGCGATCGCCGTGGTCTCCCGGGATGACCCCCTCCTGATCATCACCCTGTCATCCCTTGATCACACCCCGACAAGGAAGGATGTCGTGGCCGAGCGTGCGGTCCTCGAGGAGCTGGGCGGCGGGTGTTTCACGCCCATCGGGGTCTACTGCAGGGACGGGCATCTCATCGCCGAGGTTCTCTCCCTGGACGGGAACAGGACAGAGCGCGTCGAGGAAGACGTCGCCGATATCGAGGCTGCACGGGCGTGCGGAAAGCGCCTCGCAGAGAAGGCCGCGGACCTGCTCACAGCGGCCCGGGACTCCATCGGGGGAAAGGATGAAAAGAAAGGGTAAGGTCTATCTTGTCGGGGCCGGTCCCGGGAGCCCCGATCTCCTTACCATTAAGGCAGGGAGGGTCCTTGGGAAGGCCGATGTTGTCCTCTATGACCAGCTTGCCGGCGGGGTGAGGGATCTCCTCCCGGCAGGGGCGGAGCTCATCGACTGCGGGAAGTCGGGCTCAAAGCACACCCTGGAACAGGACGAGATCGAGCGGACCATGGTGGAGAAGGCTCTCGAAGGTAAACGGGTGGTACGCCTGAAGGGGGGCGACCCGTTCCTCTTTGGCCGGGGTGGCGAGGAGCTGGAAGCCCTGCGGACTGCGGGGATACCCGTAGAGCTTGTTCCCGGGGTCTCGAGCGCTATCGCTGTCCCCGGTTGTGTCGGGATCCCGGTTACACACCGGAGTTATGCGTCAGAGGTTGTGATCCTCACCGGCCACGAAGATCCCGCCAAGGAGGAGTCCACCCTCAATTGGGGACTCCTGGCCACATTCCGGGGAACCATCGTGATCCTGATGGGCGTGAAGAACCTCTCCTCCATCGCCTCGTGCCTGGTGGCCAGGGGAAAGGATCCGGGCACTCCCGTGGCCATCATCGAGCGGGGCCTTGACCCCGGGCAGCGGGTCACCACCGGGCCTCTCGGGAGGATCGGGGAGATCGGGAGGCAGGCCGGAGTCCGGCCCCCCGCGGTCATCGTCATCGGGGATGTCGTCGGCCTCTATCGTGAGGAGGATTTATGCGGAGCGAAGTAGTGAAAAAGGGGTTCGAGCGGGCGCCCAACCGCGCCCTGCTGCGGTCCCTCGGGGTTACGGAACGCGAGATGGACGAGCCCTTCATCGGGATCGCGAACGCCTGGAACACCATCGTTCCCGGCCATGTGCACCTGCGGCAGATCTCGGAGAAGGTCCGGGAAGGGATCTGCGCAGCTGGCGGGGTTCCCTTCGAGTTCGGGGTCATCGGGATCTGTGACGGGATAGCCATGGGCCACGAGGGGATGCGATACTCCCTCCCCTCCCGGGAGAATATCGCCGACTCTATCGAGCTCATGGTCCAGGCTCACCGGTTCGACGGGCTTGTCTGCGTCGGCACCTGCGACAAGATCGTGCCGGGGATGCTCATGGCAGCGGTCCGGTGCGATATACCGGCTATCGTTGTTACGGGAGGGCCCATGCTCCCGGGTTCCCTCGCGGGTAAGGACCTCTCCCTCATCGATGTCTTCGAGGCTGTGGGGAGGGTGGCCGCCGGGACTATGGACGAGGGGGAGCTCCATGCCCTGGAGTGCGCCTCGATGCCTGGCTGCGGCTCCTGCCAGGGGCTCTATACCGCGAACACCATGGCCTGCGTCACCGAATCCCTCGGCATGTCCCTCGCCGGTTGCGCGACAATTCCAGCCGTGGATGCAGGAAAGCTCCGGATCGCGAAGCAGAGTGGGGAACGGGTGGTGGCTCTGGTGAGAGAAGGGATCACCCCGGCAGGGATAATCACCGGAGAGAGCATCCGGAATGCCATCCGGGTTGACATGGCGCTCGGGGGATCCACGAACACCATCCTCCACCTCATGGCGCTTGCCGTCGAGGCCGGCATCCCCCTTGACCTGGAGACCTTCAATACCCTGGGGAACGGGATCCCGCACATCTGCGACATGCAGCCTGCAGGACCGCACTCGATGCTCGCCCTCCACAGGGCCGGTGGTATCCCGGCGGTCCTCTCCCGGCTCAAGGATCTCCTCGAGGATGCCCCGACCGTCACGGGGCCCGGCATCCTGGAGATAGCAGGAATGGGACGGGTCACCAATGGGAAGGTCATCCATACCCTCCGCAAACCGGTCCATGCGGCCGGCGGCCTCAGGGTGCTCCGGGGTTCCCTTGCCCCTGACGGTGCGGTGGTGAAGGCCGCGGCCGTGGACCAGAAGATGTGGCGCCACCGGGGCCCAGCCCGGGTCTTTGATGGTGAGCAGGCAGCCATGAAAGCTATCCTTGCAAGGAAGATTCGGGAGGGGGACGTAGTGGTCGTCCGGTACGAAGGCCCCCGGGGCGGCCCCGGTATGCCGGAGATGCTCTCCCCGACATCGGCCATCTACGGCCTCGGGTACCGGCGCGTCGCCCTTGTCACCGACGGGAGGTTCTCGGGAGGGACGAGGGGGCCGTGCATCGGGCACGTCGCCCCCGAGGCTGAGATCGGGGGTCCCATCGCCTTTGTCACCGACGGGGACACCATCGCCATCGACCTCGGGAAGAAGAGCCTCGATCTCCTTGTTTCGGAGAAGGTCCTGAAAGATCGGCGCAGGTCATGGAAACCGCAAAAGAAGCCTCTCGCCGGCGTCCTGGCCAGGTACGCTGCAACAGTTGAGCAGGCCAACCTCGGGGCCGTGCAGCGTTAAGAGGGGATTGTATCAAGCGGGTGAGGATCAGGAGCACGGGACTGCCCTGTCTCTCACCCGGCGCGTCTCACCTCATCCCGCCCTCAACGCGAACCCTCGCACCCACCTCGGAAGAGATACCTGTATGGCAGGTGATTGAGCCAGTGAATGAGATACTTACCGGTGAATTTCATGGATAATAACGAAGATATGGAAAAATCATGGCATCTTATTTCATCCTTCCGGCACGTTCCGAATCCTTTAACCCATTCAGGAGCAAGTTCAGGGTGAGGGACCCGGGCACCGGGTCCTCCAGGAGAGGCTGTTCACGTGATCGAGAAGTTCCTTGAGGGCAACCGGACTTTTATAACCGGAGATTTCACCAGGAAGAAGGAGTTTTACGCCGGGCTTGCGAAGGGGCAGAGCCCGAAGGTTCTCTGGATCGGCTGTTCCGATTCGAGGGTGACCCCGGAAAGGATTACCTCGGCAGAGGCCGGTGAACTCTTTGTCCACCGGAACATAGGAAACATCGTCCCCCTCTCGTCCTGGAGTTTCGCAACGGTGCTCGAGTATGCAATCCGGCACCTGAAGATCGGGGAGATCGTCGTCTGCGGGCATTCCGATTGCGGTGCCATGAAGGCGCTGGGGAAGGAGACCGAGGATGTCTATATCCCCCTCTGGCTTAATAACGCCGGCGAGGTGCTTGCAAAGGTGGATGCAGAGATTGGGAAGCTCCCCCGCCCTCCCGATGAACGGGGCCGGCGGCGGATGATCGAACTCGAGAACGTCAGGCTCCAGATCGCCCATCTGAGGACGTACCCCCTCGTGAGGAAGGCAGAGGCAGAAGGGACGATCCGGGTTCACGGGCTCTACTTCGACCTCGATTCAGGCCGGGTCACCCGTGTTCCCTGAACGGGAAGGACGGCTTCGACCTCCGTAACGATCTTGGTCCACGAGATCCTCCCGATGGGGGTGACCCTCCCGGCCACAAGCACGATAGGGATGGGGGGGTGAGACCTCTCGATGATGGCCTTCACCCTCTCCGGCACACCCTCATCAAGGAGGGTCAGGGTGACCACCACCCGATCGCCATACCGCCCCGCGAGGGCATGCCTGAGGGCCTCTACAGCCCGTATGAAGGAGCCCGAGGGGAAGCATTCCTCGAGGCCGCACGTCCGATCAGGGTCGCAGGGGAACGGCCCGCACTCGGCCTCGGAAAAACCGATGATCTCGACAATGAGGGGATCTCCCATAATGACCGGATGTTGGTTGTATCAATGGAAAAAGGTATCAAATCCGGTATCGGTCAGGTCCAGAAGAGGATATTCCCCCTCAGTGAGCTGTACAAAGCAGTAGGAGGCCATCTCCAGGAGAAGCGGAGATGACTGGTGAATCCAGTGGACGGGATTCTTCAGCAATGGAATGGTTCGGAGAGTATAGATGAGGAATGAACAAAAAATCATGCTCCTTATGGCTTTTCAATAGCAACATATCATCCGATCCAGCATTTCTGGCATCGGCATCCTCCATTATGAGAGATCCACCCTGTTCCCACCATCACTCGGGAGATAGCCTTAATACTAACCCGGGTATCATGGAGGTATAAGACCCGGCTGTCCGGAGACCAGCCCCCGTTTAAGGGTTCATGCGGGCAGAGCGGAGCAGTCTCAGGTGTGTCATGACGCCATCCCCTACGAAGACGGATGCAGAGAGGTTCGTACGGGAAGGCGAGACCCTTGCGGAGCAGGGCAGGTACGAGGAGGCGGTGGCGGAGTTCGAGCAGGCCCTCACCCTCTTTCCTGCCGACTGGGAGATCTGGTTCAAGAAGGGCCTCGTGAAGAAGACCATGGGTCTCTTCGATGACGCACTCGCGGCTTTCGACAGGGCAATGGATCTCCAGCCCAGGGAGGCCCTGATCTGGTTCCAGAAAGGGATTGTCCTCGGCATGCTGGGGAGGATCGAGGAGGCCCTGAGGTGCTTTGATACTATCCTCGACCTGGACCCGAGCTATGCGATACGCGCCTGGCACGAGAAGGGGGTCAACCTGGGAAAACTGGGGCGGTATGAGGAGGCCCTCCAGTCTTGGGACCGGATCATCGAGAAGGACCCGAAATATGTCATGGCATGGTACAGCAAGGGGATCATCCTCTCCTACCTCGGGCGGAACGAGGAAGCACTCCACTGTTTCGACAAGGGGCTCGATATCTATCCCCGGAGCCCGGATCTCTGGTACCAGAAAGGCCTGATCTTCTCCAGGACGAAGAACCTGGAGCGTGCCCAGAAGTGTTACGAGATGGCCCTCTCGATCAACCCCCGGCACGAGGAGTCCAACCTCGAGCTGGGGATGATCGAGGAGGTGAACGGCCATTACGAGCGGGCTTTCCTCTCCTATGACCGGGTCCTACAGATGGATCCGAAGAACCCGAAGGCCTGGTACCAGAAGGGGACGACCCTGCAGCGTCTGGGGAGGAACGATGAGGCCCTGGACTGCTACGAGAAAGCCCTGGAGCTGAACCCGATGAACATGTATATCTGGTTTTCCAAGGCCCTCCTCTTCGCATCCATGGGAAGGGTGGGGGAGGCCGTTCGTGCCTTCGACGGCGCCCTTGCCATACAGGACGTTCCCGAAGTGAGAAGGCTCCGCGATGCTCTCGTATCAGAAATGGGAGAGGAAGCCCCCTCCCGATCATCCTGACCATTATTCAAATCGGTAAGAATACAACAAGGATACGCAGCCTCTTCCAGCTACTCCCCGCTTTTCTCCGAGAAAAAGGGTTGATTGGGTCAGCGGCGATCAGCGCCGGTGGGTGGATACGATGAGGAGGGCTGCTGCGATGAGAGGCAGGATCTCGGGTAAGGGGGTTGGGGTTGACTGGGCCTGGTTTCCCGCCGCACCCGTGGCCGGTGGTGTGCTTTCCTGAACCTCTACCTCGTACATGTAGATATCGGCATTCCCGTTCCGGTGGTCTTCCCAGACAACCCTGTCGCCCCAGATTGCAGGTAAGCGCTGGATCGCCTGGTCATGGGTCAGGGCCTCTTCCACTCCCGTCGAGATGGTATACATGTAGATGTCGGGATTCCCGTTCCGGTAATCCTCCCAGACGATCCTGTCGCCCCAGATGCGGGGGTTACGCTGGTTCGACGGATCGGTGGTGATCCTCCGTTCCTCCCCGGTTGCGATGTTATAGAGGTAGATGTCATCGTTCCCATCCCTGGTATCCTGCCAGACCACGAGGTTATCGTAGATCCAGGGGTTATACTCGCTCGAAGAACTGTTGTCGATGCGGTTTTCTGACCGGGTCGTGAGGTCGTAAAGGTAGATGGCGCCGGTTCCGGTGCGGCTATCGGTCCAGACCAGCTGATCCCCCCAGGCGGCAGGGGAGCGCCGGGACCCGGATTCGGGTATGAACCGGATCTCCTTGCCATCCGAGAGGTTGTAAACCACGACGTTATTATACCCTTCCCGGGAGGTTTCCCAGAGGACATAGTTCCCTGATATCCGCGGGAACTTCTGGTTTGTCGACGCCGTGGTAATCAACCAGCCGGCATTGGAGGTGAGGCTGTAGATATAGATATTCGGGGAGCCATAGGAAAGATCTGCCGCGGCTATGGTGTTCCCCCAGATTGCCGGGGACTTCCTGTCCTTCGGGCCTTTCGTGATCCGGGTTTCTACCCCGGTTCCTGCGTCGTAGAGGTAGACATCAAGGTTCTTGTTCCGGGCATCAGTCCACACAATCCTCTCCTCCCAGATGGCCGGGGAGGTCTGGTCGGCCGGGTCTGAAGTGATCTGGACCTCAACTGCCTGGACGCACCAGACAATGGGGAGGAGCAGGAACAGGGCCAGGAGTGTAAGGAAAAACCGTGGCGACATATGCATCTATTTTTTTGTTATTATATATAAAACAATTGGTTTTAATTGAGAGAATACTTTATGAGATCAGTAATTTTTGGGTCATTATAAACGATATTATAAGGAAGCCTCTCTGGCGATCCTCATCCTCGAATAGGCCCTAAAAGGGAAAAGCAACGGACTGGAATGATATTTGCCATCGAGAAGATGCCGAAAGACCGGAAGGGACTGGCCAGGGAGAGGTGAGATCTCACAAAAAGAGAAAGGAGATTCCAGATGCGAGGGGTGAGATTTGAACTCACGAACCCCTTCGAGACTGGCCCCTCAAGCCAGCGCCTTTGACCTGGCTTGGCAACCCTCGCGCTTAATTAACTACACCCGTGGATCACAAGAACTTTCTCCTTCGCAATCGCCTGCGGGAGGGCGATCTGAACCCCGGCCCCGTGGGAGGCTGGCACTTGTGAATGCTTCGGAACATGGATGTATATTAATATACAACGCCCATTCTCCTTTATGTGGTCCCTCATCATGAAGGACTTCGCCGATTCGCCCGCCCAGGCCCGGGTGGCGAAGTTCCTCCTTGAGAACGGCTTCGGGGTGAACGACGACGGCAAGGTGGTTGTGAACGGCGTGGAGATCCCGGCCACCCATGTCGCCGTGGTTATCGGGGCCGACCGGCGGGTGGTGGATGCCACGGCCCGGAGGATCCTCTCCCTCGAAGCCCTTGCCCCTGTCTTCCGGAACATGCGGGCCACACCCGATCTCTCGCGGGTCGCCGAGACGCTGGGGCTCTCGGCCTTCACGGTCATCCCGAGGAATGCCCAGGAGAAGGGGATCATAAGCGCGGTCATGAAGGTCGTCTCAAGGCGTGATCTCACGATCCGGCAGATCTTCGTCACCGATCCCTACTTCTCAGAAGAACCGAAGCTCGTGGTCATCATCGATGAGAAGATACCCCGTGGCCTCTTCGAGGAGATCCGCGCCCTCCCTCAGGTGAAGCAGATCATCATCTGAAGCCCTTCGCCTGCCAGGTGAAGCGAATCATCCTCTGATGCTCCTATCTCCAGATGAAGCAGTTCAACTCCTGAAGGACTCCATCTCCAGGTACAGGCGGTATATCCTCTTCCGGACCCTCCTCTTCAGCCGGAATGCACCTCCGATCGTACCCTCGATGGTACCCGGCCGATCCTCGTGAACCAGGTTATCGGCATTTGCCACGATCTTCTCTTCGACCGTCTCCGGCATGCAGTCCCTGGGGATGAGCCTCTCGAGTGAACACTCGTCGGCAGTCATCCCTGCGCCGATGTGCCTCTCGATGATTGATATGATGCGTTCGTCGAGGTCAAGGGCCCTTGCGAGAGCGGCACCGCGTTGTGCATGATCGATCCCATGGGTCACTCCCCGGCCGATGTCATGGAGCATGGCCCCGGCAAGGACAAGATCCCGGTTCACAAGAGGACTGGAGGCAAATTGGAGGGCGAGGTCCGAGACTGCCTTCGCGTGGGAGAGAACCAGTCTCCTGCAGCCGGCACGGGCAAGGAGCGGCTCCCACTCCTCATTCATACCCGAGGCATTCACGAATAGCGGAGATCCGGCGTTTCAGGGCTGACAGGAGCGCCTCGTTGTCAAAATGCTCTACCGGCTGGGTGCACCGGGGGCAGGCGAAGTCTAGCTCCATGACCTCGTTGAACGTAAATGTCCCGCAGTTCTTGCAGATGTAGAAGTCGTTCTCACCCTCGAAGGTCTCCCGAGCCTCGAGCTTCTCGAGCATCATCTTCATGTCCTCCATGACCGCGCCCGGGACCCGGTCGAGGCGCAGGGTCCAGAGGTAGGTGAGCCAGCCTGTCTCGGTGTTCTTGAGCCTCCGGTACTCTGCAAGCCTCTTCTCGTAGAGGGTATAGAGGGTGTGCCGGACTGAGTTCAGGTTGATCCCCGTCTTCTCGGCGAGCTCCTCGTCGCTGTACTCCCCCTCTTCCGGGAACTTCTCCAGGAGATCGAGCCCCTCCTCGCCAATGAGACGGTGCAGGTACGTACGGATCGCCTCGTCCTTCAGGATCCCCGTGATGGACATCATCTCCCCATATATTGCTTCAGCTTGTTAAGGGTGTTGTCAAGAGATTCCAGCGCGCTGGACCGGTCCCTGCCAGTGCAAAGGACGCTCACCACCGCCTGCCCGTCCTCGAACGAGGTGCCCGGCCAGGGGATATCGGCGACATCGGGCGCGAACCTGGAGAGATCCTCCTTCACCACCAGATCCCGGTCTGCAAAGAGTATCTGCCTTGCCGCATAGCATGCAGGCCCCGGTTCCTCGGAGAGGAGCTTCCCCTGGTACGCATCCATGTGGAGCGAGAAGAGGCTCAATCCGGTCGAAGCTTCGACGGTGTCCACCGTGGCCTGGAAACGGGGGTTCACCTCGATGGCCCAGGCATCCTCCCCGAGGACAAAATCAACCCCTGCCGAGCCCACGCAACCGCTCGCCGCGGCTGCCTTCACCGCGAGCGCTTTCATCCGTTCCACGAGAGGATGGTCGAGGGGGGTGACCGACCCGATGAAACCGAAGGGGGATACATCCCCTCCCCGGAGGACCTGCTCGTTCGCGGCTATGGCCACCGCATGCTTCCCGTCAGCTATGCAGGAGACGCTCGCGGGGATCCCCGGGACCTGCTTCTGCAGGATGGCTTCCATTCCCGGGCTCTCCCCCCGCCACCGCACCAGGTCGTCCTGCGAGAGGATGATGGCATTCCGCCAGCCCCCTGCCCCGCCTCTCGGCTTGACGATATAGGGGAAGTCCTCAGCAGCGGCAAGGGGTGGGACGGGGATGCCCTCCCCGTCGAAGAACCGCTGGACCTCGAGCTTGTCCAGGAGCCGGGCTGCGGTGGTCCTGTCGGTCCCGGACAGGGGGATCGCGGTCTCGATGGTCTCGGCTCCGGATGTGGGGATGAAAAAGTCGATCCTGTGGCGGCCGGCCATCTCATCGATCCGGTCCGGGAGTTCCTCCAGTTCCTCGAACTTCAGCCGATCTCTCGTGTACCAGGAGAGATCCTGGTCGCAGAAGTGGTCGACCGCGTACACTGCGTACCCTGCCTTCCATGCCGACCGGGCCACGTGCCTGGTGGCGAACCCGGCGATGAGAACCCTGCCCTTCACGGTCCGGTCCTCTTGCCGTCGCTGCTCGGGTATATCCTCAGTTCGGCATCAGGGTAGGCGCGGTCGAGCTCGGCTCCCTCGAAGAGATGGTCGAGGAAGACAGCGATGCTCGAGACCTCGGAGTGGGGCTGGGCGGTCACCGAGACGTTGTAGTCTGCAAGTCCGTAGATCTCGCCCGGCACCTTCTCGGCCCCGATCACGATGAGGAGATTCTCCTTTTCCTGGATCTCCCCGATGACCTCCCTCATCGGTAGTCCGTACATGGTGAGGTGGACGACCGTCCCCCCCTGTTCTTTCCATGCACGGACGCACGCTTTCCATGAGACCCCGTCCCTGACAAAGAACTCTCCTCCCCAGCGGGTCACCACATCCCGTATACTCTCAGTCAGGCCCGGATCCTCAGCCGCGAGATAAATGCCATCAGCCCCGAAAGCCCTCGCCGCGAGGCCGACGTGGGTTGTCACGCGTTTGTCCCGGAACGGCCGGTGGCCGAGCCTGAGGATGCAGACCTTCCTCATCTACGACTTCCTCTCCTGCTCCGGTCTCGCCCTGATGATGCCGTTCTCCACTATGAACGGACACGTTTCATCGTGCCTCGCCTGGCAGAGGAGGATGGACTCCTGGATCGACAGCGGCCCAACCGCATCACCCGCCCGCTCGACGAGGTGGTACTTCTCCAGGCGGCGGACGGATTCCTCAATGAGACGGGGATCATAACCGGTGCACGCGAGACCCTGCAGGGTACATGCCTTTCCGTCAAGGAGGGCATGGTACACCAACCAGTCGATCTCCTCGTCCCGCACACGTACCAATCTCGGGAGTAACCATATATTT
>Ga0315279_10010844_pt1 | contig 10643 bp, 10 predicted proteins | sample YL17G06_20_MG_FD_203694 | JGI IMG/M metagenome (GOLD analysis project Ga0315279, IMG submission 203694) | Sediment microbial communities from Yellowstone Lake, YNP, Wyoming, USA - YL17G06_20 | ecosystem: Environmental > Aquatic > Freshwater > Lake > Sediment | place: USA: Wyoming | collected...
GTCGGCAACATAGCCCTTGTACTCGGGGTCGAAAACAAGATTCACCATCAGCCGCATGACATTCCTCCTCAAAGCCTGCTTCATCGTACAGCATGGAAACAGGGGGGGTCAAGCGACCGGTGCATGGACTCCCTGCTCTCGAACACCCTTTCACAGGAGACAATACACCGGAGAACGTGTTTGTCAAGGAACACGGATACAGACTTCATCCCCAGTTTGCTTTGAGGAGGGTTTCTCGTTTCAGCGTGTTGAGGAGGCCGTGAGGAGGCGCGAGGCTTTGTGCTGCAAAGAGCAAGCCGTTCGATGCTCTCGGCGAAGGGCCTTCTTTGAAGACTGGTCGGCTTGTCTGGCAGAAGTTTGAACCGCTGGTGCATGATTTCCTCGCCGCAGCGCTGGAAGTCGCCGAAGCCGACGCGGCTGTCTTCGCCCGGTTTGCCCGGAAATCGGCCTGATTTCAGCGTTCCGTGAGCTTGTAATGGCCGGGGCGGGGCTGCGGGACGAACTCGACGAGGCCGAGTCCGAGCAGATCCTTGAGGTCGCGCTTGACTGTTCTGGCGGTCACGCCGAACTGTTTTTCGACGTCCGGCCGGGTGATTTTCGTGTCGCGGGCCAGTTCTGCCAGCACCCATTTCTGCCGCTCGTTGAGCGCACGCCCAGGGGTGACATTTCGCGTGTCACTGGTGACATTTGCGGTGACAACCGGCTTTGTCACCCCTATGTCACCGGTGACATGACGGGTGACATTTTCAGCCGGCGCATCAGGCTGTGCCTCGCCATCGTGGACCTCGACCACGATCTTCGGAGTCAGGTGGTAGCCGCCGCCACGGTTGTCGATGACGTCGTGCTTGCCGCACACCAGATTGAGGCGATCGCGCATGGCGTTTGCGACCCGCTCGCGGAGCGCAGCCACACACTGCGCGATGGCGTTCTGGCCTAGACTTCGGTTCACGGCATTCGCCAGCGCCTCGCCGCTGTGCCGCACGTAGTTCCCGCGCAGATTCCTTTCCCGCAGGAGGTGCAGGACCGTCCATGCGTGGCCGCGATGGGTCCGCTCGACGATGGTTTCCCCGCACAGCGCGATGTGGTCCGGATAGAACGCCAGCGGTCCGCCAGCGAACGGTGCCGCCTTGAGTGGCTGATTCACTGCGGCGGCCGCGTCGGGGAACTTGCGGCGGTGCTCCGCCAGGACGTCCTGGATGACGCGGGCCAGCGTCCGGCCGGTCTCCGGGAAGGGCTTCGAGATGAACTGGGACGCGCCGATGGCCAGTAGGTCGACGGTCTGGTCCAAGCACTCGCTGCCGTAGCCCGTCATGATGATGACGGGCAGCCTGCCCTTGCCCTTGATATGCTGGATGGTCTCCAGCAGGTTGACGCCGTGCTCAATCTTGGCGAACCCGCGGTTCGGCTGGGCCGGAATCTGAAGGTCCAGCAGCGCGTAATCGTAGTGGTTCGCCTCGAGCAGTTGCTTCGCGTCCTGAAGGTTGCTGGCCCAGTCGTGCTTGTGCCCCAGACCGAGCAGCGAATCCTCTACGGACTTCATGATCTCCGCATCGTCCTCGACTACCAGCGCTTTCATCATCCCTGCACCTCGTCATATCCGTTCGGTTGCCGTGGCAACGTTACGATTACCACGGTTCCCTGGCCCTCTGCGCTGTCGATCGTCAACGTCCCGCCGTGAGCGGTGATGTATCGATTGGCAATGGGCAGCCCGAACCCGGTGCTTCGGGCCTTGGCCTTGTTCCTTCGCGCCGGGACGAACAGACGAAGTTCGGCGAGGTCCTCGGCCTGCATGCCCATGCCGGTGTCGCGGATGGTGATGCGAACCTCGGCGGGTTCGGACTCCACGCTCACTGCAATCTGGCCTGCGCGGAACTGCGAAGGCCCCGTCATGAAGGACTCGTAGGCGTTCCTCAGCAGGTTGGCAAGGGCGAGGGTGACCAGGTGTCGGGCCATACCGACGCGAACGCCGTCGGGAACCTTCATCGAGAAGACAACGGCGCTCGTATCGCAGCCGAGTTCCTGGAGGTTCCGCACGGCCATGTCCCGGGCCGCGGCCAGCACGTCGGCTATGTCCTCGGGATGACGTTCCGGCGGGAGCGGCGACGAGTAACTCTCGATGTCCGCGACGCACCGTTCCATGAAGTCCACGGAGTCCAGCACCGCCTTGGCCTTCCTCTGGACGACCTCGGCGTGGTCCCCCTCGGCGACCGGCTGGCTCAGACTGGCAGCACTGGCCTTGAGGGGGGTGAGGATGCTCCGAATGTCATGGGCGATGGTGCCCAGCAGGAGTTCCGCCTGTTGCTGTCCAATCTGGATGGCAGCATTGGCGGCGGCTTCCCCGTAGTGACGCCGCACCTGCTCGAACCGGTCGCCGCACCGCCTGAGGGCCTGCTGTTTGCGGCCGGTCTCCCGCTTTATCTTGCGGCGCCGATCGAGGCTTCGCTCAGCCGCCCGCTTGACGAAGAAGTTGACGTCCTGCGAAAGCCGGGCCGCCAGCGCCGCCAGGTCCTCATCCCCAAGGTGGACCAGCGCATCGGCGACAGCCTTGCGGACCTCCCACTTCGGATCGTTGGCCAAGATGCGCAGCGCCGCCAAGGCGGTCTCGTCACACTCGGCGCCGCCCTGAAGCGAGTCTGCGATGGCGCGCGCTGCCACCAGCCGCTGCTGCCCCTCGAGCGACTCCCGGTTCTCCAGCAGCCGGTGGAGAACGCCCGGCATGTCCAGGGGAGTGTCCATTAGTACTTGTACCTCTCTTTGCGGCGGATGAACGCCTCTTCGCCGCCCTCAAGGAGGGTGACAATCTCGGTCTTGCACGTGTCCACCGAACCCTCGTTTGCCATCCGTGCATGGGCGCCATCCGACGTAAGGACAAACACCCGTTCGGCTTCGCCAAGGACGGGGATGTTCGGATTGTGCGTGACCAGCACCAACTGCCGATGGGCCTTGACCTTCTGGATGCTGCCCACCACCGTGTCGAAGATGAACCGGTTGTCCAGGTTGTCTTCCGGCTGGTCCACCATCAGCGGGCTCTCGCTCTTCATCAGGAGGATAGGCAGGATGGAGGTACATTTCTGGCCGGTGGAGAGAGACAGCGAGTCCTTGTATTCCTCGCCGTCCAACAGTTCGATGTGCGGAAGGTCCACCAGCTCGACGGCCTCGATATCCAGCAGCGCCGCCGATCCGGCCAGCGCAGCGATGACCTTGGTGGCCTGGCTGTCGTTCAGTTCCGCGGCCTCGGCCAGGCGGCAGGCATCTCCCCTGCGAACGACCTCAGCCAGTTCGCCGGGCGGCATGGATGAGGCAATCTTGCCGGCGACCATGTGGTGCTGAATGCCGGCCGACTTCAGACCGCCGGCCAGCAGGTCTTGGTAGCGGTCCCGGTTGCCACACTGTTCCACCCGGACGCGGATGGGCGAGGAAACCTCCGTGGTGATCCTCTCGGCAATTGCCTGCCGCAGGGCGAACCGGCGATCGCGCAGTTCCTGAAGGTTGCCCAAGAGGGCCTGACGCTTGGCCTTCAGGCGGGTGAGGTCGGCCTGCATCTCCTCGTACTTCCGCTTCTTCGCCAGAAGGTCGTTGCGCTTCCGTTCCCACTGCGACCGTTCCGTCGCCTTCCCCTGGGCCTCGGTGTGCTTTTGAATCAGGTCGCGGAAGACGATCTCCTGCCGGTTGTGCGCGGCTACCAGGTGCGACGCCGCCTGCGTCAGCTGGTCCTGGGTGCCCTTGATCAGCCGGCCCATCTGCGCGAACAGCCCGTCCAGGTCGCGCCCCACGGCGCGCAGGCCCCTGAGCATCTCCTGGAGGGCCTGCCCGTTGGGGCCGGCGAGCATGTCCTGGGTGAATATGGTCTCGGCCTGCTCGGTGAACTTGCCCACACCGTCCTGTGCCCACTGGGCATAGCCTTGGAGCAGTTCACTGGAGACCTCGACCGCCTGTTGCTCTCGCTCGCGCATTGCCTTGAGGGCATGGGCCTGGTTGACAACCTGAGCATTCTGGCCGGCACCACCAGCCAGGGCCGCCAGTTTCGCGTCCACGGCGGGCAGGGTACTCAGTTCGTCGCCGGCCTTGGCCAGTTCCGCCTCCAGCGGCAAGATGCTGCTGGCGCTACGGATAAGGTCCGACTGGGTCCGCCGAATCTGGCCATTCAGGTCCTCGACCTCCCCCCCCAGGAAGTTGTCGATGAGCGCCAGCTGCGAGAGGGGGCTGTCGGCGATGTTCTCGACCTCGTTCTGGCTGTAGACGTCGACCCGGAACAGGCCGCCCGACCGCAGGGAGATGTCCGTGGGCTGGCCATCGGGCGTCAGGACGAGCGGGTCGCCGAGGGCGGTCCGGTCGACGACGTATTCCAAGCCGTCCTTGGTCTCGATCGTCACGCGAATGCGGCCGTCGCCCAGATTGCTGTGCACCAGGCCCTCGACCCGTTTCCGCGTTGCCTGGCCGTCATCACCATCGGGGAAGGCATCGAGCGCATACCGGACGAACTCCAAGACGGTCGTCTTGCCCGTTCCGCGGTGGCCGATGAGGCAGTTCAATCCGCTGGCCAAGTCCAGTTGGAGGCCGTCCAGGAACCCGCCGACGAACGAGACGGACCTGAGGCGATGGAACTGCGGCGCGCTTTCGACGGATTTCAGAACACCATCCATGCGCAATCTCCTTCGCTACTGTGTGTGCGGCAAGCGAGTGTGGTTGGGGGTTACGGTGGGCGAGGACAGAACACGATCACCGCAGGACGGGAGTCGCTTTTCTGACCGCTGCCGCTCTCACTTCACCTCGCGACATGGTCCGTTCAGCCCACTACCCATGCGGGCGGGATTTTGCACCGGACGAACAATATGTTAGCGATAACCAGGGGTGCGCGTCAAGAATAAACCCTACACTTCCTGCTCGTCTCGTTAGTCTCCGCGGGGTGACCGGGCCGCCCCAGAATGGCCGGTTTGCATGCCCCATGGAGTGGGGCAAGGTCGATGGCTCCCCAACGGCAACCGTCTTAATGGACTCCCCGAAGGTCTGCACCACGCCACGTGGTGCGGGAGGTTACTTGCCTCAGACGAACCCCGTACCTTTGACGGTGAACTTCAAGGACCCGGCAGGAAGTTTCAGGCTCTTCTCGGCAGCGGCACCGACGTCAGCCCAGACGGCATTGCCGCGGTAGGCGACCGCGCCGGCCGAGTCTATCAAAATGGGCATGGGCGTCGATGTGACAGCCCACGCCTTCAGAGTGGCTTTGCCCGTGTCGTAGATGACCGGTATGCCCACCTGCCGCTGCGCGTAGAATCGCTCGACGGTCGCCTGGGGTTCGCCGACGTTCAGGAGGACGCTCGGGACCTCATGCTTCGCGAGGACGGAGGCGACGCTCGACATCTCTCTGATGGCGGTGGCGCTGAACGGACAGTTCGTGTCGACGAAGACAACCAGAAGCCCCTTCGGCCCCATGCGGTCGCGGAGAGACCGTACGGTGCCCTCGAGGTCCGGGAGGCGCGTTTCGTCGAGGAGTTTCGACGCGTCGGGCGCCGCAACACCGAGCGCCGCCGCCTTCGGCCCTGGGTCTGTGGCCGGGCTGACCGCCTGAGGCGCCGGGGGCGCGTTCTCGGCGGACTGGCACCCAACGGCAAGCATCGCCACGAGGGTGGCAGCCGTCAGCAAAGCGGCCTGCGAGGACCGACACAGCTTTCGACGTGATGTCATGGCAAACACCTCCGGGCCTTTCGGCCGCCCATCCACCTGAAGAGTCCCTTGATTGCACCAGAACCCGCCTCGCAAAGCAAGCACCTGTTGCGGCCCAGGTCCTTCTGTGCCAGCACGGCAATGCTCGCGGCAACGCCCTCAAACGTAGCACCGACTTCGGCCGTGATGGGATCGCCGCCGACCTGCTTGGCCGTGTAGGTGTGGTCGCTCAGGAGTTCCACGCGGTCGAAGCCCGCCCGGCGGATGGCGTCCAGGTACTCATCCCGCAGCAGCGCCCCCGCGATGCAACTGGCGTAGAGGTCCGCGTCGCCCTTGGCCGACTCGGGCAGCGGCCGGTTCAGCACGATGTCGCTCACGATCATCCTGCCGCCGGGCTTGAGGACGCGGAACACCTCGCGGAAGACCTGCGGCTTGTCGGGCGACAGGTTGATGACGCAGTTCGAGATCACCACGTCTACCGTGGCGTCTTCCACCGGCAGGCTCTCGATTTTGCCCTCGCGGAACTCGACGTTCGCAAGGCCTGTGGTCTCGAAGAACCGGACGGCGTTCTTGCGGGCCAGCGCGAGCATCTCCGACGTCATGTCCACGCCGATGGCGCGGCCGGCGTCGCCGACTTTCTGCGCTGCCAGGAAAACGTCCTTGCCGGCGCCGCTGCCCAGGTCCAGGACGACATCGCCTTTCCTAATGTGGCCGAAGGCCAGCGGGTTGCCGCACGAGAGGCCGAGTTCGGACTCCGGCACGGGGTGATCGGGAACCGTGTAGGCCGCGTCGTTGCAGCACGACGCCTTCGGGCCGCAGCAGGAAGACTGACTGCGGGCCACGTCGGCGTAGGCCTTCTGGACCAGGTTGTGGACATCTTTCGCTTTTCCCAGTTGGCACCTCATTCGGAGTCTGGAATCCGTCCCGCGACGATCTCCGCGGCGTCGGCTATGACAAGAGAGCGCCGACTTCCTTCATCGTGCATAACGCCCCTCGCTCAGCGATTCCGGTGAAGCTCTCACCGGCGAGGACGCGCGACAGCGTTTGAGTCATCGCCTGGAGGCTTGCGAACACCGCCAAGGCGGGTAGGCTCACTCTGGCCACGCCGCAGTCCTTCAATTCGGACACCGACAGGTCCATGTTGTAAGGCATTCCCGCGGCGATGCTCACCGGGCCGGCGATTTCCCTGACCAGCGTCTGCACCTCCTCCAACTTCGCAACGCTTGTGACAAACGCCAAGTCAGCACCTGCTTGGAGATAGCGATTCGCTCGTTCGATGGCTTCCTTCAACCCCGCGGCACGGTCTTGGGCCGCCGCCAGCGCATCGGTTCGCCCATTGATAACGAAATCCGCTTCGCCCTCCTTGACAGCGGCCCGCCGGGCGGCGGCGATCTTGTCCACCATGCGTTGACAGTCTATGACCTGTTTGCCACTACCTGGCAATCCCAGGACCTGGTCCTCGATGTTGACGCCAGCCGCACCCACAGCGATGTACTGGCGAACGGTGTCACCCACAACGGACGCATCGCCAAAGCCGTCCTCGCCATCGGCCATGACGGGTACCGTTACCGCCTCCACGATGTGCCGGGTGACGTGGAGATTCTCCTCCAAACCCAGGACCGTCTCTTGGCGGCAGCAGGCCGCAAGGGCGATAGAAAAACCGGAACACTGCACGGCCTGGAAGCCCAACCGCTCGATGATCCTGGCGCTGAGCGCGTCATAGGCGTCCGGCATCACGAGCGTCGGGCCGGACTTGATCAGTTCGCGCAAGCGTGTGCTCTTGTTCATGGTGTTCTCCCTTCTCCTGCGGTGGGCCGACTACGCCCGGCGTTCCGTGGGGAACCAGTGCTTCGTTCGGACGCAGATCTTCACGAGCATCAGCATGACGGGCACCTCGATCAGCACGCCCACGACGGTGGCCAGGGCGGCGCCCGACGAGAGGCCAAAGAGCATCGTGGCCGTGGCGATGGCCACCTCGAAGTGGTTCGACGCCCCGATCATCGCCGACGGCGCGGCGTCCTCGTAGGTCAACTTGAGCGGCTTTGACAGGGCGTAACCGATCCAGAAAATCAGGTTCGTCTGGATGAACAGGGGAATGGCGATCCAGAGGATGGTGAGCGGGTTCGACAGAATCACCTCGCCCTTGAACGAAAAGAGGAGCACCAGCGTCGCCAGCAGGGCGATGATGGTGATGGGGGTCAGCACATGCAGGAACTTCTCGCGGAACCAGACCTCGCCCTTGGCCGCTATGAGCCACTTGCGGGAGATGTAGCCGGCGGCGAGGGGCAAGGCCACGTAGATGGCAATTGAAAGAAGCAGGGCTTGCCACGGGACCGGCAGCTGCCCCACGCCCAGGAGGAACCCGCCCAGCGGGCCGTAGAGCAGGAGCATCGTCAGCGAGTTGATCGCCACCATGACCAGCGTGTGCCCGTCGTTCCCTTTCGCCAGGTATCCCCACACGAGGACCATCGCCGTGCATGGGGCGACGCCCAGGAGGATGCACCCGGCCAAATAACTCCGCCAGAGGGGGACCTCCAGCATCTTCATGCCATCCACCAGGACCACTGTGCCGACGCCGTGGGTCGCGCCCACGGGCAGGTCAAGGCCCAGAGGCATCTTCACATGGTCCACGGCGTCTGGCCCGATGAGGCCGTAGAAGATCGTCCCCAGAAACAGGGCGGCAATTGCGTACATGGTGAACGGCTTGATGGCCCAGTTGACAACCAGCGTCAGGCCCACGGGCTTGACGCTCTTTCCGGCCTTCAGGACCTCGGCGAAGTCGATCTTGACCATGATCGGGTACATCATGAAGAACAGGCACACCGCGATGGGGATGCTGACGACGGGGGCCTCGTCGATGTAGATTGCCAGGCTGTCCAGGAAGGTGGCCGCGCCGGGCGCGACCTTCCCCAAGACGATGCCGACGACGATGCACAGGATGACCCAGACCGTAAGGTACTTTTCAAAGACGCTGAGTCCCTTGGGCTGCTTGGTGATGCAGGCTTCCGCGGCCATGTGTTGCTACTCCTTCGTTTTCCCGGTAAGCGAGTCGGGCAGCGTCTCGACGAACGCCCGAATCTCGTCTCTGACCCTTCGATAGTGACCGAGCGCCTCTTCCTCCGTCTTCGCGTCCTTGGCCAGGCGCGGCGGGTCGTCGAAACCCGCGTGCACCACCTTGGCGCGGCCGGGGAACAGGGGACAGGACTCGCGGGCATTGTCGCAGACCGTCACGACGTAATCGAAAGCGATGTCTTTGAGTTCGCTCACGTGCTTGGAGCGGTGGCCGGAGATATCCACGCCCGCCTCGGCCATAACCTGGACGGCTTGCGGGTCCACGCCGTGGGCCTCCACGCCCGCCGAGTACGGCTCCAGCACGTCACTCTTGAAATGGCGCACCCAGCCCTCGGCCATCTGGCTGCGGCAGGAGTTGCCGGTGCACAGGAACAGGATCTTCAAGCGGTTCTTCATGCCTCAGTCCTTGTAGCAGAGGCAAAGGTCTTCTTTGGACATCTTGCAGACCTTGCCCAGCCGCGCGGCGTCGGCCAGGACCTGCGGGTCCTTTTCGAGGCACTTGTGCGCCCAACGGATCGCATCGCGGACACAAGGCGGTGTCTCGCGCCCGGCCAAGCGGTAGTACATCCAGCGGCCCTCTTTTCTGGATTCAACGAGGCCGGCCTGGTGCAGGACGGCCATGTGTTTGGAGACGGTCGAGGGCGCCAGGCCCAGCATCTCGACGACCTGGCAGACGCACAGTTCGCCGCCGCCGAGGAACAGGAGCGTCCGCACGCGGTTCTCTTCGGCCAGCGCTTTGGTCACCAACATGAACTCCCGCATGATCTTCTCCTATGCCTCGCCACGTGACGAATCCAATAAGGCGCTCGATTCTCTGTAACCATCGGCTGGCGTGTGGTTGCAAACGCGTCCTTGAGCCAGCCGCAGGGATCTCTTGGCCCGCTTGGCGGCGGCTATATCGTGGGTGACCATCACGATCGTGCGGTCTTCCTGGTTCATCTCCTGAAGGAAGTCCAAGGCCGCGCGAGCCGTGTCCGGATCAAGATTCCCGGTCGGCTCATCGGCCAGGATCACGGCCGGGTCGTTGGCCAGCATTCGCGCCAGGGCCACGCGCTGCTGTTGGCCGACGCTCAGTTCCGAAGGCTTGTGGTGCAGCCTGTCGGCCAGGCCCACGCGATCCAGGAGTTCGGCGGCGCGTTTCCTCTGGTTGGCCTCGTCCACCCCGGCCAGGAACAGCGGTATCTGCACGTTCTCAACGGCCGTCAGGTATGGAACGAGGTTGAAGGTCTGAAAGACGAACCCGATCTTCTTCTTCCGCAGGGATGCGCGTGCTTCCGGTCCGAGATCGTAGAGCGACTCTCCCTCGACCAGGACTTGCCCGCTGGCCGGGCTGAGCATGCCGCCCAGCACCAAAAGGAGCGTACTCTTGCCGCTGCCGCTTGGACCGACGACGGAAACGAAATCGCCGCGTTCGATCTCAAGCGTCACGTCGTCCAGTGCCCGGACGGTCTGGCCCCGAAGGCTGTAGTCCTTGCTCACCGACTGAAGTTTCAGCATGTCTTAAGACTCCTGAAGCGCCGCGGACGGATCGAGGCGCGCTGCCCTGCGGGCGGGGAAGTAACTGGCTCCCAAACACACGAGCAGGGCGATCACCAGGGCCGCCGGTAGCAGCCAGATCATCGGCAGGACGGGAACGCCGGCGAGCCTCGGGCCGAGGATCACCGCCGCAAGGGTTCCCAGGACGTATCCCGCCACACCGCCAACCAATCCCAAGAGCACTGCCTTCAGCAGGAACATCTTCACGACAATGCGGGAACCGGCCCCCAAGGCCATCAGCGTTCCGATCTCCCGCCGGCGCTCAAACACGTTGGCGTACATGTAATTGGCGATGCTTGCCCCGCCGACCAGAGCGATGATGCCCAGGAACACGAGGGACAGTTTGGACATCATCTGGTTGGTCTTGATCT
>Ga0315279_10010845_pt1 | contig 10642 bp, 10 predicted proteins | sample YL17G06_20_MG_FD_203694 | JGI IMG/M metagenome (GOLD analysis project Ga0315279, IMG submission 203694) | Sediment microbial communities from Yellowstone Lake, YNP, Wyoming, USA - YL17G06_20 | ecosystem: Environmental > Aquatic > Freshwater > Lake > Sediment | place: USA: Wyoming | collected...
CTGATCTAATCGCATTCAAGAAATCCTCATTGCCAAGATCGATGAAATTCAAGTCCAACTCCTTCTCCATTAGGGCGAGCAAGGAGGCGCCGGGAGCTTCCAACAGCAGGCCAGTCCTATGTGAATCGTCAGAGTCGATCACGAGGAGTCGATCCTCGCCGCCTAAATTCAGTCCGGACGGAGGAGCCGGATTGTCCTCCAGTGGGAGGAACACCATAGGCACGTCAAGTCGATCGATAGTTTTCAGGTATATTGCTTTGGTTGTTGGGCCGAGTTCGCGCAGGATCCGCTCAACGTTGCCGAGTGACGAAAGCAGAGAAGCCTCCACCAACTCAGGTCCAAAAGATGGTCGTGAGTGAAGGTAGACCAGGAGCAAGCCGATCAGAAACGAGGCAAGCCCCAGTCCGCTCAGGCTGGCCGCTCCGACCACCGCGCTAGCCACTGCTATGAGAACCCCGAAAGCCACTAGGGACACTCCAAGAACTCGTTGCCGGCCCCCTAGCGTGCTAGACGGGGCATCTACGCTTGCATGGTGCATACCTTGCCCCCTCGCTATGTTGCCGGGCTGGCTTTTGGCGGTGCTGTCACTCAGGCCTGCAACGCGCGCGGACGGGCCTGCTACATCTGAAGATCGACTTGGTGGAACAGTTTCGGCAAGTCTCGCAGCTGTCCTGATCAAGTGGGACTCTTCGCGAGGCTCGACAGCTTCCGGATGCTCAAGCTTATTGATAGAGTCCGGGATCCGTTTCCCACACTGGTCGCAGTAAAGCATTCCAGCATGGAGCCGTCGTGCGCCGCATGAGGGGCAGACAACCGCGCCGAGTCTAGTCGGGCCGGTTTGTTGCACATGCAGCACTTCCTTTTCTCGCGTGCATTCTAGCTGAGTTCCCGCAACTCAAACCTTTCTACGGACAACCTAAACCGCCTAGCGAACGCAACCAATGCCAGTCCAATCGTCAGGATAGTCAGCGAGATCATGATCGGGTCAAGTCTGATGCCCCAAGGCGTATAATTCAGGAGTAGGCCCACCAACGGAACCAAGGCCAAGCTCAATCCAACGCTCAACGCAAGACGCTCAATCCCGTCCAACTCACGACCCTTCGGGAAAAGAGCCTCAACGGCCACATAGCCTGGAATGAAGAGCACGAAGACTGAGCCGAGAACCCACCGGAACACCACAAGCGGAAAATCATCGGGAAGCGCATAAACAACCAGCAGCGTCCCAAGCGAGACGGTCAGGGACAGATAGAGCGGGAGGTTCCTTTCCCAGAATCTCAGATACTCCCGAACCGATTTGGTTGCTGGCGGGATGTCCTCGACATCGGCTTCTCCTCTGCCGACAAGGCCCCAGACAAGGTCAGTAGCTTCGACTTCGGTCAACGAACGCCTTGAGACTTTGAGCGCATCGTAGAGTTGCTTGATGTCGGCGGAGCCATTCTTCCTCAGATAAGCTAGAGCCAGCTCGTCTAGTCTGCCGTCTTGAGGGCGACCAGGCGAAGACTCCTTTTGATTCAAGCACGCGTCACTACACTATTACTAAATCTCCAAATAGGTAGGTTAGGTTGAGGGAGATCCCATGCTACGAATTCGGTGGTTCCTTGTCATATGCATTGTCCTCGCGATCCTGCTTCCACTCACTGCTCAGACATCGAGCTCGGCACTGCAACCGACGGAAGAGCTCCAGCCGCGATTTAGCAGCGCGTTTGCTCTGGTTCATCGAGCTGAGGCTGCTGGTGCGACGCGCGAAGAAACCGCTGATCTCGTCCTACTCCTAAACAAGGCGCTCCAACTAAGCGAGGAAGCGACAAGACTACCCGGCTCGGAGGCGCAGAGAGCCACACTGCTCGCACAAGTGGACGAAACCCTTGGCAGGGTTGAGACGGAAGCGACTCGACTAGAAGTTACCGCATCTCAGAGAACGTTCACCAACAGGGTAGTTGCCTATGTTATTGGTAGCATAGCTGCCTTCCTAGCAACTCTGGCATATGTGTGCACAGGCCATGTCTGGCGGAAATACCGGATCAAGCGCACCTTTCAGATGAGGATCTTTCCCAAAGTGAAGTGACCCTCATGTTCTCGCAAAGTAGACGGAACCTTCTTGTCGTCTTCCTCACTCTCCTCGTCATCTTCGAGATGGTCGCCTACGTCACCACGACTCCGCGCCCCCGTGAACAGTTCTTCCAACTCTACGTCCTCGGCGCGAACCGGTTGCTATCAGACTATTATCCGAACAACGATCCAAACATCATGGTAGGGGATCTTGTTCGATGGCATGTCGGGGTAACAGACTCCATGGGCTCAGTGCAACTCGTCGTCATCAGAATCAAGCTCGCCAACCAAACAATCAGACCCCCCGATGACCTCCAAGCGCAGCCATCTCCGGCCCCACTGATAACTGAATTCCGACGCTTCATCCAAGACAACGAGACATGGGAGATGCCGTTCTTCTGGCAGATTGTCAACGCTGACATGCCAGAGGGATCCACACGCATTCTAGAGATGCAGATCAACAATGAAACTTACCAAGTTCCTGGCCTCACCGCCCTCGACGGACATAACTTCAGAGTGATCCTAGAACTCTGGACTTGGGAACCACAGTCAGAGACATTTCAGTTCGGATGGTCGAGTGGCAACGAACGAAGGGTGGCGTGGTTGCAAGTATGGTTCAACATGACAAGCTCCGCGCGTCAATGACATCGGACCACACTCGAAGAACCAATCCATGCAGCGTGCAGAATCAGACCGTACTTTCCGGCTACTGCCTTGAGCGCCTTATCTCTTCCATGAGACGCATTTCCGAGTGTTTCGTTAGGATCGACACACTCGCCAGTGTGAAAGCCTGAGCTGCTATCAAGAGAAACATTATCCCCATCAGGGCCCAACCTGAATGCCACACTCTCTTAGTCACTACGTCCAAGCCCACCCAACCTAGCACGAGTGTGGCCGGAACTACGGACAGGCCAGTCAAGCTGGAGTACAGGAGTATCGGATTGTATCGTCTCGCTAGGCTAAAGGCTGCACGGAGGATGGAGAAGCCATTCCAGGTGCTGAGCTTCTTCTGGCCTACTCTTGGTCGATAGTCTATCGGTACTTCAGTCAGGTTCTCTCTTGAGGCTGATTGTGCGGCAAGCTCGATCTCGACGTTGAACCCAGTCTCTTCCAGACGGTACTTTCTGGCTTCCTCGGTTTCAAGCAAGTACATTCCCGAGCAGACGTCTCTCACCTTGACGCTAAAGAGCACGCTGAATACTTGGGATATGACCCAGTTTCCAAACCTGTGCACTCGAGGTATGTACTTTCTATCCCTAGTGCCTATCACATGCGAATAGTGCTCGGAGTGAAGGAGCATCCGCCATATGTCCTTGGGATCATACGTATGATCCGCGTCCATGAATACAACATACGGCGTTTCGACCCGTTCTATCGCTGTCTTGACAGCGCCAGCCTTTCCGATTCCGTGCTGGTAGACCACCTTGACGCCATTATCAAAGGCGATTCCGTCCGTTCTGTCTGTAGAGTACCCGTCCACTACCAGGATATTCTGGTAGTCTTCCTTCCTCAGCTCCTCTATGACTTGGGAGATCGCTTCCGCCTCGTTCAACGTTGGTATGACAATAGTCACGTTCGGCTTGAAGACGCTCTCAATGACCTGCTTGCTAACCTTCGGGTCCAGGCCAGGCTTTGTGTGGGGCTCCACGCTTGACGCCGCTTGCGGAACGATCTCCGCGCTGTTCAAGCGAGACAGGAACCCGGGGGTCACGTGTAGAGCACCGGGAAGCGTCATAGCCCCCCCTCCCGAATTCGGTCAGGGTTCAAGGGAGGCTGCGTCAACTCTACAGTATTCTCCGTCAATCTAGTCCTTAAACTGGTGTGGGTACGGAATCCAGAAATCCTGTGCATATATGCAGTGCGGTGAATATTCACAGGATGTTGTTTCGCCGGCACAAGTTGGCACACTCCGTTGTACCTCATTGTGTAAGGGAGTAGAGATGTCACGCAGAGTTTCCCCATCTGTGATGTGTCGCGCTTCTGCCATCAAGATAGTGTCACCATCCTTCAGCACAATCGCGGGACTTTGCCCCATCGGAATTCTCTAGACAACCGTAACCTTTTTTCTATGTCCTCGGATGCATAGCTCAGCCGCCATATCTAGCCCACGTGAGAAGGTCTGGAACGGCCGGGTTCCAGACCGAATTGCTTGAAACCCGATCCTGTTAGTCTCCTCCGACTAACTCGAGATCTTCAAGGCATGAACGATGGGTCAGCTTCTCCCTAGTAAGGAGAGGAGTCTTGTCTCGTAATCAAGAACAGAGTCTGCGAAAATCGCAACTACGCGAATCATCACTCTGTAGGCCCTCGCGGCAAGCGTATTCCCCTCCTCTTCGACACTCACCTGGCCCCTGATCAACCTGAGGTCGATAACATTGCCATCAAGAGCGACAACCTCCAAGATGTTCTGATCAAGTAGATTCTGGCCGAGTTCCGTGAAAGTCGTAAACCGCATCTCCGCCCCGCGGTACTGCAAAGGCACAAAACTCAGGATCGTCCTCAGGTTGGTGACGTCGAACTTGTCCACAGCACCCATGACCGGCGCCAGCGTCAGATACATGAACAGGTAGAGTATTCCACCTGCAACCAAATTCACTACTCCTACTGCAGTCAGATGCAACTGAACTAGCGCCACAACAGGGACCACGGCGGCCAACGCAGTGATGAGAATCCTTCCGCTTGCTTTCAAGTCGGGTAGAGCGTCGTACTTCATTGAAGTGTGGCGGATTCCATAGACTGTCGAAGCGGCAATGGAGAGAATCTGTGCGACCAAGACCCCATATGGGCCCCAAGAGGATGCAAGTGCTGGCGCCATCGGCAAGTAGACAGCCAAAGTTAGAATGCTCATCTTGACAACAGTCCCAGTATCAGCAACACCATTGAGAAAACTTGCGAGAACCATGGAGCCGATCGCCGTCAGAAGATATAGTGCGGACACCAACGCGAGGTATTGAGGAGCGAGGGTGTAGCCGCGGCCGAAGGTTAGGTAGACAAGGTCTCGTGAGAATGCGATGACAGCGACAGAGGTTGGGATCATCAGCAGTGACGTGTACTTGACCGCTAAGACAAAGCCCCGCGCAAGGTCGCTCTTCTGGTTCATGGGATCCATCTTCGAAAACATCGGAAAGATCGCCGTAGCGATGGGGTAAGTAAGAATTGCCATGAACGTGGTGAAGGTCCAGCTTGCAGCGAAATTCCCAATCTCCACATTGTTAGCGAAATGAGCGAGCACAATATTCTGGTACTGAGTAAGGAACACGGAGAAGACACTGGCAAGGTACAGGGGTAACCCATAACCAAGTAGTGCATGTATTTCCTTCGACGTATCTGTGCGAGTCGCAGAGCGGGCATATCTTGAGAAGAGGATTGATGCGCCTGTTGTACCTGCGGCTGCAACGGCCAACACATATCCCGAGATCGCGCCAGTGATGCCCAAGCCGATGAAGACAAGCGCCGGCGCAAGCGTGCCCTTTAAGACGGCTTGCATGATCTGGGTGGCAGCACTGTACTGCATCAGATCTTTTCCAATGAAGGCATTGTTTGTCGCGTCGTAGGTGGCTTGGAACACAATCATCAGTGCGGCGAGCTGTATGAACGGTGCTAGCTCCGGCCGTTTCAGCACGGTGGTCGCGATTACAGTCGAGCCGGCATAGCAGATGAGGAACGCGAGTGTGCTCACCGCGAGTTTGAGCAGAAATCCAAGCTTGATCAGGCTGTTTGCTCGTGAGGGGTCGCCTTCGGATCTGGCCTTCGCTGGCAATCTGACCAGCGCGGAATTCATGCCCACATCCGAGAGAGCCACAAGGAGTATTGGAATCGCGACAGTCAGAGTGTAGAGGCCATAATTGAATGGCCCGAGAAGGCGTGCGACTATGATTACGCCGACGGCTAGGATTATGGTTGAGGAGGTGTTTCCGATGAATAGGAATAGTCCTCCACGAGCGGCTTTCTGAGCGATCGTGGCCAACTCGTCTGAGGACATAACGCTCAGCTCATGGGCTCAGCACGTAACGTGCATGATCGATGCGGATGTCTACATTGGGCGCGTTGTCTTATTACACTCATCTGAACATGATCAGGCTCTTGATCTTTTGTCCATCAAGTCTGAGAGATCTCGCAAGCGCCAGTCCTCCCGTAGCTCTCAAGCATTCAGTCCTTTCTGAGATCCCGCAAGTGTAGAGTTGGGACCTCTTTTGATGCTCTTTCGTAGAGCGCGTCATCAGCTGTTAGGAGAATTGCTCCTGTCTTCTCGCAAGCCTTCACGTATACGCTGTCATAGTAAGTTGCGTCGTTCCGGGCTGCCCAAGTGAGCACGCTCAAGCAGTCCTGCTCATCCAATTCAACGCAATCCAGTTTGAGCTTGATGAACTGTGAGAACTTCTGTGAGGCCTCATGAATGTCGATCAGTCTCTGTTTGACAGCCTTCCAGAGAGAGTTCCCCACCTCATACCTCACAAGCCCAGGCGCCTTCAACTCTACGGCACCGTCGTGGAACATCTGAAGGAGCCACTCCGCTTTGTCCGAGAACTCCTCAACCAACAGGAACCTTGCAGCCACAGATGCATCCACGAGGTAGACCCTCAACGCGTCCTCCTCGTTTCCCGTATTGTCTGATTTATGAATCCTCTTGGTACGACATGCTTGTGGATGTGGATGCCCTCGAGAAGTTCCTGCGCAGCTTTCCTACGTTCCTCTCGTTCGATTCTCTCCTCAATCGCCTCGCGGATGTATCGTGACCAGTTGATAGTGACCAGCGCCATCCTCTTCCTCAGTCTGTCGTCGACCTTTACCGTAATTGTCCGCACTGATGGCGTGACCCCACGGCATTACCCGGATACACCCTAATAGACCTTACCTCGGCCGTCTTTCCTGCTCACACACCATCTTCACCCCGGCCTCACCGGCGTGCAAAGGTAATATGATGTCGCGGCCCTACGCATCGTTGACCGGCTGGATGCAATACAATTGAGGGCCTTGGTGACCGGAGGCGCCGGCTTCATAGGAAGCCATCTCGTCGACCGTCTAGTCGACATAGGCCACGATGTCATCGTCTTGGACAACTTCTCAACGGGAAGAACGAAGAACCTCTCTCGTTCGCTGCATCACCAGAACTTGAAAGTAATGACAGGGGATATCCGCAAGATCTCCCGGTCATTTGTCAAGAGATTGAGAGGAGTCGACATAGTCTGCCATCTCGCGGCAGTCACAAGCGTTCAACAGTCAGTAAGAGATCCTGTGTTCACGACTGAAGCAAACCTAGTTGGGACGTTGAATGTTCTTCAGGCTGCGAAGGCGCTCAAAGCACAACGTGTTGTTTTTGCCTCATCAGCCGCCGTATACGGAAGCCCCCGAACTTTCCCAATCGCAGAGGACGCGATTGTTTCGCCGATCTCACCCTACGGGGCGTCGAAAGCAGCGTCGGAACTTTACCTCAGGTCATTCGTAGAGAATCATGGAATCGAATGTGTGTCGCTGAGATACTTCAATGTCTATGGACCAAGACAAGCCGCAAGCCAATACGCGGGAGTCATATCCATCTTTGCCAAGCGAGCTCTCAATCAACAACCTCTCCAGATCTTCGGAGATGGATCGCATACTCGAGACTTCATTTTCGTATCCGACGTTGTCGACGCAACGACAGCTTCGCTTGAGAGGACGCTTGAGAATGGAACGTTTAACATTGCGTCCGGAAATGAGACGACCGTCCTTGAACTAGCGAGAGTCGTTCAGAGGATCACCGGATCACCAACGGGATTGGAGTTCCTTCCACCTCGGACTGGCGACATCCCTCGAAGCGTCGCAGACACAGCCAGAGCTAAGAAGGAACTGGGATTCGAAGCTAGAACATCCCTCGAGGATGGATTGTCTGCGACGATCGGATGGTTCATGCGCCAGAAGCGAACCAGGCCGGCCTAACACCGTCCTTATCCGGCCGTTACTCGTGTGCGTGGCTCGAAGGTCAGACTTGGTACTCGTTTCCGTACTCCTGTTTGTTTTGTCCCCCGATCTCTTCTCGCACTCTCAGCAAGAGCTTCGTGGCTTCCTCGCTTTGAGCGCGCCCCATCGGCGTTTGACTGTACTCCGCTAACTCGAAGAGTTCAGAGAGGCGCTTGAACGAGTCTTCAACATTGGGCGCCTTCTTCGTTACTCGATGGAAGTACTCCCAGTGTGTCTCGTTCTCATGGGGTTCCTCGTGAAGCTTCTGGCCTAACATGGCCTGTGCTAGGCGGTATGATCTTCTAACCTTCGCCGCATGATCATGCTCGGCCTCGATCGTTGAAGTCAGACCCTCCACGGAATACTCGCCCATTTCGGGTGGATACGCCTCCGGCACTGGCTTCTCCATCACAGGGAGCTGGGGCAATGTTGGAGCCGCTAGGACGGAGGGCCGTCGCTTCTTGATGGCTCTGTACACTGACAAGGATAGGAGCCCGATTACTACGCCCGATGCTATCGTGATCAGGGGAGTATTGAGGACGAAGACTGACACGGTTGCTTCGGAGCCACTAATCGAGGGCTCATCTGGAGTGTATTTCACCTTTAGCAGGTGCCAGCCCAAGTTCGTGCCTATTGGGAGCTGTATGGTGGATGAGAAGACTCCCTTGGCGTTTGGCATTTCAGTGGCAGAGAGTGAACCATCAAGGTACACTTTTGCCTGCCCATACTTCCACGCCGTACCGTTGGCCAGCGTCACAGTTCCTTTGATCGTGACGCTCATCCCAGAGAACAACGATGTTCGATCAGCACTGAAGTTAACGCGAGCTTCGAGGAGCTCAATGTTAAGCGGTAGGGTTGCATTGGAAGGAGCGTATCCATCGCCGATGGCTGGGAAAGCGGCCGTTACATTGTGGCCGCCGCTGCTGGCATTCAATGGAATGAAGAATTCAAGATGGAACTGTCCGGTGCTGTTCGTGGTTGTGTTGCCGACAAATGCTGTGTCAAAGTGGATCACGATCATCTTGGACTTGAGAGACTCGTTTTCAGGCACACTCCAAAGCCGACCGGTTACCTGAACGGTATCGAGCGGTCGTGCGTTCTCAGGGTAGATCTGGGCCTCGAGGCTAGATGGGTGATACGAGACTTGAATGAGAAGCGATGATCTAGAGGAAAGGTAAAGCCCTGAATCGGCCGCTTCGGGATCAAATACGGCTTCAACAGCAATTGGTCCTGCGGGAAAGCCTACGGGGAAAGAAATGGTTGCCTTGAACTCGCCATCGTAGCCCGTACTCGTAACGGTCAGGTTATCGCCAAAGGTAATCGTAACACGTCTACCAATCAGGACCGATCCGTTTTGAGTTTCAAGGGACCCGTAGACAAGCAGATCTTCCCCGATGAACACATCGCTTCTCGAGGCATTGAGAACCAACGTTGTTCCAACCGGACTCGTGACATTCTGTTGCGCTACCGGAAGCTGCCATACGCTCGCGCCAGTGATCCCGTCGCGCTCCTGGATCATCGCCTGCGCAGTCGCCATCGGTTCGGATTTGAGGGAAGAGAGGCTGAGAAACAGCAACAGCGCTAGCGCAATCAGTCGCATCTGAAATCCCGATCGACAAAGTCACTCTCGCTAGGAGATAATGGTTTTCATGCTCTCATCGAAGTAGATGCTCGCAGCGACCGACTTCAAAACAAGAATCACCGTGATCGTGCTCTTGGCATCCTATTCCCGTTCGAAAGCATCAGTGGACGAGTAGACGGCCAAGACAACCGGCCCTGATTCTCTGACTCAGTGGTGCTGATTGGCACTGGCATCGAGCATTGCTCCTACGACCTGCAATACATTCTGGGTGCTGGGCTCCCACTGGACCCAAGCGACATTGACCCGTAGAGGGAATCCGCATTGTCTGCGGACGTCAGTCTGCCCGGTCGCATTTGTTTGAATCTGTCAAGAATCTATGACATGGTCGCAATTACGACATGGCGGTCAAGGTGCTCTCTAGGGCCCGTTTCTTTGAGCTCGCTATCTCCGAGTACTTCTGAAGCTCGTAGTAGTCTTCCAGGAACTGCTTGCCTTTCTCGGTTGCGATGTAGCTCTTGTCCGGGCTACCGTGGACCTCCAGCAGCTCGTAGTTCACGAGCATCTCTAGGTACTTTTGGAGGAGGTCGAAGCTGAGGTTGCCCAGGTACATGATCTTCGTCTTGCGGGAGCCCTCTTTTGCGATCTCGAGGATGTCCGCGGCTATCTGAATTCGGCTCCGGTACTGACGTTTGCCGTTCACCACACGGATTCCCCGACTTGTAGATCTCTTTCCTTGAACGTTCAGGCCAGGTATGAAAAGGTAATTGTGGAAACCTTTTCTAGAACAGAAGTCCACCTCGGAACCATTCGCAATCACTCGCTCTTGAGCGACCGTGGAGTCAGATCACAACGCAGCAGCAGTAAAGGCACCAGCCAAGTTCGCGGAGGTCCGTCACGCGGATGACTCTGACGCTGGCATCTACTACATGGACCCTGACTCGGAGGAACTGGAGAGCCGCACTGATTACTCGATCCACATCACGAGCAGAGAAGGCGTACGACATCTCGGAAACCTGTTCGAAGCGCTCTGGGAGGAACCGATCCCGATAGGGGAACAGTTGGAGAGAACGGAAA
>Ga0315279_10010847_pt1 | contig 10637 bp, 8 predicted proteins | sample YL17G06_20_MG_FD_203694 | JGI IMG/M metagenome (GOLD analysis project Ga0315279, IMG submission 203694) | Sediment microbial communities from Yellowstone Lake, YNP, Wyoming, USA - YL17G06_20 | ecosystem: Environmental > Aquatic > Freshwater > Lake > Sediment | place: USA: Wyoming | collected...
CTTTAATACTCACCTGTCCCGGAGTTAAATTAATTGGTCCATCAAATAGATTTTTAGAGATTACAGCGTTCGTGCATCCGCTCGTGCCAGTATCGGTAATTTCCCACCGTACCGGAACCCCTACCTTAACCTTAAAATAATTTGGTTTATAGCCGGACGATGATGCTGTCATTTTTATAACTTGCTTGCCATTAATAATCGGTGCTAAGTCTTTGACTTGATTATTGGTGGTAGTTTTATTAGCAGCAAAAATATCTTTAAGATTAACATTATTTAAGCTGGGAACGCCCATTGCATTTAATTGGGAATTAAAATTAAATAAGGCGAAGAATAAAACTAGAATACCGGCGATTTTAGAAAAACGGCTCGACCAACGAGGTTTACTTGAAAATTTAATGCTGGAAAGCCCGATTGCAAAAAGGGTTGGCATTGTTCCCAGAGCGAAAAACAACATAATCAAACCTCCTTGAATTGGATTTCCCGATAACAGAGCTAATCCCTGGGCAGTAATAGTAAACCCGCAAGGCAAAAAGAACGTAAGCGCGCCCATTATGAATGGCATATATTTACCCTTAAAATTTGATTCGTCTGCAGCGTACCGGGTAATAAATTTCGGCATTGTAATTTGAAATCGGCGTAATTTTTTGACACCTAACATCTGTAGACCCAGAAAAATCATTACTATCGATACAACAATGATTAAAATTGTAGTAAAAGTAAAAGATATTTGAATTTTACTGCCGATAGCTCCAAGAATGAATCCAAAAACAGCATAAGAAATAATCCTACCAAGATTAAACATAATATGGGGCTGGGGCTTACCATTCCATTGTTTGGACATCGAAAGAACTAACCCCCCAACTAATGCTGCGCAACTTGTAATTCCTGCTAAAAGTCCGAGTACAAAAAACATTGGCAATGACGATTTAGAGTTAATATTTATCGCCCCCGCTATGCCGGATTTGTTTAAAAGTATAAATCCGATTATAAAAAATAAAGCAGAACCAATAATAACTGTCCAGTCATTCTCCTTAGAATTATCTTTTGTTTCTCCCAACGGCTTATCCGAAAAGGTATAACCTTCTTGTTGAAATAATTTATTTAATTTGTCCTTATTTGGTTTTTCGTTTTCGTATTCTATTAATACTTGCCCGTTTTTAACCGATGCCTCGACCGACTCTATGCCTTGTAATTCGAGCAATTTTTTCTCAATTAAAACTTCGCAGGATGCGCAATGCATCCCCTTCACATAATAAATATGCTCTTTTAAATTTTTAGACATAATTTTTATTTATAAAGGATAATAACTATTTGTTGAACAACCTAGTGACTTTTAAAATTTCTTGAATCATTTGTTGTTTTTTGTTTCTATTCCTTGTTGCCATTGCGCTTTTAAAGCAAGTGTTTAAATGATTTTCCATTAACATTTGATGGGCTGATTTCAAAAGTCCGATAACTGCCAAATTTTGTTGCATAATGTCTATGCAATATTCATTTTCTTCAACCATTTTAATGATTTTATCCAACAAACTATTCGCTTTCTTAAAACTAATAATTGTTTTTTGTTTTTTAATTGTCATAACTTTTAACTTTTAATTTTTAATTTCCAATACCCGTTTATACCCCGACCATAGGTATAGGTATATACTATTTTAAAAAAACCGCGTGTCAAGTCCTTACAACCACATATCGCCATTTTTTGAATTGGTCTTTATAAATTCTGTAATTTTTGTAATTTAATTTTTTCAACAAATTTTCCAACTCCCTTTTCTGCGAATAATCGAATTCCATATAAATCTTGCCATTTTTATTAAGATATTTTTTTGCATCTTTTAAAAATTTTCTAATATATAACAATCCATCGTTACCCCCAAACAACGCCGAATGCGGTTCGTAATCATAAACTGATTTTTGTATTAAGTGTTTATTCTTTAACGCAATATACGGCGGATTAGTGAAAATATAATCGTACTTGCCCCGGACATTCTCAAATATATTAGATTGAATTATTTTGTATTTTTTGGGATTGATTTTATTTAATTTTAAATTTATTTTTATTTGTTTGATAAATTTTTTATCAATTTCAGAAAAGATAGCCCTTCGACACTGCTCAGGGCAGTTCTTAAGAACTGCGATTCCAATACACCCGGACCCGGCGAAAATATCCAAGATATTTAAGTTGTGAGTCTTGAGTTTTGAGTTTTTGATTTTCTTTATTGCTTTTTTAACCCAAAATTCCGTTTCTTTTCTCGGAATCATCGGCTTCATAGACAAATCAATTTTGCAATTAGCAAAATTAGTATAACCGTTTTTGTATTCAATCGGCTGCATAGTTTTTGCCGATAATATAAATTTCCCGACTTTCTTTGCGGCTGGCAAGGGGCTTGTAGCGCTTGGCAAATGCGAAATTGGTTTCAACTTTTTTGAAAAAATCATTAATCCCCTCGCCTTCTAAAATCTTGCACAAAAAATTCCCGCCTGATTTTAAATTATTTTGCACAATTTCCAACGCTCTTTCGCAAAATTCCAAAGATTTTTCCGTATCAATAAAATGTTCTCCGCTTGTATTCGGCGCTAAATCAGAAACAATCACATCAAACTTTCTCCCGACCATGGTCGGGATCCCGACAGACGTCGGGACATACTCCATTACATCAGATTTAATAAATTTTGCATTTTTAGGAATTTCAATTTTTAAATCTAAAACATCTATTCCAATAACCTTTCCGTCGGGTCCAATTTTTTTCGCAAGATATAAAAGCCACGAACCCGGAGAACAGCCCAAATCAAGAACCTCATCTCCTGCTTTGATTAAATCAAATTTTTCATCAATCTGTTGAAGTTTATAAACAGACCGGGCAGGATAATTGTCCTCCCGGGCTTTTCGGGTATAATATTCGTTTTTCAGATTCTTGCGATACATCTACTTAATCTTTTCTTTCAATGGCGAAATCAATAATTTTTTGCAAAAGCTCTGAATAGGTCATATTCGCAGCGGTTGCTGACTTGGCAATATCAAACTCTTCTGAAACGTCCGGATTGGGATTGATTTCCAATACATAAAGTTTTTTTTCTTTTTCATCATAACGGAAATCAATACGAGCATATCCTCTGCAGCCAAAAATTTTGTAGCACTTACGGGCAGCGTCCTCAATCATTTTATTCATTTTTTCATCAATATTTGCCGGACAAATTATCGGAGTTTTTTTATAGGCAATACTTTGCTTGATCCACTTGGCGCGATAACTGACAATTTTTGGTAAATGCTCGGGCATTTCGGTAAAATCAATTTCAGCAACAGGCAGAACAATTGGTCTTCTGTTTCCGATTAAAGACACTGTAAATTCCCTGCCGTCAATAAATTCCTCAACTAACGCTTCTTGCTTATAAAGATTCACAATGTGATCAACCTCTTCTTTTAATTGCTCTTCATTAGCCACCACCGAGCGTTCTCTGATTCCCACGCTTCCGTCTTCGCGGATTGGTTTTACAATCATCGGGAATTTCAATTCTTGGTCTAATTTTCTTTCTGCAGAAGTAAATACTTGAAACTTGGGGGTCAAAATGCCGTTATAAGTGAGAATATCTTTTGCTCGTGCTTTATTCTGGCACAAAGCAATAGTAAAATAATTATTGCCGGTATAGGGAATGTCCAAAATATCCAGTATCGCCGCGACATGGGGCTCTAAATTATAATCCCCCCTGAATCCGTCATCGCATAAGTTGAATACTACATCCGGCTTTTCCGCGCGAATCTGATAATAAGTGTCTTCGCTAATAGGAAATGTCTTTACATCGTGATTCTGGTCAAGCGCCTTTTTAATTGCTAAGGCATCTTTAATATTTTCTCTCCCATACCCGCCATTGGCATTGGCGGTTTTCCCGTTTGTCGACTTTGGCGCAGCATCTTCTGCTGAGCTTAAATTTCTGGTTAAAATAAAAATCCTCATATATTTTAATTATATTTGTGATATAATTAAATGTAAAGGTCGTAAACGAATTTTTAATTCAAATCTATGAAAAAAATAATATTTTTAATTATTCTTGCATTGTTTGTGGCTTTGCCAGTTTATGCATTGACCCCAAAACCGCCAATTGATTATAATTGTATGCAAAATGCAGTGGAAAAAAGAGATGGTGCAATAATTACTGCTTGGGACAAATACACTGCTTCTGTAAAAAGTGCATTAGAAGCCAGAAAATCAGCATTAAAATCCGCTTGGACAATTACTGAAAAAACCGAAAGAATATCGGCAATCAGAACTGCTTGGGCAAATTATAAATCATCCATAAAAACAACCAGGCAAACCTGGGCGAAAGAAAGAAAAGCGACCTGGCAAACATGGAAGACCGATGCCAAAACCTGCAAAGGCAATGCCGAAGATAAAACAACCGAATCAGTTGATAATACATTATAAGGTTTTTTAAAAAGTGGTCCCGATAAAATCGGGACCGCTTTTAATTTTAGTTATGGTCAAATTTTTTTATATCTGAAATAAATTAATTTCACCACCTCGCTTAGAATAATATAACCGATGAGCAACCCTGCTACAATCAAAAGATAATTTGCTGATGGATTTATAAAATGAAAAACTTTGTGGCCGAAATCGGTAAATGGCAAAAATAATGTGATTCCAATAGTAATTACGGATGTCAGTAACAGAATAACACTCGGAGCTTTTGCTCTGGCAAAAAAATGACGGCTCCTGATGGAGAATATCAATAAAATCTCGGTGACAATACTCTCGATATACCACATTGTTCTCAAATCGTCTGGCGGAACTTTATGGAAAATATAGAAAAACAGAAAATCAAAAACAGTACTGATAAATGCCAAAAGAATTATCAATAAGAATACTTTGTTTAGCTGGTATAATTTCGGTTTTCTTAATTCTTCAACATCGACTTTATCCGAGGCTACGGCAATCAACGGAAAATCGGAGAGAAAATTAACCAGCAAAATTTGGATTGGCAGCAATGGCAGATAATTAATAAATAAAGAAATAATGGCGAGCGAATACGAGTTTCCGAAATTGCTTGCGAGGGTGCACTTGATGTATTTGTTTATATTGGAAAAAATATTTCTTCCTTCTTTTATGCCGTCGACAATTACTTTAAGATCTCTTCTCAAAAGCACAATATCCGCGACTTCTCTTGAAACATCAGCCGCAGAATCAACCACAATTGCCAAATGAGCAAGCTTTAATGACGGCGTATCGTTTATGCCCTCGCCCAAAAATCCTACTTCATGTTTCTCCTGCAGTTTTTTAATTATATTGTATTTAGTTGTCGGTGAAACCCGAGCAAAAACAGAATACTTTTCCACAACATTTGCTAATTCATTTCTGGACAAAGAATCGATTTTCTCTCCCAAAATAACTTCTTTCGGATTTTTGATTAAACCAATTTCTTTTGCCACTGCGCCGGCAACTTCGGGGCTGTCGCCGGTTAAAATTTTTATTTTTGTGCCTAATTTTCTGGCTAAGATTATCGCTTCTTCGGCTGTTTTTTTCAGCGGGTCTTTGAAAGAATAATATCCCAAAAAAGTCAGGTCTCTTTCATCTTGCTCTGTGAACTTTTCTCCTTCAAAATTTTTATAGGCGATTGCCAATACTCTTCTACCTTTTTCCCCCTCCGTTTCCATTTCTGTTTTAAATTGCTCCTTGCTTTTCGCACCTTCTGTGGAAGAACATCTCTCTAAAATATGTTCAGCTGCGCCCTTCACAATCAACACCTTATTTCCTTCGGGCGTTTTCAGAAGCATACTATTTCTCATTCTGAAAGAATCGAATGGAATCTCGTCAATTGATTTATAGCTTCTAAGCACATACCTGGCTCTGCCGTCGAGTTCATCGTATAAAACAGTGTCAAAAGGATTTAAAGACGATTCCACGTTTTCATCAACATAGGCAGAAGAAAGCAAACCAAAAAGCAGGCATTTGTCATGGTCTTCGGAAAAAATTCCTTCCAATTTCATTCTGCCCTCGGTCAGAGTCCCTGTTTTATCTGTGCATAAAATCTCAATATTCCCCAAATCTTCTAATGCGGACAATCTTTTTACCACGACTTTTTCTTTGGCTAATTTTAAAGCGCCACTGGAAAGAGCCGATATCACTACCAAGGGCAATGCCTCCGGAATAATACTCACTATTAAGGCGATGGAAAAAATCAGAAAATCAAAAACCATTGCCTTGCCTTTAATCAATAAGTTCAGAAGGAAAATGGCGATAATCGTGATTAATACCGCTCGCATGATGCTTTTTGAAAGTTTTAATAAATCTTTTTCGTAGGCGCTTTCGCGGCTAATTTCAGAAACCAATTTCGCAATCTCGCCCAAGGCAGTGTTTTTTGCTACTCCGATGACTACCCCCTCCGCTTTTCCGGATACAACCGATGTTCCGGCAAAAAGAACGTTGGCTGCTTCAAATATCTCGTTTGTTTCGGATGAAAGCGGCTTGGAAATTTTGGAAACCGGCACCGATTCTCCGGTTAAAATCGACTCATCCACCATAAAATCTTCTGTTCTTAGAATTCTTAAGTCAACCGGAACAACATTTCCCGATTCAATCAAAACAATGTCCCCGGGAACCAAAAATTTCTTGTCAATCATTTTTTCTTTATTATCTCGCATAACGCGCGTGTTTGACGGCAAATATTTTTTCAAAGCGGCAATTGTTTTTTCTGCTCTCGCCTCCTGAAAGAATCCCAAGACAACATTAATCGCCACGAAGAAAAGAATGGCAATAGCGCTGATGGCTTCTCCCATGGCAAAAGCAATTATTGAAGCGATAAAAAGCAAATAAAAAAACGGCGATTTGAATTGCCGCAAAAGCACGTGAAACAAGGTTGTTTCTTTTGATTTTATTTCGTTGAATCCGTATTTTTCCAGCCGCTTTTCCGCCTCCCCCGTAGACAATCCTTGTTCTGATGTTCTCAACCCTTTCAAAACCTCATTAGTTTTTTTAATTGTGTATTTCGCAAAATTCATTTATTCCAACGCCTTGAGGATTTTCTTTTTTAATCCTTGCGGGTCGAATTCGGCATATTGGTAGACCTCGCTAGGCGGACCGGATTTGAGGAATTTATTAATGCCGATTATTTTTTTCTCATAATCTTTTGGCAAAACAAACGCATGCAAAAACCCTGGCCAGCCATTATGCAAGGTAATTACTCTTTCTCTGTCTTCGTCAGAAAATATTAAATTTGCTTTTTCTGGATTTCTTTCGCGCAATTCTTCAAATGATTCCGGTGATGTGACTGCCACAATTTTAATATCATGATTTTGTTCCAATTCCGGCAATATCTCCAGAACATTCGCAAGAACCTGTCCTCCGGAAATTGCCAAAACAATTTTCCTTTTTCCATTCTCTGAATAATTCTTAAACACATAAGCGCCATTAATCGCCTCTCTTGCTTCCGGAACTCCATTTTCTCTTTTAAACACCGGTGTATTGGGCCTCATCACTGAAAACGCAACTGGCTCGCCTTTTTCCAAAGCATAAAACAGCATTTCAATGGTTTCGTTGGCGTCCAGTGGCTTGTAAACCTTAATTCCCGGATACGCCATAAACAACGACATCCAAAACAATCCGTGGTGCGTTGGCCCGTCTTCGCCTGTTTCCGGACCATCGTGAGCTGCCAGCATAATGAAAAATCCTTTGAATTTCGGATTTACGGCATTGTTAATTAAAGCCATCCGAACAGCATTGGACATTATTGATGTAAATACTCCATAACTTGCGAAAACACTCATTGCCTGAAATCCGCCAGGCAGAATATCCGCAGTCATTGCCGTAGACATCATTGCCATATTTGATTCGGCAATGCCGAACCTGATTCCCCTGCCCAATGGATTATCTTTGTTGATGATTCCATAAACATTTTCCGCAGCGCCGGTGAGAATTGATTTCATCAAATCCCCTGCTCCCAAATAGAAAAACGCGGTTTTTGACATCAGCCACTTGAAAAATGCTTCTGTTGCTTTTCTTGTGGCAATTGATTTGCCTTGTTCAAAAATTAATTCAGGAGGCAAAACATTTGGTCTTTTGATTGATTTATAATCCACAAGCGGTCTGTTTTTCAAAGCTCTTTTCATTTGATTTAATAATTCCTGTTCTGATTTTTGTTTTTTTGCACCGATTTCCAGTCGTTCCAAAAAATAATCAATATGTTCTGGCTTTAATTGCGATAAGACGTTTTCAATGTCTTTTATTTCTTGATTATCAATTCCCGGAATATTAAAACCGAGTTTTTTCATCATCGGCACATATTCTTCGTGCGAGAGTGGCGTGCCATGAGAATCAGCCGTGTTTTCCAGTTTTCCGTAATATTTTCCCTTAATCGTGTGGCAGATAATCACTGTTGGCCTTTGATTATTAAAACCTTGAAATGCTTTTTTGTAAGCATAAACCAGCTCCAAAACATTGTGGCCGTCAACTTCAATAATATTCCACCCCGAAGCAAACCAATAATTCAAATACGGCGCGCTAATCACATCTGAAATCGGACCGTCAATGCCGAATTTATTGTAATCCAAACTCACAATCAAATTGTCAGCAGCCAAGGAAATCGCGGAATTTCTGGCTTCAAAACTCATTCCTTCCTCGGTTTCCGCGTCTCCGGCCATAACAAAAACTTTTGTGTCCAAGCCATTTGATTTTTGTAAAATTGCCAAACCCAAGGCAGCGGAAAATCCGTGTCCGGAAGAACCAGTGGACATATCGGACAAAGGATAATTTGCTTCCACGTGGCCAGTCGGACCATCGCAGTGCCGGAAATGGCAAAGATAAGCAGGATAAAATGCATCCAGTTTTTCAATATCAAATTTTTCTCCTTTTCTTTTCAGCGATTCGTAAATCAAAGATAAAATTGAATGGAACAACGGCGTGCAATGTCCGGCTGACCAGACAATTCTGTCTCTTCCCGGATGGTTCGGGTCTAATGGATTAAAAATAAAATCTCCGGACAAAAGCAAAGACAAAATCTGTTCCACTTTTGACGATGAGCCGCCGGGGTGTCCGGAACTGATGCTTTCAATCGCGGCAAAAGCCAGTCCTCTGATAATTTTTGCCAGATGCCCTGATTTTTCCAAATCAATTCCTTCAATCGGTTTTAATGACAAGTCCTTTAAATTTAAATATTGTCCGCCTTCAGCTAAATATTTAAATCTCTTCGGCTCTTTTTTCATCAAGACGCTTAAATCTTTTTTATCCAAAATATTGTAGATTGATTTTTTTGTTCTGGGCATAATTATGTAATTTAATTGATTATGTTTTTATTATACCAAAATTTAAAATTAAATAAAAACAGGGGCTCCGAAGAGCCCCTTTGAAGAAATCGCCCCATAGACTCAACTGCAGCCGATGTCCAGAGCGACCTGGAACATCATCTCGACCTTTTTTCTCTGTGCCTCGATTTTGTCCGCAGACCGATTTTCCTGCCATGGTTCAGCCCACCCCCCCAAAAACGAAATCAATTCCATTGGGGTAATTTTTGGCGGCAAGAAGAATTGCCAAAAGATCTAAACCCCACGATGCAGGAGTTCCGAACTTCTCCTGAAATACGGATAAGCTCCTTTGGAGAACCGGTAAAATCTCCTCCAATACATCTGTCCGGAAGACCTGGTATCCCAGCGGGAATTTCAGGTTGTAAACAGAAAGAATTGATTCCCTGTCAAGGGGAGAAAGACCAGATACGAATTTTGCGATCATCATAGTGATTTCCTTCATGAAAGGACGGTCTTGCCCTTGAACCCAGTACCAAACGGGCAGAAAGAGTGTCTTGAGATCAGATGAATGAGAAAAATGATCGACTGCAAAAGGTATTTTTTCTGGGTCGTGCTCTTGGCAGTCAAGACGAATAATAAGGTCTGGCCTTGATTTAAGATTCAGCACTGCCTCATATCCGTCGACGAGGATTTTTGCAAGTCCCTGGTTTTGTCTATGCCTGACCAAGATCGAATATTCATCGGGAAGATGAATTGCTCCGTCGTCCAAAAAGAAATGACGGAAACCAATCCCCGTTGCCGAAAAAATACCTCGAACCCTTTCAATGCCGCTGAGAAATTTCTGAATCATTCCCAGTGGTTCGCCCCATACTGGCGTAATAGCTGCAACGCTTTTAATTTTAATGTCCATTCTAACCTCCTTTTTATATCCTTAATCTTATCATGCCTATCTAATCTTGTCAAGTATTCGATGCTAAGCCCTGTTCCGAATTATGGTTTTCTATTTTATATACATAAATCTCGGATTGATGGCCTTTGTGAATTTCAACCGGCTCATGAAATGTAAATCCTACCTTTTTATAAAAATCTATGGTTGATTCAAAATCTTTGCTTACTGTCGTTTTGAAACTATCAATTCCCCTGTTTTTTACTTCCCGGACAAAATTTTTAAAAAGCAAGTTTTTCAAATTCTCTTTAATTGTTTCATCTTCCGCTTCAATAAAAAACATTTCTGCTTTCGATAAATTCTTTTGCTTTTTGGGATAAAACCAGGTTTCAAGTGCTTTAACAAATCTTTTGGGATGTAGCGTCTTAATAAAAACAAACGGGCCGATTTTAAATAAATGCTTTTTAAAAAAATACATATAAAATTTGTTGATATTAAACGCGCCAGCCACAAAACCAACAACAT
>Ga0315279_10010850_pt1 | contig 10634 bp, 6 predicted proteins | sample YL17G06_20_MG_FD_203694 | JGI IMG/M metagenome (GOLD analysis project Ga0315279, IMG submission 203694) | Sediment microbial communities from Yellowstone Lake, YNP, Wyoming, USA - YL17G06_20 | ecosystem: Environmental > Aquatic > Freshwater > Lake > Sediment | place: USA: Wyoming | collected...
CTAACCTGTGGTAGTGGAGCATGTGCAACTCCTTCCTTCTGATATATTATACCAGAAATTAAGTGTTGCACTAGTAACTTGAGCCCAAACAGTCACCTTAACGACTTTAGAGGGACTGTCCCCCTGGAATACGCTTCTATTTAAGGTGGGAGAGGCTTCCCGGTCTCGATAAAACAATCGGGGTTAGGAAACCCCTCCCACAGGAACGGCGCAGACTTTATATGGATAATTTAATGAGGTTTAATTTCCGGACAAGCTTGCGGTGCCGGCTTATGATCCGGCCAGCTTCGGCTAGTTGTTGCAGGGTCGCTTCGATCCCCGTGCCGCCGCGTGATATTTTCAGACGCACGGAGTTTTTCGGCTTCAGCAGTTCTGCGACCGCGGATGATTTCCAACCCAATATGCGGGCGCAGGACTCGATGAAATCATCGACATCGCCGTTTGACGACCGGACGCATTCCGCGACCAGGTCGTAAGCGGCCCGGAAACGGAAACCGGATTGGACCAGGCGGTCAACGAGATCGGTGCAACCCGCGAAGTTTTCCCGTTCTGGCCAGGATCCCGAGCGATCGGCAAGCTTCAGGGTTTTTACCAGACCGGCCGCGATCTCGAGGCTGGTCAGGGACTCATCGACCTGAAGAAAGAATATTCCTTTCAGCTCCTGCAGGTCGCGGTTATAGGAATGGGGCAGGCCTTTGAGGACGCAGAGCAGGGAAGTCAGGTTGCCGACCGCCTTGCCCGCTTTGGCCCGTAGCAGCTCGCAGATGTCTGGATTTTTTTTCTGGGGCATGATGCTGGATCCGGTCGCGTAGGCATCGTCGATCACCACCCGGTCGAATTCCGCGCTGCTCATGATGACCAGGTCTTCAGCCAGGGACGAGACGTGGATCATCGCTTGGGTCAGGAAGTAAGCGGTTTCCGAGAGAAAATCTCGATCGGCGACCGCGTCCAGGGCATTCGCGAACGTGCTCTTGAATCCCAGCTGGCGCGCGAGGAAGACCGGATCAATGGGGTGGGTGGTGCCGGACAGGGCGCCCGCGCCCAGCGGCGAGACATCGGCCCGGGTCCGCGCGTCGTTCAATCCCTCCAGGTCGCGCCGGAACTTGTAAAAATAACTCATCAGGTAAAAAGGAAATAGAATGGGTTGCGCGGGCTGCAGGTGGGTATACCCGGGGACGACGGCGGAGGGGTATTCCCGGGCTTTGTCGCGGAGCGCGATCTCCAGATCCAAAATGGCGGCCAGGGAACGCCGCAGGGCATCGCGGCAATAGAGCCTCAGGTCGGCGGCCACCAGGTCATTACGGCTGCGGGCGGTATGGAATTTCTCGGCCACGCGGCCACAGTATTTTTTAAGCCGGTGTTCCACATTCATGTGGACGTCTTCCCGGTCCGGGTCGAGACGGAATTTCCCGTTCCGGTATTCCCGAAGGATATTTTTGAGCCCCCGGGTAAGAATTTCCGCTTCGCGTCGGGTAACGATCTTTTGACGGCCCAGCATTCGTACGTGGGCGAGTCCGCAGGCAAGATCGTAGGGGATCAGGCGCTGGTCGTCCGCGAGCGAGGAAGCGAACGCGATCGCCGCCTGGTTAGCCGGCCGCGGGAACCGCTTGTGCCAGATCCCCGCGGATTTGGATTTTTTTGTATTTTTATTCGCCATAAGTGTATAATTATACATATATTTTCACCCTTGTCAAGGACTGAAATGCAGTTGATAGTTGGTCTTTCGTAATTCAAATTGCTTCCCCTTTGTGAAAAGGGTGATTTTAATGATAAATGACAAATTAAAAATGCCAAATCAATGCCAAAGCGCAAAGGGATAAATCAATATTTAATCATTTGACATTTGAATTTTGGATTTTGTTTGAAATTTGGCCTTTGGATTTTGGGATTTAATCGGCCCTTGACATTATTCACCCATCATGTATAATTATCCATGAAGAAAAGAACCCGTCAAAAACTGATCCGGGACTTGATCGGCATCCGGGAGATCCGGACCCAAGACGAATTGTTGGATGCGTTGAAGCGGAAAAATGTCCGGGTCACCCAGGCGACTTTGTCCCGGGACTTCCGTGAGATGGGCGTGATCAAGAAACCCTTAGGTATGGGCGGCGTCGTTTACAAGATCGTTCCGGAGGCGGCCCCGGTCAGTGCCGAAAACCTGCATAATAAGTTCGCCGGGACGGTCCTTGACGTAAAAAGGAGCAATAACTTGATCCTCCTGAAGACACCGCCGGCCGAGGCCCAGGGCGTGGCGCGGGTTGTCGACAACGCCCGGATCGAGGGTTTGCTGGGTACCGTGGCCGGAGACGATACGATCCTGATCGTGACGGATACCGAATCCGACGCCCGGAGAATCGTCAACCTTTTTAACAAAATCATTACCTCTATATAAATCCCGTTAGAGAACTACGTCTTCTAACGGGAATGCGCTTACGGCGGTATTAAATCCCCGTCAGTTTTATTCGGAAATAACCACTGATTACCCCGTTAGAAACCGTATGACTTTCGGACTGCCGCCGGTTCATAATGCGTACGTAGTAATTCATGGAGTTTCTAACGGGGATTAAAATCGATGGTTTTCTCTAACGGGATAAACTATAATTATTAAGAAAGACGTCCGGTCGGCAGCCGAACGTTATAAACCGCCGAAATATCGTTTAATATTTTAGAGCCGATCTTGACCCTATGTAATATTCCTCTTGATTTTTATATAATTATATATATTATATTTTAATATGATTGGAATGGAAGGTAGGGTCTGGGCGGAAATTGCCCTGGACCGTCTGACCGCCAATTATCGCCTGGTTAAAAAACAGACGGGTAAGGCGAAAATAATGGCCGCGATCAAAGCCGATGCCTATGGACACGGCGCGGTGGAGGTTGCCAATACCCTGGTCGAGGAAGGGGTTGATTTTTTCGGCGTCGCCAGCGTGGAAGAAGGTATCGAGCTGAGAAAAGGCGGGATCGACGCGGATATTCTGGTCCTCAGCCCGATTCTGTATAACCAGATCGACGAGATCATCGAGCATAACCTGATGCCGACGATATCGGAATTGGCTTTTTCCCGGGAGTTAAACCAACGTTCGAAGACGCTCGGCACGACCATCAACGCCCACGTAGAGATCGACACCGGCATGACCCGCACCGGCATCCCATACGCCGAGGCGAAGAGCGCGATGAGTACCCTGGCGGCTTCGCCATATATCAAGATCAGCGGTATCTTCACCCATTTTCCGCTGGCCGACGCGGACGGAAACTTCACCGCCCGGCAGATCCGGGCTTTCGCCCAGCTCGTCGCCGGCATCCGGCAGAAAGGCTTGCGGCCCCGCTTCGTGCACATGGCGAATTCATCGGGGATCTTCAATTTTACCAACGCGTATTTCAATTTGGTCCGGCCCGGGATATCCCTGTACGGGTTGCGTTCTTCGCCCAACGTCTATTACGGAGACGGTTTCAAGCCGGTGATGACCCTGAAATCCAAGATCGTGAACATCCGGGAAGTACCCGCCAATACGCCGATCAGCTACGGCCATACGTTCCGCACCAGACGCCGGAGCCGGATCGGGACGGTTAGCGTCGGATACGCGGACGGATATCCGCGGATGCTGTCCAATATCGGCGAGGTGCTGTGCAATGGCCGGCGGGCCAAGATCGTCGGCACGGTTTGCATGGATTTGATGATGATCGACGTGACCGACGTGCCGGATACGGGGATCGGCGACGCCGTGACCCTGATCGGCCGGGACGGCAAGGAGGAGATCACCGCCGAGGAGTGCGCGACCAAATGCAAAACCATTGTCTATGAAATCACCTCGGGCATCGGTCCCCGCGTCGCCCGGGTTTTTAAGAACAAGAACAAGATCGTCAGCGTCCGGAACCTTTTAGGACGCTGGAATAATTGAAAATTTCGCAAACAAGGAGGTAGAGATGAAAAAGTTGGTTATCCTTTTCCTGCTGGTGATGAGCATTATTATCGCGCAGGAGAACACGCACACGGTGAAGGTGGACGATACGCTTTGGGATATCGCCCAAATGTATTATCAGAATCCGTTCCTCTGGCCCTACATATGGCGGGCGAACCTGAGCAAGATCCAGGATCCGCATTGGATCTATCCGGATCAGGTGTTTGTCATTCCGCCGTCGCCGGAATCGATCGCCGTCGCGCCGGACACGACCGCGCCGGTTTATGTGCCACCCGTGACGTCGTACATTCCGCCGCCGGCGAAGAAGTCCGCGGAAGTCGTTTCGGTGGTCAAGGGCGAAGAGCATATTTTCACGGAGGATTTACTGCACCGCGCCGGTTTCATCGTCACGGAAGACATGCCGGTCTGGGGCCGGATCCTGAAGACCGAACCGGCCGACGAAAAGTTGATCTCCACATACAAGAAAGTATACATCGACCGGGTTCAGGATATCAAGGCCGGGGATGTCCTTACCATTTACCGACCGGGTGTGAATTATGAAGACCCGAAGACCGGCCGGTTTCTGGGCAAGGAGATCGTCGTCCTGGGAAAGCTGTCGGTTTCCGAGCTGGGCGAGGACGGCGCGCGCTGCAAGGTGATAGATTCATACGATATCATCAAGAACGGCGATCTGGTCATGCCCTACGAACCGCTGGTCGCGCCGGAAAACGTGCAACTGATACCGGCCACCAAGGAACTTGAAGGGTATATCGTCGATGTAAGAGGGCAGGAAGCGAACACGACGCCGACCCATCTCTTGACGGTCTTGAACCAGGGCGAGGACAGCGGCGTGGTCGTGGGCGACGTCTTTGATGTCTACCAGGAACGGGTCATCGACGGTAAGAAAATGCCCGACTTCAATACCGCCAAGGTCCAGGTGGTTTCCGTTTTCCAGAACGCATCGATCGGTTTGATGCTTTGGACTCGGGAAACGGTTAAAGTCGTGCGCGGCGAGAAGTGCCGATTGGTTCAGGAGGCAAGGTGAAGGAAAAGGAAGCACTAAGTCAAGTCTACCTTTTCCGCGAGCTTACCCCCAGCGAGATGGATATTCTGATTTCGATCTCCAAAGAGAAGCGGGTCAAGAAGAACGAAATAATCTTCAGGGAAGGCGATACGGGCGATGCCTTCTTTCTGATCGTATCGGGCAGTATCCGGATCTCGACCTTCGTCCCGGGCGTGGGTGAGGAAGCCCTGACGATCCTCCGGGAAGGCGAATACTTCGGAGAGATGGCGCTCATCGACGACGTGCCCCGATCCGCGTCCGCGATCGCCAACGACGATACGATCCTGCTCTTGATCGGCAAGGATGATTTTCGGAAGCTTCTCGCCCAAGAGACCGGGATCGCTTATAAACTGCTCTGGGTTTTTACCCGGACCCTGTGCTCCCGTCTCCGGAAGACCGACGAGCAGTTGAAGAGCATTTTCTCGATCGCGAAGACTTTTTAAGGGATCGATCGGGGACGACATCAGCGCATAAGGCGATCAGGGCCGCGAAACCGCATGAGGACTATTTTGTTTTTATGCTTCGGATTATTCCGGTCTTATCCGCGGATTACGGGAACATCATCTACCTCCTGTCCGCGGGCCGGCAACCGGCGCGGCATTCGTCCCCTCAAGAGCCCGGGGTTGACCCCGGAGCTAAATAAAAGGAAATAATAAGTGTTTGAATTTTTCGGCGGCAAGGATCCCCAGAAGGCGTTGCAGAGAGCCCGGGAATACGAGCGGGAAGGCAAAACCAACGCCGCGATCAAAGTCCTCGAAGACAATCTAACCGAAAACGAAGCGGGCTTCGATGCCTACATGGAACTGGGCCGGCTTTATTTTGATGTCGACCAGCGCAGCCAGGCGGTCGAGTTGTTCCGCGAACTCCAGAATATAGCGCCCGGCCGAATCGACGAGATAATCGCCTTGGTCTCGGAACTGTTCTATCGCAAGACTTCGATCGACGCCGGCGAACTGCTCATCCAAACCTACATCGTCAGTCAGCAATTCGAGGAGATTACGAAGGTCCTGCGGGCTTTAAGCGACCGGGAGATGAAGCTCATGGTCACCCGGTATGAGAAATTATGTCACGCCAGCGAAGGTAAGAATGTCATTACCAAGCGGGACATGGAACATATCCTTACCCTCGGTTCGATCTATTTCTTCCATCAGGAAAGCAAAAAGGCGGTCGAGATCGTCGAGCCGGTCATCGGCGTCGAAACCTTCAACACCCATCTCATGGCCTGGGCCCGGACCGCGGTCCGCGAACGCTACAACGATCCCTACGCTTCCTTTGTCCTCCTTAAGGTACTGCTCGGCCACCGGGCGTTCGAGGAGAGCCTTAACCTGGCGCACCGGATCCAGGAGAAATTCCCGGATTTCATAGATCCCCTGATCGTCGAGATCGCGCAAGCCAAGCCGAGCAAGGATTTCGAAGAGAAATACGCCCAGCTGATGACCGAGCTTTACATTAAAAAAGGCGACCTGGATGCTTCGATCGAGGGTTTAAGCCGAGTCCTGAAAAAAGATCCGACCAAGGTCGATGACGTGGCCAAAGCCCTGCGCGAGCTGGAGAAACTTTATCCCAAGAACATGAAGATCCTGACCGCCCTGAGCGACGCCTACCTGAACGCGGGCCGGGTTTCTCTCGCCCTCAACGAATTCGAAAAGATCCTCGAGGCCGCGCCCGACCGGTATGGCGAGATCGTCCAAAAATACAAACAGGCGTTCCAGAAAGAACCCAACAACCCCCTGGTCATCCAGGCGCTGGTCAACATTTATCTTCGTGATAACGATCTTAAATCGGCGGTCAGCATCGTCGAAAGCGCTTATCAGAATGACCCGGGCTTGCTGGACGAGTATGTCCTGAATCTCAACACCATTCTGGACCGCGATATCGATAATCCGCCCGCCCTCTATCTCCTGGCCATGTGCCTGGGTCAGAAGGGCGACCGGGAAAACGCGGTGGTGATCCTGGAAAGCCTTATGGAAGGCGGTCATTATAACCTTGCGGAAAAGGCCGCGGCGGAAATTTTGGAGGTCAAGACCGACGACCTGGTCCTGACCAACCTCCGGGCCCGCAACCTGACCTTGATGGGTAAGGAAGCCGAGGCGTTTTCCATCCTGGAACCGTTCCTCACCCGGCCGAAAGAAGAGGTGGTCATCCTCCTTCAGACGCTGGATGAGATCGTCAACCGGAAACCGGACCTGGCGAAGAAGATCCTCGCGTTCTATGACCATCACCGGAAGGACGAGCCGTTCGTCTTTGACCTGGCTACCGCCCGTCTGTACGCGTTCCAGGGTGACTTCGACCGATCGGTCAAGATCTTCGAGAAGTGTTTCGGGGTCCCGGAAAACAAGGAAACGACCAAGCGGGCTCTGATCGAAGTGATCAAGGCTCGTCCGAACGCGGTCCCGCTGCTTTTATCCGCCGCCCGCCTTTTCATGAAGGAAGGCGAGGTTGAGGTTGCCACGCAGTTCTTCAAGACCGCGCAGAGCGTAAACCCCAAGGCGTTTTTTGAGATCATCGACGAATTCTACGATACACTCAAGGCTTTTCCCCAGGACCGCGAAGTCCGGGTCCTCCTGATCGATACCTTCTTCCACCGCCGGATCTGGGACCGGGTCATCGAAGAAGCCAAGAAGGGCATCGAGGTCTTTGGGCAGGAGGCTCAGTTTTTTAACCTTAAACTGGGGCAGGCGCTGGTCGAAAGCGGAAATTTGACGGACGGCGTCCGTCCTCTCATGCTATCCCTGGACGGGGAACAGGATTACGCCAGCGAGGTCATCAAATACCTGGACAAAATCCTGCAGATCGATAAGAGCAACGTACCAGCCCATTTTGCCCGCGGACGCGCCCTGGCCAAAGCCCGGCGCATCGACGAAGCGGTCGATGAATACCTCACGACCGCCCGGATCCTGCCCGCCCGCGCGGAATACGTCTTTGATGAACTTAAAACCCTCTCCGCCAAGGCGCTCGCCAACCCGCGGATCATGTTCGCCCTGGGCAATATCGAGATCATCCTGAAAAAACATGAAGACGGGATAAAACATCTCCTCCAGGCCTGCGAGCTGGATCCGGTCTTTGTCAAGCAGGTCATCCCGTCATTTGAAAAGTTGATCGTCCAGATGCCCACGCCGCTTCTTCAGTTCTCCCTGGCCCGAATCTACCACCTGGCGGGCATAAAAGGCGAGGCGGTGAAATATTACATCATCGCCCAGGCGGCCGATAAAACCTACCGGGAACCGGCGATCAGCGAAATGAAGAAGATCTGCGCCGAGGACCCGAAGGATGTCGAATCCCGGCGCGGCTTGGCTCGAATATATTATGAATACAACGACCTTGAGGACGCCCTGGACCTGACTTCGGAAATTTACAAGACGAACTCGGCCGAAAGCGGCTGGGTAAAATCATTTATCCCCAAGATCCTCGAGAAGAATCCGAAGCATCTCCAGTCCTATTATCTTTTGCTATATATTTTCTTGAACGAGGGCGAGTATAAAAAGGCGATCGAAGTGGCGCAGCGCCTGGTCGATATCGCCCCTCAGGAAATGCCGCGGGTCATCGAGGAACTGGTCGGCCATCTCGAGAACAGTTCGGATGTGCTTCTCTACCTGGGCACGCTCAACAAGCGGACCGGCAACCTCCGGAACGCGGTCAAACTTTTCGAAAAATTATTTATCATGGACCCGGCGCAAAGCCCGGCGCTCCTCGTGCAGCTCCAGGAATTGATCAAGAAGGATGCGGGTTACGGCGAGACCTACCTGCTGGCGGCCCGCGTTTTTGCTTATCAAAAGCAATATGAACCGGCCCTGTCCGTGCTCGAGAAAGCGATTAAGATAATGCCCGATCGAAACGAAGAGATCAAACTACGGGCGGCCCAGGTTAATTATGACATGGGGCAGGCGGACCGGGCGGTGGAAATTTACCAGCAGCTGTTGGAAAAGACCAAGGACCGCAAGGTGATCTACCGTTTGATCAAAAAGACCAAAGACGATTATTTGAAACGCAAGATCGAGATCATCAAAGGCGACGGCGCCCGGGAACGGTTGGACCGGGCCGCAGTTTACCTGATGATGGACCGGCTGCCCGAGGCCGAAAAAGAACTGAAGTTCGTACCGCAGGACCCGGCCGCGACCAAACGACATGTCCTGCTACGGGCCCAGCTTTACATTAAGTCCAACCGGCCCATGAAAGCGTTGGAGATCATGAAAAATATAACTGCGGATGCCGAAACGGCGCCGGTCTACGCCGAGATATACGAGGCGACCGGTTCCTATGAAGCGGCCGCTTCCGTCCTGCGCAAGGCCGGTATCGCCGGGGTGGAAGAGCGCATCGAATATTACAGGAAAATGGCGCAGGAACGAAGGTTGACCAAAGGGAAATATTTCATTGAAGGGAGGATTTAATGAAATGCCCATTTTTAGTCAGGAAGAAGTCGGTCTTTGACAAAGAAGGCCGGCGCATCAGCGAAGAGCTCGAAATCCAGGAATGCATTAAGAACGAATGCATGGTTTATGACGGCGCGACCAAGCTCTGTTCGCTTCTTTCGGCGAACATCAAAAGCGGGATCCTGATCGACGACCTGAAAGGCGGGATCAAAGAGCTGAAGAAGGACATGGCCGAGCGCGCCGAGGGGATGAGCGTGGTGGTTTCGACCACGATCCAAACCATGCAGGAAGCCATGATCAGCCGCTTCGAAATACTCAAGAAGCAGAACGAGATCGTGGTCCTGGGCTTCGACCGGCTGATCGAGTCGTTCAACGGCAAGACCGACGTCCTGAGCGGAAAGATCGGCGAGAGCGCCAAGGACATGCAAGACTTAAAAGAATCGTACCTGGCGGCTTTGAACGAGCACGGCGCCAAGCTCGCGGTCGCCCTGGACGGGCTGAAAGAATCGATGAACAACGGCCTGGGCAGCCTCAAATCCTCCCTAGAGGCCCGCCAGGAAGTCGACGCTAAGATCATCGACGGCCAGTCTCAGTTCCACGGCGAGTTCAAGAATTTCGCGGCCGAATACGCCCGGATGGCGCAAAGGTCCGAAGCCGCGCAAACCGGATATTTTGAGGTGGTCCGGAGCGTGCTCGAGAAATCCCAGGCGACGAACCAGGTCGGCATGGAGACGATCACCGCGGAGATCGGCAAGGCCGCGGCTGCGGTCCAAGATATCGTCCGGCGCCTGGAGGTCCTCGAGGCGATGGCCGGCGGGATTGGCGGCATGAGCGAGACCGTGAAAACCGAAATATCGGGATTGAAATCCGAAAGCGCGAACCTGCTCGGCGCGGTAACCGGAAAATTCGACGAATTAGCCCGGTCCTTCGCGGACACGATCAAGGTGAGCGACGAAAACATGCATAACGTGATCGTCGATATCGGATCAGTCACCGAAAACATGAAGGCGGATCTGAAAGAATTCCGCGGCGCCATCGTCGGCAAGTTCGACGACCTGGGCAAGGGTTTCGGCGACCAGCTGGCGAAACAGGAAGCGCGGCTTCAGGACTTGCTCACCGGGTTGGAGAACGCGGGCCGGAATCTGGGCGAAGTCATGAAGGGCGAATTCACCGGGTTCCGTGCGGAGTCTGCGGCCCGCGTTGAGAACTTCAAGGTTGAGCTCGTCAAGGGCCTGGAGAACCTGGAAGGCATCAAAGCGGAATTAGGGAACCTGCGGACCGGGACAACCGCTGCGGTGG
>Ga0315279_10010851_pt1 | contig 10634 bp, 6 predicted proteins | sample YL17G06_20_MG_FD_203694 | JGI IMG/M metagenome (GOLD analysis project Ga0315279, IMG submission 203694) | Sediment microbial communities from Yellowstone Lake, YNP, Wyoming, USA - YL17G06_20 | ecosystem: Environmental > Aquatic > Freshwater > Lake > Sediment | place: USA: Wyoming | collected...
CTCCAGGGCGGCGATGGCCTTGTCTTCCAGTGCGGCGGCAACCAGCGTGAAGGTACACGATCGCGGGCCCACCGCAACCACCGTGACCGGGCCGCACTTGCGCTGGCCGTCGACCCACCGGGCAATCGCCGCGACCTGGCTGGCTTGCAAGCCCAGGGGCCGGTCGCCAACCGCCGCGACCAAAAGGGCGAAGAGGTAGTCGCGCTCGGCGATCTTCGACTCGCCGAAGTAGAACGGATCGACCGCCAGCACGCGATAGCCGGTAGCCAGGAGCCGTTGGACGTGGCCGGCCGTGCTCGCGCGGCCCCCATCGGCCACGAGGATCGCCGTCTTCTTGGCGTCACCCCGAACGAACTCCACGGCCGGGACCGTCCACGCAGCGCTCGTTTGCAGGCGCCAGAAGGTCGCCTTCACGCCCTCTTTCTCTTCGCTGCCCGAGGCGATCGCATGGACTGTGTAGTCCTTGGCCCGGACGATCTCGCGCAGCCGTGCGCGGCGTTCCTTCTGCCACTGGGCAAGGGCAGCCTTGTCCTGCGGAAGCTCAGGCTCTCGCGGGAGGGACTTGCTGAGGGCCACGGCCAGGCTGTGGAAATCCTCGTTCTTGGCCGGCAGCGGCACCTCCAACTGCTCCTTGGTCTTCACCTCCTTGTCGGAGGGGAGTTCTTTCGGATCGAACTGCTTGGAGCCCGGATAGAAGAAGTCGCCCACCATCCGGTAGAACGCCTGGCGATTGTCGAGTTCGTAGTTGTGCGTGCCGGGGTTGTCGTTGACGTGCGAGCGGAGGGCACTTTCCTTGCCATAGAGGCGGAAGATCGGCCTGGCCGCATCCAAGAGCGGCGGCAAGGCATGGGCCGACGCAAAGCAGCAATCGTCCTTGGAGTTCTTCGTCAGGAGCGTCGGGCGCGGGGCACGCATCGCCGTCAGGTGGCAGTAGTCGGCGATCATCCCCAGGTCGGTCGGCGTCTGCTCGGAGTCGCCCAGGTCGGAGAGGTAGTTGGCCCGGGTGCGAAAGCTGGAGTATCCGGCCACGGGGTTCGATAGGGTCACTCGCGTGTCGAGCGCACTGATGAAGATCGTCTGCCAGCCGCCGCCGGAAAGTCCCGTGACCGCCACCCGCGACGGATCGGCATGTTCCAGACTCAAGAGAACGTCCAGCCCGCGCTTCATGGCCAGGTAGTGCGGGGCCACGCCGCTGGTGCCGCAGAGGTCGAGTTGATTGGCGCGGGAGTGCTGGAAGCCCTCGGCGGAGAGCTGGCCCATGGCCAGCCACTCGACGTTCAGGGCCAACATGCCTTTCTTGGCCTGATTGACGCAGCGAATCTGCTTGGGGACGTAAGCCTTGCCGATGGCCCCGACGTGACCGTTGACGTTCAGGACCGCGGGCACCTTGCCGGCGAGCTTGTCGGGCTCGTAGAGCAAGGCGGGGATCCACATTCCCGGCAGGGCCTCGTAGCGGAGCCGCTTGATGCGATAGCCGGGGCCGCCGGGGATTTCGCCGAGCCACTCGACCTTGCAGGCGGCGTCGCGCCACTTGGCGGCCTCGCCGCGGAAGACGACCCGCTCCAGCACGGCCGTGCGGAGCCGGTCGGCTTCGGCGTCCCACTCCCGAGCGGTCTTGACCGGGGGCATGCGCACGACGCGGGCCTCGCAGTATTGCTGCACCTCGGCCATAGGGAGCGTCTTGCCCACGATAGTCTTGGCCAAAGCCGCCTTGATGAAGGCAGTCTCGGGCGAGTCGGCGGCACGGAGCGATGGAGACGTGCCCGTCAGCAGAACGATCGAAATCAGCCAGGGCAAACGCGCACGGGGCATCATCGTGGAATCCCTCCAGGAAGCGAGTTGGGCGAAGCGGTGTTGCTCTTCGACTGGGCCGACGGACCTGATTTGGCGGGTGCCGTGGCGACGCTTGCGTCGCCATGCTCCTTCCACATGCCCACGCAAGCGTGGGCATGGCACCGAACGCGGATCCACCGACAGCGTTTCCCCAAGCTATCACCGCGCCCGAGGGAAAACAAGCTGTAGGTCGCCTTGGGGGGCCGGCCCCATACCTGACGCCAAACGCCGGCCGAAGACCAATCCCGATAAGCAGTTGCGCCGGCGGCCCGCAGTCGGGCTCGCCATCGGGGGGTTCACTTGTGAATCCCCCTTTTCGGTTGTACGATTCCTGAGAGGCCGACTGACCGTTAGAATGCAGGCACGATTCGAGCAGGCTCTTTCGGCCCCGGGGGCGGCAGGTGACCTTATGAAGCTGGCGCTTGACTCCACGTTCCAAGGCCTGGCCGCACGTTATCTCCGCAAGCAGATCAAGCAACTGACCGGCCAGATCGACGGCATCCGCAAGGCGGAGGACATCGAGTTCATCCACCGGGCCCGCGTGGCCACGCGGCGATTGCGGGCCGGGCTGAACTTCTTCGCCGACTGCTTTCCCGCCGAACGCGCGAAGACCTGGAGCAAGGAAATCCGGCGCCTCGGGTGCAGCCTGGGCGAGGCCCGCGACCAGGACGTGCAGATCGCCTTTCTCTGCGACGTGCTCTCGCAACTCCAAGAGTTGGAGTACGTGGCGGGGGTCGCGCGCGTGCTGATGCGTTGGGAGCGCCGGCGGGAGAAGCTCCAGCCGAAGGTGCTGCGGGCCCTGCGCCGGCTCTTGGACAGCCGCATCCTCCGCGAGATGCTGGTGGCCACGAAGAAATGGCGGAGCGAGGGGGAAGAGGACGGGCCTTGGATGCCGAGCCCCTTGCTGTTCGACCGCGCCGAAGAACACATCCTCTCGCGGCTGGAGGACTTGCGGGCTTTTGAGCCCTGCCTGGCCGATCCGAACGACAAGCCGCAGCACCACGCGATGCGGATCGCCGCCAAGCGGCTCCGCTACACGGTCGAGGTGTGCAGGCCGACGTATGCGGGCCGGCTGGACGGCGTTCTGGAGGCGATCAAGCAGGTGCAGTCGCTCCTGGGCGACATCCACGACTGCGACGTGTGGGTGGTGGAGTTGGAGGCGTTCTCGGCAAAGCAGGCCAAGCGGCTCCAGACCTTTTACGGCCATGCCGGACCGCTGGGCCGCGTGAAGGCCGGCATCGATTACCTCCGCCAGGAGCGGTGCAAGCGCCGCGAGGAGCTTTTCGCCACGCTGACGCAGTATTGGCGCGACCTGACCCGGGAGGGCCTCTGGGACGCCCTGACCCGGGTGGTCCGGTCGCGGGGCGAGCCCGCGGAGGACCGCCCGAGAAGAGTGGCGATCGTCGAGGCCCCGGCGGCTTTGCCATGCAATCCGGCGAGAAACTGAGCGAAGCGGCGTCCCCTGCCCGGACGGTCGCGGCCATCGACATCGGCTCCAATTCCGTCCGCATGGTCATCGCGGAGGTCCTTCCCGACGGACACCTGGAGATCCAGGAGCGTTTGCAGCGGGCCGTGCGCTTGGGGCAAGACACGTTCCGCCGCGGGCGACTCGGCGCAGCGAGCATGCGCGCGGCGGTCGCCGTCCTTCGCGACTACCGGCACCTGCTGGACCTGTACAAGGTGGAGCGGGTCCGCGCCGTGGCCACCAGCGCCGTGCGCGAGGCCGCCAACGCCGACAACTTCCTCAACCGCGTGTTCATGGCCACCGGGCTGAACGTCGAGGTGATCGCCACCTCGGAGGAGAGCCGGCTGACGGTCTCCGCGGTCCGCCAATCCGTGGGCGACGCCTTGGGCGTCAACCAGGGCGAGGCCCTGATCGCCGAGGCCGGCGGCGGCAGCACGCTCTTGACCGTCCTGGACCGCGGCGAGATCGCCGGCACGCAAAGCCTGCGTCTGGGCTCCATCCGCCTGCAGGAGATGTTCTCGACTGCCGAGGAGGCCCCCGAGCGGTCCGCCGAATTGCTCCGCTCCCACATCGCCAACGTGGTCTCCGGCGTCAGCGGCTCCTTGCCGCTGGAAAAAGTCACCTCGTTCGTCGCCGTGGGAGGAGACGCCCGCTTCGCCGGACGCGAGATCGGTCAACCCGCCGACTCGCCCGACCTGTCCGTCGTCCTGCCCGCCGACCTGGACAAGCTGGTTCGCCGCTGCGAGACGCTCTCCGCGGAGAAGCTGGCCAAGCACTATGGGCTGCCGTTCACCGAGGCCGAGACCCTCGTTCCCGCCCTGCTGGTCTACCAGCACCTCCTGCACCAAACCGGCGCGGAGCGGGTCATCGTGTCGCGCGTTTCCTTGCGCGACGGGCTCTTGATGGAGCTGGCCCGGCAGGTCCGCGGCGAAGAAGACCGGGCCCTGGTCGAGGGAGTCGTCCACTCGGCGATGTCCATTGCCGAGAAGTACCGGGTGGACCTCAATCACGCGCAGAACGTCGCCGAGGCCGCGCTCCGGCTGTTCGACGAGCTCCAGGCGGAGCACGGGCTTTCGCCGCGCCACCGGCTGCTGCTGCGGGTCGCCGCCCTTCTGCACGAGGTCGGCTCCTTCGTCAGCAACGCCGCCCACCACAAGCACAGCTACTACTTGATCGCCAATTCGGAGATCTACGGGCTGAACCGCGAGGACATCGAGACGGTCGCCCACGTCGCCCGCTACCATCGCCGCAGCGGGCCGAAGCCCTCGCACCTTGAGTACATTGCCCTGCCGCGCGAATCGCGCGTGGCGGTGAGCAAGCTGGCGGCGCTGTTGCGCGTGGCCGACGCGCTGTCGCGGGGGCGGGGACGCCCGCTGCCGAGATTGCGCTTCGAGCGGCGGGGGGACGAGTTCCTGATCCTCACGCCCGGCGCGGCGGAGCTGATCCTCGAGCGCCGCGCGCTGGCCGCCAAAGGGGACATGTTCGAGGACATTTTTGGAATGCGCCTCCGATTGGAGGAAGGATAGCAGTTGTCAGTTGTCAGTTGTCGGTTGTCAGATACGGGGATGTGACGACTGCCAACTGAGAACTGACAACTGAGAACTGCCAACTGACAACTGACAACTGCCAATGGCCAAGAAAGACGACCTGAAATCGCCCGAACTCTACATCAACCGCGAGCTGAGCTGGCTGGAGTTCAACGACCGCGTGATGCAGGAGGGCCTGTCGGAGGACGTGCCGCTCTTGGAGCGGTTGAAGTTCCTGGCCATCGTGAGCTCGAACCTCGACGAGTACTTCATGATCCGCGTGGCCGGGCTGGTGCAGCAGCGGTCCGCCGGCGTGCGGCGCCCCGACGTCTCGGGAATGACCCCCGCCGCCCAACTGGCCGCCATCAGCCAACGCACGCACCGCATGGTGGCCGAGCAGACCGCCGGCATCCACACGGCCCTCCAGGAGTTGGCCGGACACGGGCTGCGCGTCCTGGACCGCCGCGACTGGAGCCCGCAGCAAGAGAAGTTTCTCCGCGGGCACTTCACGCGCGAGCTGCTCCCGGTGCTCACGCCGCTGGCGGTGGAGGCGATGGACCCGCCGCCGGTGTTGCCCGGTTTGCGCCTCCACCTCGGGCTGGTCATCGCTTCGAAGGCCGGCGAGCAACTGGCGGAGAAGATCGGCGTGGTGCCCGTCCCCGCCCAGTTTCCGCGGTTCCTCATGGTCCCTTCGGAAGAGGACCTGTGCCTGGCGCGGCTGGAGGACGCGATCGCCGCCAACGTCGGCCAGTTGTTCCCCGGCTGCGAGGTGCTGGCTTGCGCCGCGTTCCGCGTCACGCGCGACGCCGACGTGACCATCCAGGACGACGACGCCAGCGACCTGTTGCACGTGGTCGAGGAGGCCGTGTTGGCCCGCCGACGCCGCGGCGCCGTGCGCCTGGAAATCTCCGCCGGCATCGACCCGCGGATCCGCCAGTGGCTCACGGCGTGGCTCCAGGTCGGCGAGGAGGACGTCTACGAGATCGACGGGATGCTGGACGCCGCCGGCCTGTGGTCGATCGCCAACCGGCCGGGCTTCGACTCGCTGAAGGCGCCGGAGTGGCCGCCCCAGAGGCCGCACGACCTGATCGGAGTCGAGAACCTGTGGGAGGAACTCCAGGAGCGCGACGTGCTCTTGTTCCATCCTTACGAGGGCTTCGACCCGGTCGTGCAGATGCTCCAGCAGGCGGCCGACGATCCGGACGTGCTGGCCATCAAGCAGACCCTCTACCGCACGAGCGGGGATTCGCCGATCGTCGGCGCGCTGGAGCGGGCTGCATCCAACGGCAAGGAAGTCACCGCGCTGGTGGAGTTGAAGGCCCGCTTCGACGAGGCCCGCAACGTCACTTGGGCCCGCCGCCTGGAAGACGCCGGGGCCCACGTGATCTACGGGATCGTCGGCTACAAGACCCACGCCAAGGCCCTGCTGATCGTGCGCCGGGAAGCGACGCGCCTGCGGCGCTACGTCCACCTTTCCACCGGCAACTACAACGACCGCACCGCGCGGCTCTACTCCGACATCGGCCTGATGACCTCGGACCGGGACATCGCGGCCGACGTGGCCGCCTTCTTCAATCTCCTGACCGGCTACTCGGAGACGGTCGGCTGGGCCAAGCTCACCTGCGAGCCCCGCCGCCTCAAGGAGCGCTTCATCGACCTCTTCGACCGCGAGGCCCAGGTCTCCACCCCCGACCGCCCGGGGCTGATTATGGCCAAGGTCAACTCGCTGCAAGACCGGGAGATCGTCCGGGCGCTCTATCGGGCGAGCCAGGCGGGGGTGAAGATCATGCTCAACGTGCGCGGGATGTGCTGTCTTCGCCCCGGGGTGCCGGGCGTTTCCGAGAACATCGAGGTCCGCTCGATCGTGGACCGCTACCTGGAGCACGCCCGGGTGTTCTACTTCCGCAACGGCGGCCACGAGGAGGTCTATCTCTCCAGCGCCGACTGGATGCACCGCAATCTCGACCGGCGGATCGAGATCATCTTCCCGGTGACCGCGGCGAACTTGCGCCGGCGCCTGATCGAGACCCTGGAGACGTTCTTCGCCGACAACGTCAAGGCCCGCGTGCTCCGCCCCGACGGCACATACCAGAAGGCGCCTCGCGAAGGCCCGGCCGTGCGGGCGCAGGAGCACTTCCACCATGAGGCGGCCGAGGCGGTCCACGCGGCCGAGCGGTCGGCGATCCAATTCCAGCCGCTGGCGCGGCCGAAGGAGTAGGCTCTCGGAGCGCGTCGATTTGTCTTCTGGAGTGCGACGCTTCGGCGCGCAGGTACACACTTCCGTCGAGCCGGGCTTGATGGCTGCTCCTTTGTGTCCTCCCGTAGGCCAGCGTACAATGAGACGAAGGCGTGTCAATCGGGTGGCTGGTTCCCGCGGGGCGGAAGAGCAACGGGCGACACGCGTGTTCTTGTGCCGCCTCGCCGCTTGCCCCGGGCCTTTCCTGCTCGATGCGGCGATCGAAGTTCTGCATGGGCTGGCGCCATCGGTTCTGGCGCAGGATCATCGTCGAGGAGGAGTCCAATGGCAACTGAGAAGAGCGAAGGCCAGGGTTTGCTCTTCGATCGCGGCAAACGGGCCGAGCCCGCGATGATCAGTGCGTGTCTGCTCGGCATTCCCTGCCGCTGGCACGGGCGCAGGCCCAAGAAGCGCCGGCAACTCATCGAGCGGTTGCGGCGCAGATACGTGCTTGTGCCCGTCTGCCCGGAACAGCTCGGCGGGATGCCGACCCCGAGGACCAGCGAGACGCTGCACGGCACAGGCGCCCAAGTCCTCGATGAAGGGCTGCGGATCATCGCTCCGGAGACGGGTGAAGATGTCACCGAATGCTACGTCAAGGGCGCCCGGTACACCCTGGAGATCGCCCGGATTGTCGGCGCCGGGCGTGCGTATCTGAAAGGTGGCAGCCCGTCGTGCGATCGGCAAGGGGTGACGGGCGAAGTCTTGAGTCGCGGTGGGATCAAGGTGGTTTCCGTTCCGTGAGAAACGGGACAGGTACATTATTGGCAAAGCAGGAGAACCTGTGTCTTACCCAGTCTTCCAAAAACGTACCTGTCCCGTTTTTCAGCACGTCACGTGGATCAGCGCCGCTTTGCGCTTGCCGGACTTGTTGTAGGCCTCGATCGCCTCGGGCGTGGGCAGGGCCTTGCAGTCGGTGGACCGCTGGCTGAGATAGCGCAGGGCCTCCTCGTTGAGCTTCACCGCCCCCGTCTCGCCGGTGCCCACGAACAGGACCTCGGGGCCGCCACGGCAGACACGCTCCAGCTCCTTCGGCCCGAGGGCGTGGGCCGTGTGATACTCCTCGCGGGCGATGCTCTTCTTGCGCCTCTTGACCGTGCCGTCCACGAGGATGTAGACGTCGTGGGAGTAGCTCCTCCGGCCGATCGTGACCTCGCCGAAGCGGTAGCCGGAGATGGTGGGGTAACTCGGGCTGACCGCGTAGCGCTTCTTGAACGGGCTGCGCCCGACGAGCGTGCGGGCCACGGCCACGGCGCCGAGCACCACTGAGTCGTCGCCGAGGGCGGACAGGAGCACGCGGCCGCCCTCCCGGGCCCCCGGGAGCTGGTCCGACCCGACGATGTTCTCCACGATCGGCACGATAAAGTCGCTCGACGCCTCGATCACCCCGCCGCCGAGCACGATCACCTCCGGGTCGATCAAGTGCCGCACGGTGAGGCAGGCGTAGCCCAGGACCTCGGCGGCGCGGCGTACGATCCTGGTGACCAGGGGGTCGGCGGCGTCGAGGGCCTGGCGCAGGACGCGGGAGCGAATGACGCTCAGGTCGCCCTTGAGCAGCTCGCTAAGCACGGTCTTCTCGCCGGACTGGACCGCGGCGCGAAGCTGGCTCTCGATGGCGGTGCGGCTGGCCAGCGCCTCCAGGCAGCCGCGGTTTCCGCAGCCGCACTGGGGGCCGTCGATCTGGACGATGATGTGGCCGACCTCGCAGGCCGACTCCCGGGCCCCTCGCCACAGCTTACCCTTGCGCACGAACCCGCCGCCGATGCCCGTGCCCACGAGGATCGCCACGGCGCTGTCGGCGTTGCGGGCGGAGCCGAGCCAGGCCTCGCCCAGCGCGCCGAGGTTGCAGTCGTTTCCGAGGGCCACGGGCACGCGGAACCGCGATTCGAGGTGCGAGCCGATAGCCACTCCGGTGAGGCTCATGTTGGGCGTGACGACCACTCGCCCCCGGTCCGGATCGACCACGCCGGGGATGGCGATGCCTATGGCGGTCAAGTCGCCGGACTGAACGGCGCCTTGCTTGAGGGTTGACTCGATGAGCCGCTCGATGGCGGCGACGACCTGTTCGGGGCCGTCGCGGGGCGTGGGGCCGCGCTGGCGGTCCAGCACGGCGCCGCTCTCTGCGACCAGCGACGCCTGGATCTTGGTGCCGCCCACGTCGATCCCCAGGTACAAGCGGCCTTTCCTGGCTTTTTCTTCAGTCGCCATAGGGACCTCGCACTGCGAATGGTCGTGACGGGGGGCCGTGGTCCGGAGCTTGGGGGCCAGTTCACTCCGCCTGCCGGCTGTCGCCCAGATAGTATCGCACGGGATCGGCCGTAGAGGAAGAGACCGCGAGGACGGGCACGCGGGGCCCGGAAAAGGCCGCCTTCAGGCGCGATCGGTCCCGCCGGGCAAGTTGTCCTCAAGGAACGAAAGCACCGGGTAGGCGGGGTTGTAGTGCTTGTTCAAGAAGAGGGGGTTGCGCTCGCCGTAGAGCGTTTCGCCGACCCGGTCCGCGATCGGCGTCAGCATCCGCTCGTGGCCACAAAGCACCGGAGACACTTGGGCAACGGTGCCGGTGGTCTGCCAGTTAAGGCAGCCGCAGGTGTTGTTGCAGCGCCGCCGGATTGCGCAGCGGGCGCAAGGCTCCTTCTCGCGCTGCGACTCGCCGCGAAGCCGGGCCCGCTTCGACTCGTCGATCCCCGAGACTACGTCGCCGATGCACCACCGGCTTTGCGGACCGGCCGCCGTGAACTGGACGCACGGAAAGAGGTACCCTTGCGGGTCCACGGAGATCTGCCGGATGCCGAGTTCGCAATGCTCCTTGCAGACCTCTTCGCCCTGGATGTGTGAGGAGAGCTTCACCTCAAAGGGGCTAAGATAGAACTTGCGCCCCTCGCGGGTCCACTCGACGTACAGGTCGCCGAGCCGCTCGTATTGGCGCTGGAGCTGGTCGAGGTCAGCCTCGGTCCAAGGCCCGGCGTAGTTCAGCGAGACAATAAGGTAGCGGCAGCCTTGGTCGAGGAGGAAGCATACGGAGTCGGTCAGCATCGGCGCCGTGTCGGGGTTGACCACCATGAGTACGCTCGCGTACGGGCGCACGGACAGGAGCATGCGCACCTTCGGCAGCAGCCGGTCAAAGCTCGGCGAACCGTCCGGCAGGCGACGGTAGCGGTCGTGGGCCTCGCGCACGCCGTCGAGGCTCATCGCGATCAGGATGTCTTCTTCCAAGGCGAACCGGAGAAACGCATCGTCCAGCAGGAGCCCATTGGTTGTGAGCTTGAAGTGAAACCGGCCTTCGCCGCGGGCTTCCATGGCCCGGGCCTCGGCAACCAGCGTGCGGATTAGGTCCTTGCACAAGAGCGGCTCGCCGCCGAAGAAAACGATGCCGCAGGAGCCCTGGTTCAACCGGGCACCGAGCTCCAGCGCGCTCCGCCCGGTCTGGACGGTCATCGCCGGGCCTGGGCGCGGAGGCGAGTAGCAGTAGGCACAGCGGACGTTGCAGGTCCGGGTGAGGTGCAAGGTGAGGTGCATGGGTCAATTGAAGAATGGAGATTTCAAAGTGCAAATTGAGAATTGAGAATTGAAAAAT
>Ga0315279_10010853_pt1 | contig 10632 bp, 7 predicted proteins | sample YL17G06_20_MG_FD_203694 | JGI IMG/M metagenome (GOLD analysis project Ga0315279, IMG submission 203694) | Sediment microbial communities from Yellowstone Lake, YNP, Wyoming, USA - YL17G06_20 | ecosystem: Environmental > Aquatic > Freshwater > Lake > Sediment | place: USA: Wyoming | collected...
GTGTAAAGCTGACCTGGCTGCTGCCGCCCTGGTACCAGGTGACCACTATCTGGTCCCCGGCCGAGAAAGTGTGGCTCGTGCCGCTGACACCCATGTACGCCTCGCTGCCGGTGGAGCCACCGACGATGCCGGCGGGGCCGAGGGCTGTATAGTAGTTGATTGCGCTGTTGTTGAACGGCGTGTTCCAGCCGCTCAGCCCGTAGGTGTTGTTGGCGGGCGAGGAACCGAAGTTCACCAACAGCGTGGTCCCGCCACCGCCGGCGTCCTTGTACGTCGCGGTGATGGTTGCGTTGGCCGCCGGCATCGTAATGGTCGTGCTGGCGCTGTTGACGTTGGCTGTTCCGGAGGTGTTGCCGATCCACTTGTCGAAGACCTTGCCGGAGGGTGCCGCGTCGGCGGAGATGTTCACCACCGTTCCTTGCGTGTAGCTGCCGTCGCCCAAGCCGCTGTTGACGGTGAGCGTGTAGTACGCCACGTCTCTATAGGTGGCGGTGACCGTCTGGTTGGCGCCCGGCATCGTCAGAGTCGTGCTGGCGGCGTTCAGGTTGGCTATCCCGTTGGTGTTGCCGATCCACTTGTCGAACGTCTTGCCCGAAGGGGCCGTGTCGGCGGAAATATTCACCACCGTTCCTTCCGTGTAGCTGCCGTCGCCCGAGCCGCTGTTGACAGTGAGCGTGTAATACACCGCATCCTTGTAGGTCGCGGTGACCGTTTGGTTGGCCCCGGGCATCGTCAGCGTCGTGCTGGCGGCGTTGACGTTGGCTATCCCGCTGGTGTCGCCGGTCCACTTGTCGAAGGTCTTACCGGAGGGCGCCGTGTCCGCCGAGATGTTCACCACGGCGCCCTGGCTGTAAGTCCCGTCGCCGCTGCCGGAGTTGACGGTCAGCGTGTACGTGGTCCCCCCACCGATCGTGACCGCGTAGCCGTTGGCATTGATGGCGTTATCCGAGTCGATTACGTACAGGTACGCGGTGCCCGACAGCGCCCCCGGATTACCTGTTATCGTGATCGAGGTGCCCGACCACGCCGAGGGAATCTGGATCTCCCGCTGAGTGCAGGACGACCACGTCGAGGCGTTGCCCAGCATGACATGCGCGTACGTGTCGTCGATGTAGATGTTGTCCATGTATACCTTGGACCCGTCGGGCAGCAGGTTGGCGCTATCCGTGAAATTGTCCGTGTGAAGATGGGTCTGGTTGTTTGGCGCCTGGCAGACATTCTCCCTGTGCTGCTGCTGCACGCCGTTCCGCCTGTAGTCCCAGATGCCCGTCCCGCCCGGCCCCGGCGAACCGTCCGGGTTCAAGCCCGTGCCGCCTTCGTACTGCCAGATGAACTCTTCGACGTGCCAGACCTGCTTGCTTGGGGGCGTTCCCTGATACACGCCTCCAGGCGCGGGGTTCATGGCGGACTCCTGTGAGCAGTAGCACATGCCTTCACCGTAGTGGTAAACCTGGCCGAAGCCGTTCTGGCCGGAGTAGCCCTCAGGCCATATCCGCCAGGTCTTCTGGTTGGCCCCTACGTCCTGGGCAAAGTGCCGCTTCTGGTAGTGGTAAATCCTGGCCCAATAGGTTTTGTTGATGAGGAAAGAGAAACTGTTCTTCCCAGTGGCGGAGTCCCACGTGCCCACCACGCAGTAGCTCGAAGTAGCCGGCTGGTTGTCCGTGGTCAGCACCAGGTTCTCGTTGTCGCTCCAACTGGTCCGCTGTCCCAGGGAGGACGGGGTTATGCTCCCGGCCTCGAAATCAGCCCAGATTAGAGGTGCGGCAGGGCTTTTCGCTCCAAAAGCGCTGCCGCTGATCGTGACAGATGCGCCCTTGGTTATGTTGCCGGAAACGGAACTGACCGATGGCGCCGCTTGGGCCGTCGCTGCCAACAGGAAACATCCTGTCAGCAAGACCAGCAATGCTGATCGCGTTGCGGACATGACTTTCTCCTAGCCCTCCTGCAAAACAGTCCAGTCTTCGCCGACAACTGACAGGCCCATACCAGCCATGTGGCCGCCACAACGCCTGGGCCCTCACCTCAAGCACTGAAGCCGGGTCAAAGGGCCTCCCAGCGTCCGTTCGAGGTGACGCACCGGACGCATACTGAACTTGCAGCCGCGGCCGGTCGCGTTGGCCTGGCGCCGTAACCGGCTTGGGGATGAGTGGCGTAGGGCAAGGAGCCACAAATGCCCAAGTGTTGCCAATCGCTATTCTACCATCGCTGGGTGGCACCGTGTAGATGAAATAGGCACAATGTCACCTGGGCGCTGACAAGACCCGCAAATAGTCTTGGTTGCCCTACACTGTCAGCCTCCTCCAGCCCGGCGAGGCGCCAACAGAGCTGCCTGGTGGGCACTGCCCTGCCGGTCTGTTGCCGACGGTGGGGGCTAACGTGCTTTCGGTGCAACCGTTGGAGTCTATCCTCATGGCTCCGCGTGCACTTCGGCGCGTCCCGGAGTGGTTGGGCGCAGTTCCGCGCAGCGTCTTGGCCGGCCCTGAAGAGGACTTGTTGGATGTCCTGGCTTTGCCCGCGCTGGCAGGTCTGAGTGCATGGTGATCTGTCCACGCTCCCGGAACACAGCCCTTGGGCCGGATGCCTGGGGGCTCGTTCGTTTCTGCATTCAGGAGGCCTTCTGGCGGCGGTTCCGGGCTGCCTGATAACCAGCGGGTCGCCGGTTCAAAACTCACCCCCGCTGCCCGGCGAGTCTCTTCTTCGAGGCATATCCGGCCCGGGCAACGTTGAGGCCCGCTTACGGTAACGGGGGGCTTCCTGAGAACAAAACCGGCGTTTCTGGTCTGCGGGTGGGCGGGCGATGGCGTCCGCTGGCCTCTTGGGGCTTGCACTCGGCGGGAATCGCTTGACGCTGGCTACGAAGCACCATAGGCTTGAGCTTCCTTGCTTCGGCCCAAGTCTGGGAGCGAGAGGGCGGGTAATGCAGATTGCGTACGCAGATCTTGATTTCTCGGCGGTAGCCTCGTCGGCTGGTCGTTTGCCGGTCTACCTCGGCAAGACGCTTCGAGGCGCATTGGGGCATGCCCTCAGGAACGGCGTCTGCCACGACAAGGACGCTCCGTGTGATGTGTGCATCTTGCGGGAGCGATGCGCTTACAGCGTGATCTTCGAGGGAGTGCCGCCCGCGGGCCGTCGGATCATGCGCAAGTATCTGCGCATTCCTCAACCGTTTGTCTTGGTGGTGCCCGCGGAGACACCTGTGGAGCTTGCCGAAGGCCGGTCCATCAACTTCGGGATTCGCCTGTTCGGGCCAGCGATGGAGTTCTACCCGTATGCAATCCATGCTGCGATCCAGTTTCTTGGCCAAGGACTCGGGGCTGGCAGGTTACCTTTCACGCTGAGAGAGGTCCGGGACGGCTTGCGCTGCATCTTCCGAGCCGGCCAGTCCACCATAGCATCCCCGGCGCGGAACTGGCTGAAAGTACCACCGGAGCCGTCTCCCTCCGTGAAGCTAGTTTCAATTACCCTGATGACGCCGCTGCGACTCCAAGTCAACTCCAAGATCGCTGATAGGCCGTCCCTTGAAGACTTGCTGCGTGCGACAGTGCGCCGCTGCCGCCTTGTCGGGGAGTTCTACGGCCAAAGCGGCGAACCGGCTATCCCGAGGGACCTTCTTGACGACGCGAAGAGAAGTCCGGCGGTCGACAGTGATCTGACGGTCCAGAAGGTCAGGCGAGTGAGCGGCAGACAAAAGCAATCGCTGGTAATGCGAGGCGTGACAGGACGGATGACCTTCGCCTGGCCGAAAGACAGACCTGGTCCACAGCAATGGCTCCAAGCAGCATCCGTACTGCATTTGGGCAAGGCGACAACGTTCGGGTTCGGCCGCATCGAGTACGAGATCGAGACGCCATGAGGGAACTATGCGAGGTGGCGATAGCCGGGCTTCTCCATGACGTGGGGAAGCTTCTTCAGCGGGGTGACTGTGCGCTGAGCGACCAGGCGCGGCGCATGGAACAGATGCTCTGCCCGAGCAACCCCCAGGGCCGGCCTACGCGCCGACACGTCCTCTGGACCAGCGACTTCCTGGAGAACTTCTGCGACCACCTGCCGGGGGGTCTCGACAAGTCGCTTATCAAGCGCCTGGCGGCTCAGCACCACCGGCCGGGCCAGCCTGACGAATGGATCATCGCTGAAGCGGACCGCCTCGCCAGCGGCCATGACCGCCGGCCCGACGATGCGGAGGGCGCCCCAGCGCCGTTCCGCCAGGTCGCCCTTCAGTCTGTCTTCTCCGGGTTGCGCCTGAGAAGCCGAGAGAATGTGCTGCCGGTGGCTCTGCCCGCTTACATCCCCGGCGAGATGAGGGGCGGCGAGTCCCTGATCCCTGCGCGATCGGTCAATCCCGGCGACGTGGAAGGCGCATGGAAGCCGCTTGCCGAGGCGCTGGCAAACTGGTGCGCAGCGGCCGATCTGAGCCACCTCTCGGCTCCCATGGCTGTTCAGGCGACCGCCGGGCTCACCGAGCGATTCCTGACGTTGGTTCCGGCATCGGCCATGGACCGACCGGACGTATCCCTGTACGATCACGGTGCTGTCACCGCGGCAATTGCCACCGCAATGCACGCCTACCATCAGAGGCGGGGCGACCTGGAGGAAGCCGCGGTCCGTGATCGGGAATTGCCGAAGTTCCGCTTTGTCGTGGGCAGCCTCAAAGGCATCCAGGACTTCATCTTCACCCTGTCGCCGGAACGCCGCCGCGGCATCGCCAAGACGTACCGGGCCAAGTCCTTCCACGTCTCTGCCCTCACCCAGGCCCTCATCCTGCGCCTGCTGGAAGGCGCGGGCTTCCCGATGACCAACTGCATCCTGAATGGCGGCGGGCGGTTCGTCCTGCTGCTGGACTCCTCCGAGCAGACGCTCGCTTCGCTCCAGGATACTGACCGGGACCTTCAGGAGTGGTTCTCCCGTCACTGCCTGGGCGTCCTGGGTCTGGACCTCTCCTGCGGTCTGACCGCCTCCGGCCAGGACATGCTCGGCGGAAACTTCGGTCGGGTCTTCCGCCGGATCGAATCCCAGGCCGAGCAGGCCCGCTGGCGGACTATGTCGGCGTTGCTCCAGGATGGATCGGGCTGGTCGGAGGGCCCCTTCCTCCAAACCGGTGCCAAGGCTGATGAACTGACCGAGGATCTCGCACAACAGGCTGTCGAGCTTGGCGGGGCGCTGCCGAAGACCGCTTGGCTGGGCTTGTTCGAGGCCGATGCGCGGGTCCCCGGACTGTTGAAGGGCCTGCCGGACTGCTGCGGCTACCGGCTTCAGGTTGGGGCCCATGCGGATAGTCCGCAGACGGACGGCGCGGCCTGGGTGGCCCTGTTGGCCGACCTGGCATCCTTTCCGCCCGACCTGGTCGTGGCTCACCGCCGCATCCGCCTGGCGGCGGAACACTTCAACGCCGGTTCGTATGCCGCCGCCCGGGACGCCGTGGCTGACCTGGCGCGGCGAGATGACATCCCGGACGACCTGCGTCGGCAGGCGCTGAGCCTGCATCTGGTCGGCTCGGCCTACGAGGCATGGGACCGGTTTGACTGGAAGGCCGCCTGCCACGAGTTTCGGCAGGCGAGAAACGAGTGGTCCTCCTGGACCTGGGTCGAACCGCCGGGCCAACTCGAAGCCAACTACCGGTTCGTGCAGAACGTGGAGAAGAGCCGAAAAGCCGACAGCTACGGCACGGACATCCTGGCCGACCTGCTGGCCGGCGCCGGCCGATGCATGGCCCGGTCGAAGTGGGACGACGCGGTGGCCCGTCTGTACCGGGCCTGCGAGATGATCTCCCCGGATGCCACCAGGTTGCTGCCGACGACCTCCACGCGGTCGGTCTGGCCCAGCAGGTCGTCGATGTCCTGCCGATGGCCCACGAAGACCGGCCAGGAGGAGCGCGAGAGGTCCAATCCGGACAGATCGACGACCACCGGATATGAGAACCCCGCCACACGCATGGGGCCGCCGGTGTAGGCGACCATGGTGAGCGGCACTTCGCCGCGCCTGTGGCCGTTGGTCTTCGCGGCCATCTCGTCGGCCGTCAGCATGCCGGCCGCTTCCTCCTCGACGAGGGGCTCATTCTGGTACTCCGCGAAGAACGCCGCCTCGTCCCTCAGCTTCAGGTTCATCGCATGCTGAATTGCGGACAGCTCGTCGTCGTTGTGCCGCTCCGACCAAGCGACCACCGCCCCGGCATCCATGGCCTCCTTGTTCTGCCTGTAGAACTCTGTGGCCTCGTGGCCGTCGCCATCGTTCCTCAGGCTGTCGGCCCGAAGCTCGGCGTATCGCACCCAGAGCTTCTCGTTGGTCGGGAACGAGTACACGAGCTTGGTCCGCTCGCCTTGCCACTCGGGGTGCTTCTGGCGGTCCAGGATGTTGTCGGCCATGTCGGCCGGGCGGATCACGGTGGCGCACAACAGCCCCGCGATCTTCTTACCGGGCCCGGCCATGCCGAGCACGTCGCCGGCCAGGATCGCCTCGCGCCGCTGCGATTGGCTGGGCGACCAGGCCGACTCGGTGGTCTGGGGGTCATCCACCATGACCAACTGCGGGCGCACCACCTGCCCGTCCGCTCGCGCATGGTTCTGGCCGCGGATATCCGAGCCCTTCATGCCCGAGCATGAGATCACCACGCCGCCGGCGCGGCTGCCGGCGATGGTCGGCAGGACGATCTTGTCCGCCGCCCACTCGATACGGGTCGGTTCACCCCTATAACGCTGGCCCTTCTGGCGGTTGGTGATCCGTTCCAGGCTGCGGATCGGGTGGGTGACCTCCGGGAAGTCATCGTTGAGCAGCGGGTTGGTCTCCAGCCAGGTCTTGATGGTCTCCAGAAGCTGCTTGGCCCGGTCGGCGCTGGCGGCGATGAGGCAGACGTAGGGCGTGGCGCCCACCAGTGCCGCCCAGACGCAGGCTGTCTGACAGAGGACCGTCTTACCGCTGCCGCGGGGCATGGCCATGGCGAACAGGCCGCCGTTGAGCACGGCCCGCTCTATCTTCTCGATCACCCGATGATGGTCCCGCGACCAGGGCAGGTAGAAGATCCCGGAGTAGTACGTCTCGCAGAAGAATCTAAAGTCGCTCGACGCCTTTGCCTTCCGCTGGGGGTCAACGACGGCAGGCAGCTCCCCTATCTCCTGGCCGGCCCGCGCGAGTTCCGCGTTCCGATCGGCCGCCCGGGCCTTCATGGCCTCGTAGGCGACCTTGGGATCGCTCGCCTGGCGATCGCGATCCTCCAGTGCGTCCACCAGCCAGGCGGCGTAGCGCAGCATGTCGATGTGCCGGCCGTCGCTGATGCGATAGCCCGCCCGCATGCGGTGGCGGTAGAGCTGCCGTTCGCTGGTCACCTCGCCCAGCGGCGTAGAGTTCAGCGCCCGCACCATGTCGGCGGGCCTCAGTCGCCTTGGGTCATTCCTCGCCAACGGCATTTGTCGAAAACTCCCGGATCAGCCAGGCCATGTAGTGCACGAGGTTGATGCGCCCGTCCGCCGCCGTTGGCGCGCCGCGTTCGATGTGGCGGCGGATCGTCTCGGCCGTGGTCCAGCGGCCGCCCACGGCGGTCAGGATGCGAGCCGCCTGCTCGACGGTCAGCGCCGCCGGGTCCATCGCCCCCCGTTCCGCGGGAGCTTGCGGCGCAGCCGCCGAGGAGGCCGGAATCGTCGAAGAATTTCCGTCATGCGACATAAGTCTTTACCCCATCGAACCATGTGACAGCAGAGAATCTGTCGCAGTTCCGGGAATGTGGCTTAGCAAACGGCCGGTTCCTTGGCCTCATGCAGTCGTGAACATCCGACCGCGAGCCAGAAAGGAGCCGACGATGCACATCGAAGAGAAGATCACCATGCGGATTCTGCGGGACGCCCGGCGGTGGCTGAACGCCCACGGCATGAAGGAGCAAAGCGCCTTCGCGCCGGGAGAAGCGGACCGCCGCGTGGCGTTCTACGCCGCGCAGATCGCCGCCGAGGGCCGGATCACGCGGTGGCTCGCCGCAGTGCCGCCCAAGCCCCGGACGCGATACCGCACGCGCTTCGCCTTCGGCGATGCGCTGGGGCATTTCGGCCAAGTCAGGGCCTGCTAACGAGAATAACCCGCCCGGCATGGCGCCGGGCCCAACCACAAGGAGCTGCACATGGACGCGAAGCGGAAGATCGAGATCGGCAAGGTGTACAGCGCGAAGGTCGGCGGCTCGTGGCTGCCGGTGCGGATCGACAAGTCGCTGGGACATGGGCGCTACGAAGGCGCCGCCATGCCCAGCGGCAAGACGATCAAGACGTGCACGGACGCCATCCGAGGGGACGGCGAGGGCCTCGATCAGTGGAAGGCCAGGCGGACGCCGAAGGCGCAGGATCCGCCCGCGCCGGCAGCCCCGGAGAAAGCGCAAAAGGTTGAGAAGCCCCGGAAGCCGAAGGCCGCGGCCAAGAAGGCCCAGAGGACCGAGCGCAAACCCAGCGGCCTGGACGCCGCGGTGCAGGTCCTGGCCGAGGCCGGCGAGCCGCTCAACACCAAGACTATGGTCGAGCGGATGCTCGCCAAGGGCCTGTGGGCCACCGGCGGCAAGACCCCTGCGGCCACGATCTACGCGGCAATCATCCGCGAGATAGCCGTCAAGGGCGGCCAGAGCCGCTTCCGCAAGACGGAGCGGGGCATGTTCGCGCTGGCGAAATGACGCCGCCATCAACCCGTCTGCCCAGCCACCCCGGCCGTCCTGGCCGGGGTGGTCTCTTGTGACGGATCGGGTACAATGCCGTTCATGAAGCGCGACAAAGATGCGATACCCAGGAATTGCTACGAGTGCCACTTTCTCTGTATTCGGGCCCTCTTCTCGGCGTCGCTGGGTGACCAAATCCCCCTGGAGCCTGAGCGACGGCCGAAGCTTCTCGATGGTACTCTCTTCGACCAGTGTGATCCAAAGTACACCCATATCGGATGCGCTTTGGGCCGTCGTTGGTTGTACAAATCGGGAAAGGAACACCTCGATAAGCTTAAAGAGGCCATACTGAAACCGAGAGGCGACAGTTGCCGCTGGCTTCGCAACTCTCCGGGGGTGAGTTTTGCGGTCGCTGCGGATGATGAGGAGCGGATGGCCTATCGTCGGGAGGCAGAGGACGATAGGAAGTGGGCTAAGGCCGGCGTGTGGGTCGCAGCAATTGCTCTGGTAGCCAACCTGCTTTGGAATGTTACTTGGAGTCTTTGGGAGCATTATAACCCTCCGAAGAGAGCGCCATGGGAGGCCGCGACACCGGCAACTCGACCCGCTGAGCCTTCCTCCCCGTGAATTCCTCCCAGCGATGGACGATCACGTCGCAGTACAAGGGGTCGATCTCCATCAGGTAGGCCCGCCGGCCCGTCTGCTCGCATCCGATCAGCGTGCTGCCGCTGCCGCCGAAGAGGTCCAGTACGTTCTCGCCCTGTAGGCTGCTGTACTGCATCGCCCGCACGGCCAACTCGACGGGCTTCTCCGTCAAATGGATCATGCTCTGCGGGCTGACCTTCTTGACCGACCAGACGTCGGTGATGTTGGCCGGGCCGAAGAACCTGTGCGCCGCCCCTTCCTTCCAGCCGTAGAAGCACCACTCGTGGTTGCCCATGAAGTCCTTACGGGTCAGGACCGGGTGCTCCTTGACCCAGATGATCATCTGCGAGAAGTACAGCTCCGATTCGCGGAGGGCGTTGGGGTAATTCCAGATGTTGCTGTACCCGCCCCAGATGTAGAAGCCGCGGCCTGGGGCCAGCACCCGCTGGATGTTGCCGAACCAGGCACGCAACAGGCGGGCGAACTCCTCGTCGGAGATGAAGTCGTTGACGAGGGGCCTGTCCTTGGCCCGGAGCTTCTTGTCTGTCGCGTGCGTCTTGCCCCGGATAGCCATGTCCATTCCTTGCTGGCCTATGGGGCGGTCCCCGGAGACGGCGATGGCGTTGTTGCTCCGGGACGCGACGCCGACGTTGTAAGGCGGGTCGGTATTGACTAGGTCGATAGTCGCGCCGTCCAGGAGCCGGTCAACGTCCTCGGGCTTGCTGCTGTCGCCGCAGAGCAGACGATGGTTGCCGAGCGTCCACAGGTCGCCCGGGCGGGTAATCGCCTCATCCGGCGGCGCGGGTACCTCGTCCGGGTCCGTCAGCCCTTCCTGGACGCCGCCATCAAGCAGCTTGGCCAGTTCCTCCTCGTTGAAGCCCAGGAGTTCCAGGTTGACGTTGGCCGCCTGGAGGTCCTTCAACTCGATCGGCAGCAGTTCCATATTCCACTCGGCCAGCTCTGCCGTCTTGTTGTCGGCAATGCGATAGGCCTTCACCTGCTCGGGCGTCAGGTCCTTGGCCACGTGGACCGGCGCCTTGGCCAGGCCGAGCTTGCGAGCCGCCTTCCAGCGGGTGTGCCCGCAGATGATCACGCCGTCGGCGTCCACGACGATAGGCTGGCGGAAGCCAAACTCGCGCAGGGACGCCGCCACGGCGTCGTCGTTGATGCGGGGGTTCTTGTCGTAAGGCCGGATCGAGTCGATGTCCCTAAGTTCAACCTGCATGGTGCACCTCCATGTGCTGGGTTTCAGAAAACCGGACAGTCAAAATGAACTGTGTGTCCCACCGCGACCGTTCCCGCCGCAGTAGCAAAGACTTACGGCGGCGGAGTACCTACGGCAGCCCATGAGCCGCCCTGGGCCGCTGGGC